>OLGN01000220.1_pt1 | contig 56187 bp, 50 predicted proteins | sample 1605941 | NCBI WGS metagenome assembly OLGN01 (sample SAMN03283269) | human gut metagenome | biome: human-associated habitat; material: feces | host: Homo sapiens | place: USA | collected 2013
CGATGGTACCGATGTTTACATGCGGTTTGGTTCTTTCATAATGTGCTTTTGCCATATCTTCTCTCCTTCAATAAAAAAAAGATTTTTCGCTTTTCCTATTATACATATAAAAACGACAGGAAACAAGGAAGCGCCGAAAGGTATCCTTATTCCCATAAAGATTCCCCAAGAAATGTTTCTTTTTAAACAAAGCTCCCTTAAAATACGTCATAAAAAGCAAATAAAAAATCCCCTGACACAGAGGATCTTCTACGCTGGTGGCGGCTCAGAGATTTGAACTCCGGACACAGCGGGTATGAACCGCTTGCTCTAGCCAACTGAGCTAAGCCGCCATGGAGCTGATAACCAGGATTGAACTGGTGACCTTATCCTTACCAAGGATACGCTCTACCGACTGAGCTATATCAGCAATCTATATGAATGAAGATAATAAACATGGTTGCGGGGGCAGGACTTGAACCTGCGGCCTTCGGGTTATGAGCCCGACGAGCTACCAACTGCTCCACCCCGCGTCATTGGTGGGCGGAATAGGATTCGAACCTATGAAGGCAAAGCCGGCAGATTTACAGTCTGCTCCCTTTAACCACTCGGGAATCCGCCCACATGGAGCTGGCAATAGGACTCGAACCTACGACCTGCTGATTACAAATCAGCTGCTCTACCAACTGAGCTACGCCAGCACATCAGTGACAAGAGTTATTATACATACAGGCCACCTTATTGTCAAGAGTTTTCACGGGTCGTTCCTATCGCTTACGCCTACTGATTATAGCACCAACCGCCGCTGCTGTCCACCATTTCCACAGCCGTGGCAGTCAGGCATTCCCTTTTCAAAATGAAATACTCTTTACTCCGTTTCTTCCTTGCGGCTCACCAGTTCCGTCGGCCCGCTGACATCACGGTTCAATACTTTCTTCGCACCTTTTAAGAACTTCGGACGCGCAATCAAAACGATGCGGCCGCAGCCACGGCATTTGACACGCATATCGCTGCCCAGCTGGAGGACCTCCCATTCGGAAGAACCGCAGGGATGCTGCTTTTTCATCTGTACGACATCACCGATGCGGAATTGGATAAATTTCATCATGTCACCCTATTTCTTCGGTACAAATAATAATCGGATCGGAAAATAGCAGGCACCCGGCGGGATAAACCGGATATATAGATCTTTCCCCGCTTCCCAAGTTCCCAGCTTCTCATAATCGTAAATGGTATCATGGCCGAACCAGCGGGTTCCATAGCGTTCCGTACGGTATATACGGAGCAGCCTGCGGTCCTGCCCGATTTCCAGTGTCCCTTCAAAAACACCTCCGTTCGGGTTCAGATAGAGATCATACTTCCCCGTCCCTTTGCTGTGGATTGTCAAATGGCAGGTAATACCGTAGTTCCCCGTATTTTCCCGCCCGATGAAATTAAGTTCGTCCCTTCCTTCCTGAAAAAATGCTGTGCTTTCGGCAGAACCCAATTCAATTTTTCCTGCGCTTTTTTCCGCGTCCCACACGCCGCTTTCAAAATAAACGTGCATGGGAAATGTTCCCCGCATTTCATGGGAGTCCGGAGGAAGGTACCTTGCCTTTTCCAGATGCTTTTCCACACTGCCTTCATAAGGAAGAATAGCCGCGCCGAATCGAACGGGCGACGACGTTTCCACTTCCACGATACCGCTGACCAAATCATCTTGCCGGATTCCTTTTGCGTTATCTTCAAAAAGAATAGTCCGCTTTCCTTTCTCCAGCATAACGTTTCGCGGCGGCTGCTGTTTAGCCGTCACTTCTCTGAAAGAAAGCGTCTTTCCCGTAGGCACATAGCTGCGGCTCGGTTCCCCCCGGAGCGTACGGACGACTTTGATCTCTTCTCCTTTATCGCTCACGCCATAAACCGCAAGACGCGCCGGTTTCCCCGTCTCATTTACATGATAATAGTAAATCCGGCCTTTCCCTTTCAACACGGTACCTTCCGCAAGGATTCCGTAGTTTCGGGCATATTCAGGGCTGTCTGATAAGATCAGCGTATCTTCCGCTTTTATCTTTTCCAAAGGGATTTCTTCATAGGAAATATCCAAAGGCGACGCCCCTGCCGCAGTAACCGCTCCGCAGGCGGCGGCCGCCATAGCGGCAATCCATGTTTTTATGTTCATTACTTTCTGCCTTTTGCCTTTCCTGCCAATGTTTCCGCCATGGAGGCTATTTTACGGAACCGATGGGCCAGTCCCGACTTGGTGATGCCGCATAGATCCGCCAATTCCGCCATGGAAGCGTCCGGATTTTTCATGCGCGCTTCGCAGGCGGCGCGAATAGACGGTGACAATTCGGATAATCGTTTATACTGCAATAATTTTTCCACATCCCGCATTTGGCGGACGGCAGCGTCCACTGATTTCTGCAGATTTGCCGTTTCACAGTTTACCTGGCGGTTGACACGGTTCCGCATATCTTTCACCACGCGGACACTTTCAAAATCCATATAACTATTTGCCGCGCCGACAATCTGCAAAAAAGAGCTCACATCATCACCGCCTTTGATGTAGACAATGTAATCATTTTTTCGATTGGTCATACGGGCATTCAATTTGAAAGAACGCATCACGGCAATGAGTTCTCCGGCAAACCGCAGCGACTGTGTCACCAATTCCAGGTGATAATCGCCCTGCGGCCGGCTCACCGTACCGCCGCCAAGGAAAGCGCCCGCCAGATAAGACCGCCGTTCTTCGGCAGACACCAGCCGGCCCGCATCACGGATATCCATGAGCGGATCCAATCCCATTTCCCCAAGGAACCGCAAGCTGTCCGCTGACGGCTGGACGGTCAAAGTATACACATTTTTCTTGCGCAGCTTCCGTCCCTGCCGCACCATAGCCGACGGCATAAGATTGAAATCTTTTTTCAGACAGACGAGGACACGGCGGGCAACGGCGCTGTTCCCCGTAGAAAATTCCACGCCCTTTTTCCCCTGCGCTCCCGTAACAATTGCGCCGCCCATACGAAGAAGTGCCAGCAGTTCCCCGCTTCTGCTTTCTTTATCGGGACGGACAACACGGGCAAGCTCATTCTTCACCTGCTCCGTAAATGACATTACTTCGCCCTCCCCAGATACCCCGACAATACTTCAGGCGCAATATTGGTTTTCAGAAGTCCGGAAATACGGATGATTTCATTACAAAGCGTATCCGTATCATGAACAGCACTTTTTTCAACGCCGAGCAAATCCGCTTCAATAAGGATTATCCCCATACGCTGGATTTTCTTCCGATCTATTTCCACCGGATACGCCTGTACTTTTTCATAACGTTTCAGTACATCTTTCTTCGGCACCCCATTGTTGACAAGAACATAGTCAATGACCCCTTTCCCCACATGATCGACAAGGGCTTTCAAATGGTCACTGACGGTATAACCGAGGGTCTCGCCCGGCTGGGTCATCACGTTGCAGATATACATGCACGGCGCAGAACTTTCCCTGATAGCCGCAAGGATTTCAGGTACAAGAAGGTCGGGAAGCACGCTGGTATACAAACTGCCCGGGCCCAAGGTAATCAGGTCGGCATTGCGGATTGCTTCCAACGCATCGCCTACAGCAATGGGAGCCGACGGAACGGTATCCATATGGATGATTTTTACTTTGCCGCCTTTTTTTTCGACATAAGCAGCAATTTCCGATTCCCCTTCAATCGTACTGCCGTCGGACATTTTCGCGCAGAGGCGGATTTTCTGTGCCGTTGCCGGCATGACCTGCCCGCGGATATTTAAAACGGTGCTGGCCGTTTCCAAAGCATTCTGCACATTTCCGAATTCCTTCATGAGCGCTGCCAGGAATAAATTGCCCAGACTGTGGCCCGCCAGTTCTCCTTCCCCGCCAAAACGATATTGGAAGAGCTGTTCCAGTACTGTTTCTTTATCTGCCAAAGCCACCAGACAATTGCGTAAATCCCCAGGCGCGACAATATTCATCTCTTCACGAAGCCGGCCGGAAGAGCCGCCGTCATCCGCCACCGTAACAATAGCGGAAATATTGGAAGTCTTTGTTTTCAATCCGCGGAGAAGCATGGACAATCCGTGTCCTCCTCCGATAGCCACGACTTTCAGCCCGCGGGACAATTCCCATTTTGACACGATATGGCGGGACACGCTTTCCTGATCTGGTGCCACAAGGCTGAAGAAACGTTTCACCAGCCTGCGGATCGCCCACAACATGAAAAACAGGCCGATGAACACGAAAAAGATCCCTGCCGCAGCAAGAAATGTATAGCTGTAAGTCCCTGTAAGAACGAACAGGAGGCGAAGTATTTCCTCCTCAATCCGCCCAAAGACCTGGTAGTTCATAACGAGAGCAGCACCGAATGCCAACAGCATAAGGCCGAAGGAAAAGAGCAGCATCCATCTTTTTATATTTAACCCGGGATAAAGCCACTGCAGGAGCAGTTTCATTTGTTTTCCTCCTACTTATCATCTGCATCGCGAACAATGCGGTTCCTGTGCAAATCACGGTGTTCCACGTTCACATGGGCATGCTTTTCTTTCAGGTGGGCTCCCAGTTTTTCTGTCACGAAAACGGAACGGTGCATACCGCCGGTACAGCCGATAGCAATGGTAAACTGCGTTTTTCCCCGATCCCTGAACTGATCCACTATGAATCCCATGAAATTAAAAAGTTTTCTTTTGAATTCTTTGGTAACCGGTGATTTTTCAATATATGCCGCCACTTCCGGCACGCGCCCCGTCCAGTGCTTGTATTCTTCCACATAGAAAGGATTCGGCAGGAAACGGACATCAATGACCATATCGGCATCAATGGGAATACCGTATTTGAAGCCGAAGGAAAATACAGTAATCTGCATGTCCCGTTTCTTATCCACCGCGCCGAAACGGCTCCCCATGTATTCCTGCAGATCAGCCGGTTTCATAGCGGTAGTGTCGATAATGACATCCGCCTGTGCGCGGACACCGGCAAGAATTTTTCGTTCCGCCTCTATGCCTTCCTGAATGCGCATCGTTTTGGCCAAAGGGTGCTGCCGACGGGTTTCCATATACCGCCGCACAAGAGCTTCGTCCGATGCTTCCAAGAAAACCACTTCATGGGGAATCCCCCGTTTATTCAATTCGTCCAGCGCCTGGGGAAGCGCGTCAAAAAAAGAACCGCCCCGGATATCGGAAACCACCGCCACATGGCGGGTATTGGACGTACTCTTCCAGCAAAGGTCCGCAAAACGGGCAATCAGGACCGGCGGCAGGTTATCCACACAGTAATACCCCATATCTTCCAGCTTCTGCATGAAATTCGTTTTCCCCGCACCGCTCATGCCCGTGATAATCACAAAACGAAACCGTTCCATTACTTATACCTCCAATACATATTTCTCTATGGCTTTTGCCACACCATCCTCATTATTCGACGCCGTGATGAAATGGGCCGCCGCTTTTGCCGATTCCGCCGCATTTTCAACGGCAAAAGACCAATCAGTCAGATTAAACATGGAAATATCATTATGCCCGTTCCCAAAAGTCATTAAACCTGACAAAGGAATCCCCCAGCGGTCACAAAGCTCGGCGAGCGCCGCCCCCTTGGACATGCCTTTCCTGTTCATTTCAAAAAACTCCGGCTTCGATTTCACCTGGTTCGTGGCATAGCTGAACTTTTCAGAAAGTACCCGCTCCACCTCTGCCATAACCTGCGGGTCTCTGTCAAATACCAGGAGCTTCGTCGGTTCTTTGGCAAGCGTCCAGAAATCCTCTCCCAGAACATGGGCGGAAACGCCGCACTGCTTTTCATAACTCTCCGTACGCCCATCGCGGAAAGGCACGTACACTTCATCATCAATATAGGCATGCATGTACCATCCTCGTTCATGGGCCGTATCTATAATGCCCTGTGCCGTTTCCATATCCATTGTCACATCGCGGAGCACTCTGCCGCTTTCGCAAAGCCCCACAAACGCACCCGTATAACAGATCAGCGGCACATCTCCAAGACCGATGGCTTGCCCCCATGGGCGGGCGGCCTGAAACATACGGCCCGTGGCAATAACGATGCGGATATTTCTTTCCATCACTTTCCGAAGAATATCTTTCGTATAATCGGAAAGTGAAATATCATCATGGAGAAGCGTGTCGTCCAGGTCGATCGCTATCATTTTTACCGGTGCCATTCATTCCTCCCTTTGAGCGTCCTTTATTTCCGCTTCAAGGCTTTTCCAATTTGTTTGTACCCTATTATAACATAAAAAGAAACACCCGAATCCGTGTGAAGCGGATACAAAGTGCTTCTTCCGTTCTATATTTCATACCTTACCGAAACAAGAATCAATCCTTGGGGCGGCGCAGTGAATCCTGCTTTCTCCCTGTTCCTTGATTCCAGCACCACCGGGATGCTCTCCGCTTTCCGTTTCCCTTCGCCCACTTCCACAAGCGTTCCCACTAAAATGCGCACCATGCCCTGGAGAAAACCGTCTCCGGTAAAATCGATCTGCAGTTCTCCCTTTATTTCTTTCATTTCAATTTTAGAAATACAGCGGACCGCAGATTTTTTCATTTTCTTATTTCCGCAAAAGGAAGTAAAATCATAAGTTCCGATTAAAAATGCTGCTGCTTTCTTCATTGCTTCCACATCAAGAGGCTTTCCATACTGCCACACGAAGCGTCGTTCAAACACATTTTTCTCCGTCGACGTGCGGATCCGGTAACGGTATGTTTTCTCCAAGGCACCAAAACGGCTGTGGAATCGTTCCTCCGCCGTCTCCATATGCTTCAAAGCAATATCGTCAGGCAAATACCCATTCAAAGCCGTTTCCAATTCTTCTGCTTTCCATCTCCCTTTCAGATGGAAATTCACCACCTGTCCCAGCGAATGGACCCCGGCGTCTGTCCGTCCCGCGCCGATGACCTGCACCTCTTCCCCCGTTATTTTCCGAAGAGTTTTCTCCAATTTCCCCTGAATCGTTTCTTCCGTACGCTTTTGCTTTTGCCAGCCTTCGTAGCGGGTACCGTCATACTGTACGATGCAGCGATAATTCATAGAACCTCCTTATAGCTTCCGTTATTCCCATTGTACGCAGAGCCCGCAGCAGCGTCAAACAAAACTATATTTACTGTAACTCCATATGATATAATATTAACAGTTTTAAACTACTTTTTTATATTTTGAAAGTGAGTGAACCTGATGAAAAAATTATTGACAGCCCTTGGTGCGGCAGCAGTCATCGCAGCCATGACCATGCCGGTTTCCGCTGAAAAACTGTGGAAGTACAGCGAAACCGTTACCATTGACCTTGCTGAAGTACGGTACAAGCCGACCACCGATGGCCACGACATACTGGAATTCGTTGCGGTAGAACAGCTTCCTGACGGCACCTGCACTTATACTTATGTCTATGACAGAACCGCCGGAACCATCCAGGTGAAAGAAATGGAAAAGACCACAAAGAAACTCCATTATAAGAGCAACTTCTCCGCGACCTCCGTCAACTCCACCAATCCCGTTATCCGTGAACGCGCACAGATGGCAGAAGCGGTCTACCAGAGAAAAGTACATAAGAAGTAAGCCATGGACGCCGTTTATGAAGAAATAAACCGCGACCTGCTCCACTTCATTGCCAAAGCACCGTCTGTTTTTCATGCTGTAAACAGCATTCAGACGGCGCTTTCTTATGCAGGTTTTACGGAAATACGGGAAGAAGACCCGTGGCAGATTGAAAGAGGCGGGAAATATGTCGTCACAAGAAACGGCTCCGCCCTCATGGCATTTACCATCCCTGAAGACGGCGGTCATGCGTTCCGAATAACGGCAAGCCATGGCGACTCTCCCTCTTTTAAAATCAAAGAAAATCCCGAACTCCGCGACGCTGCGTATGTTCGGCTGAACGTGGAAGGCTACGGCGGCATGATCATGTCCACCTGGCTCGACCGCCCCCTGTCGGCAGCAGGCCGTATCATCGTTTCGGAAAATGGAAAACTCGTTTCCAAACTGGTCAATCTCGATCGGACGACACTCGTCATTCCCTCCGTCGCCATCCATATGGACCGTACTGCAAACGGCGGGCACGCCTGGAATATACAGCAGGATCTCCTTCCTCTTTACGGGACGGCGGACGATTCCCTGTCCTTTATAGATGCCGTTGCCGCCGCGGTGCAGGTTGCGCCGGAAAATATTTTAGGCCATGACCTGTACCTTTATTCCCATATAGAGGGAACCCTGTGGGGAGAGCGGCATGAATTTATTTCTTCCGCCAGGCTGGATGACCTTCAATGCGCTTTCGCCGCGTTCCGTGGATTCACCGCAGGAAAAAAGGAAAAGCATATCTGTGTTTACGCCCTTTTCGATAATGAAGAAGTTGGCAGCGCCACAAATCAGGGCGCCGGTGCCACCTTCCTCAAGAATACACTGACAAGGATCTCCCGTTCTTTGGGTTACAGCTATGACGAAACACAAGCCATGATTGCCCGAAGCTTCATGATTTCCGCCGACAACGGCCACGCGCTCCATCCGAACCATGGAGAATATGCCGATCCCGTAAACGCGCCGCGCCTGAATGAAGGCATCGTCATTAAATTCAATGCCCAGCAGAAATACGCCACTGACGGATTCTCCGCCGCCTTCTTCCGCGACCTTTGCCGCCGCGCAAAAGTGCCGACACAGACCTTTACGAACAGGAGCGATATCCCCGGCGGTTCCACCCTGGGAAATATTTCCAATACCAAGGTTTCCATGCCTACGGTGGACATCGGACTTCCCCAGCTCGCCATGCACTCCTCTTATGAAACAGCAGGCACGAAAGATACCGCTTACCTGGTCATGGCATGCACCGCATTTTTTGAATAAGCTGTATTATTTGTTTACAGGCAATAAAAACAGACACCGCGATGAAATTGTATTTCTGCAGTGTCTGTTTTTATTGCCTACGCTTCCGCTTCATCCAGTTCCTTCACATAAGGTTTTATGTCAATCAAGCTGCTTCCATCAATGGCATCCAGCCCGATTACAAAAAGCCTGTTCTTTTCCCGCCTTACCAGTTTGACCACGCATAAATTGATGGGATTGGGCCGGTGCGGTGAACGGCTGGCAAATACGCCGTAAGGTTCCTTTGCCCAGGGCGGCACTGTTTGCAGGGCCGTGCGGTCAGCTTCGTGGGCAAAATATAAAACCACATAATATTTCTCTTCATCCGTATGAAGCAGTGCCGCTTCATAAGTCGGAAAGATCTCAATCTCACAAAATTTATCAGAAAGCTTTCCCTGCCGCGGCGCTTCTTTTACTGTTTTGTAAGGACTGTGTATTTCCCCTATTTCTTTTAATTCCATTCTTCCTCCTTAAGGCAAATAGAAATCATTCGTACCTATTAGCTTTAGACTATCATTTATTTATAATAATCTCAATGTGTATTATTTTACCCGATCTTTTCATACGGCATCAAAACAGGATTGTAATACCTTCAAATTTCGGTTACCGGATTTTTATCTTTAAACTTGAAACAAACTATGATAATATAGCCAATAAGAAACAACTTGTTTAAGAAATATTTCACAGGAGCTTTTATGGACAGACGACAGCAAAAAACGCGAACCGCTATCTTTGACGCGTTCAGCGAACTTTTATCGGAAGAATCTTATTCACGCATTACCATACAAACCATCATCGACCGCGCGAATATCGGGCGGAGCACTTTTTATTCCCATTTCCAGACGAAAGACGACCTTTTGAACGCCATGTGCACGGAACTCTTCCGGCATATCATCGACGGCGTCATGAATCATGACCTCCCTGCAGACCATCACAATGCCCCCGGTGTGCCGGATCCTGTTTTCTGCCACATCCTCCAGCATATCAAGAGCAACTCTTACCATATCAAAGACCTGCTTATTTCCGAAAGCAGCGATATTTTCCTTAAATATTTCAGGGACAGCCTGCGCAGCCTCATCAGTATATATATTCTCCAGTCCCCGGACCATCAAAAAAAAGATCTCCCCGATGAATTTCTTCTGAACCACATCACAGGCAGTTTTGTGGAAATGGTCCAGTGGTGGGTAAAGAACCGTATGCAGCAGACGCCGGAGGAATTGGATTTCTGTTTCCGTTCCGTTATCTATCCTGTCATATGAAGATAAAAAGCCATGTTTGCCTACTGGGGGCGGGACAGCAAGACAAAGAATCCCATCAGATCAGCGGCCTCCCGTATACACTCATGCTGACGGACTATAAAGGCCGCGCCATCAAAATGTCCTCAGACATGTCCAATGAAAAAACACAGGAACCTGCGTAAAAATCCCCTGCCGCGCATCGGTAAGGGATTTTTCGATTTTCATCTGTCGAGTACCAATAAAAGCAACACTGCCTGTCAAACGTCAGTCAGTGTACCAGCAATGATCCTGTCTTGTTAGCTGTTAGCTACGAGATTAAAGCCGACAACCGGAAGCTGGCAGCTGAAAGCTCTAAAACCGTAACTCAGAGTGAAACGAAGAGTCTATTACCGTAATGACGAAAGCGGTAAGCATGATTCCGTATTCTGTTTTCCGTATTCTGTCAGCTGATTCCCGTTTTCTGTCATCAGCATAATAGATTTTTCACTCTTCATAACAATTATCGTTTACCGCTTTCTCTACAAAGTATTCTTGTGATCGTTCGGAAAACCCAATGACGGGGTGTCAGGCCAGCTGCTTTCCTTACCATAATAAAATAAGTGCAGCAGGGGAAATATTGTATTTCTCTTCGCTACACTTATATGGTACTAATGACGCTGTAAGAAAAAGTGTCATAATACTGTTTTCCGTTTTCCGACCGCTGACTTCTGTTAGCCGATAGCTGATTTCCGTTTAGGTTTTCCCTGATAAAAGCAACTCTACTCTTAAAACGTCATCCAGCGCTATGCGAAGGATCTATTACCGTGGTGAGGAAGACTGCAAGCATGAATCTGACTTCTATCTCCTGTCAGCTGTTTTCTGTCTTTTATCTTTTAAAAAGTAAGGCGCATCTGGTACCACACCACATTGCCGTGAACCGATACCGATATTCCTTCGTTAAGAAAACCGAACTTGCCATAATAATGGATCAGTTCTTTCTTGCAGGTGAGGACAAGACCTTTCCGTCCTTCCTTTTCCGCATCATGGATAGCGCGGCGGAGTACCAGTCCCGCATAACCTTTCTTCCGGCAGGCAGGAACCGTATTCAGTCCGAAAATCATCTGCCATGCGCCATGTTCATCATGCATATCTGCTTTCTCATACATTTCATCTGTAAGATCCGCAAGGTTTGTCACCATACCGTCCGCAAAGGAAATCAATTTTCCCTTTTCAAAGAGGAGCCAGAAATGATTGCTGTAATAAGTGAGCCTCTCTCTGAAAGAATCTTTCGTCGCCGCCTCGGCAGGAGGAAAACACTCCGCTTCCACCGCGGATACCAATGCCAGATCATCTATCGTTGCTTTGCGTATTTCCATAAAATCCTCTTCTTCCCTTTCTTCTATACCAATCCGTAAAAAAGCACCTACCATCCAGTAAGTGCTTTTGTTTTATCAGATATCAGTACAGCTTCGCTCCCGCAGGAATATGGTCGTCTACCATGAGCAGATGGAGTTTTTCTTCACCGTCTTCTTCATGGATTGCAGAAAGCAGCATACCGCAGGAGTCGATGCCCATCATATTCCTCGGGGGCAGGTTCACGATAGCGATCACCGTCTTGCCGATGAGGTCTTCCGGTTCATAGAAGGCATGAATACCGGAAAGGATGGTGCGGTCTTTGCCGGATCCATCGTCCAGTGTGAACTGAAGAAGTTTCTTGCTCTTCTTGACCGCTGTGCAGTCTTTGACTTTCACTGCGCGGAAGTCCGATTTGCTGAAAGTTTCAAAATCAACCGTATCTTCAAATAAAGGTTCTACTTTTACTTTGGAAAAATCAATTTTTTCAGGAACGGCAGGGACCGCCTCCTTCACTTCCGTTTTCCCCTGGTCGCCTTCCGGCCGCATCGCAGGGAAAAGAAGAACGTCTCGGATACTGGAAGAATTGGTCATGAGCATGAAAAGACGGTCAAGCCCGATGCCGAGTCCGCCTGTCGGGGGCATACCGTATTCCAAAGCAGTAAGGAAGTCTTCATCAATGGGATGCGCTTCGTCATCGCCATGCTCTCTTTCTTCCACCTGCATTTCAAAACGTGCCCTCTGATCCAGCGGATCATTTAATTCGGAGAATCCGTTTGCCAGTTCGCGTCCATAAATATAAGACTCAAAACGGATGGTATATCTCGGATCTTTGGGATCCAGTTTGGACAGCGGAGATACTTCGATGGGATGCTCTGTAATGTGGACAGGCTGGATAAGGTGTTCTTCCACATAGTCGTCAAAAGCAGCTGCCAGAAGCTTGCCGAAACCGTCAAATTCACCGTATTCCACATGAAGTCTGTCGCAGATGGCACGTGCTTCCTCAATGGTCTTGCAGGCATCAAAGTCTTCCCCGGTGTATTTCTTTACCGCTTCTGCCATGGTGAGTCTCGGCCATGGGCCTGCCACATCGATTTCTGTTCCTTCATAGGTGAATTTCGTAGTGCCGTAAGAAGCCATAGCGCAGGCTGCCACGATCTGTTCCGTCTGGTCAATGACATCATCGATATCGCCATAAGCCTGGTATGTTTCAATAGCGGTAAACTCCGGATTATGACGGGTATCCATGCCTTCATTGCGGAAATTGCGGGTGATTTCAAATATGCGTTCATACCCGCCGACAAGAAGTCTCTTTAAATAAAGTTCCGGCGCAATGCGGAGGTACATGGTCATATCCAGCGCGTTGAAATGCGTCATGAAAGGTCTTGCATTCGCACCGCCGTAGAGCGGCTGAAGAACCGGCGTTTCCACTTCAAGGAAACCGTGTGCGGTATACCAGTTCCGGATGGCCTGGAGCATATTCGCCCTCTTGATGAACGTCTTTCTTACTTCGGGATTGGCGATAAGGTCAAGATATCTCTGGCGGTAGCGCTGTTCCTTATCCGTAAGGCCGTGCCACTTTTCCGGAAGCGGGCGGAGAGACTTGGAAAGCATGGTGAAGTGCAGGACACGGATGGTCGTTTCTCCTGTGTGTGTAGTGAATACAGTGCCTTCCACCCCAAGGATATCTCCCATGTCTACCAGTTTGAAGAGGTTCCATTCATTTTCACTGACAGTATCTTTCCGGAAATAAAGCTGGATATCCCCTTTTTCATCACGAAGCGTGCAGAATGCCGTTTTTCCGTGCCCGCGGATGATCATAATACGGCCTGCCACTTTGACATGCTCCTCGCTTGCTTCCAAAGCTGCCGCATTCGCATGGATATCTTCACTGTGATGGGTGCATTCATACTTTCCGCCGTAAGGCTCAAATCCCAGTGCGGCAATCTTCTCCAGCTTCTCCCTTCGGATCAGCATCTGGTCGTTCAGTTTTTCTTCCATTCCGAAACCTCTCTTTGCATATAACCAATCAGCAATAAAATTTATGCTTTGATCTTAATAACTTTATACTTTACAACACCGCTTGGCGCTTCCGCTTCTACAATATCCCCCGCTTTGGCGCCCATCAGTGCGCGGCCGACAGGAGACTCATTGGAAATTTTCCCTTCAAAAGGATCCGATTCCGTGCTGCCCACGATCTTCACCGTTTCTTCTACATGGTCTTCCAGCGCTTCAATGGTTACCGTCATTCCTACATCGACGCGGCTCTTTCTCCCTTTTTTGCCGCTGTCAATAATTTCCGCCGTACGGATCTGCTGTTCCAGTTCCTTAATACGTCCTTCTACGAAAGACTGCTGGTTTTTTGCATCATCATATTCGGAGTTTTCAGAAAGGTCGCCCATAGCGATGGCTTCTTTCAGACGTTGTGCTACCTCGCCGCGCGTCTTTGTACGAAGTTCATCCAATTCTTTCTGTAATTTTTCAAGACCTTCTTTTGTCACAAGTGTATGCTGCAATTCTGCCATGCCAATTGCTCCTTTTTCTATAAATATTTTATAAAACTCCCATTATAAGGATATATTATTAAGTATAAGCAGATAAAAATGTATTGTCAATTTGATAAGAACCGTTCTTTACGACTCCCGTTCCGTTTGGAAAGTCTTTTTACAAACAGAAATAAATACCTGCCTTCCAAAATCATTTCTGCCATAGGAAACAGATTTCCTCTTCCCGTTTTCCCCTTACCGGCTTGATATCTTCCCTGTTCTTTATTTATAAAAAAATTCTGTACCCATAAAAAGAAAAAATATCATTTTCTCAATTACATAAGGCTTCTTATCAATTTCAAAATCATTTCGGGCAAATAAAGTCCATATAAGGAGAAATGAGGAGATTTCAGCCTCTCGCAGGACAATCGGATCCCGGACCGCATCCATTATTTTTGCAACATATTTATCAGAATGAATAAATATCCATTTTTGAAATCATTGTCTTTCCCCAGATATTTTTAAAAAAACCGATAAAAACGGCGTTTCAAGATCTCTATTTTTATATCCCCCGGAAATCTGAATGTATCATGATGTATCACGCCAATCCATATCAATATCCGATAGCGTTCCATTTTTTTCGTTTTTCTTCATTTTTCTTTCTTCTCCTCAAAGGTCCTCAAAAGTCCTCAAGGATAAAGAAATATATTTTTTTGAAATTTCCTATTGTACTTCCTGTTTATCTGTGGTATATTTCTTTCAGCAAAAATATTACGCGCCCTGCATGAAAGTGCAGCTGAGCTGCGGAGCACTTCTTTAAGTGAACGGTTTTCTTTGTTTCCCTGTTTCTTTCACCATAACGAAAGTAAATGGGGATTGCCTATGCCTGAAAATCGGGCATTCCGGTGAGATTCCGGACAAATATCTTCCCCCGTTCCGAATATGTGTCGGAAATTGGTACGAGAAAGAAGGGAACTACATTGTCTGAAAGCAGAAAAATGGGAGTGGTACAGCTCACCACAGTCACCGCCATCAACATGATGGGATCCGGCATTATTCTTTTGCCGGCAACACTCGCGGAAATCGGTACGGTTTCCATTTTCGCCTGGATTCTTGCCTCTATCGGCGCTACTATTCTTGCCTACGCTTTTGCCAAATGCGGCATGTACAGCAAAAAGGTAGGCGGCATGGGCGGTTACGCGGAATACCGGTTCGGCCGTCTTGGAAACTTCCTTTCCAACTACGCTTACGCCATTTCCCTGATTATCGCCAACGTAGCTATCGCTACCGGTGTAGTCAGTTACGGTTCTTACGTTTTCGGTTTTGACCTTTCTCCCATGGAAGTTTGTCTGGCGACCATCGGCACGCTTGCCATCGCTGCTTCCATCAGCCTTGTCGGACCGAAAAAATTCGGCAAATTCACCTCTTTGGGCATGATCTGCATTCTTCTTCCGGTCATCGGCCTCCTTCTCTGCGGCTGGTACTTTTTCAGCCCGGACATCTACGTGGCTGCCTGGAACCCGCATGACATGCCTTTCTATCTCACCATGCGCGATTCCATCGCCGTCATTCTCTGGGCATTCCTCGGTCTCGAAACGGCCTGCGCCAATTCCGACACAGTGGAAAATCCTGAAAAGAATGTGCCTGTCGCTGTTTTGGCAGGAACGATGATTGCCGGTGTATGCTACATGACCTCCACGGCGATTATCGGGGGACTTGTTCCTCATACAGAGCTGGTATCTGCCGGCGCACCTTTCGGCCTTGCTTACGCAGCCATGTTCGGAAATACGGTGGGACATATGGTATCTGCCATGCTTGTTGTTTCCTGCTTCGTATCCCTCACCGCATGGCAGTTCACCATCTCCGAGGTGGTAAGAGAGGCCGCCACCATCGGCCACTTTCCTTCCTGTCTCCGTAAAGTCAATCGTTTCTATGCGCCTTACATGGCAATCGGGACTCTGGCCTGTATCCAGTCCCTACTGACGCTGTCTACAATCAGCCCCTCTCTGTTAAAGCAGTTCAATGTCCTTATCAATCTTGCCGTCATGGTCAATCTCATTCCCTACCTGCTTGCCATGGCTGCTGTTCCCGATCTGCAGAAAGCAGAAGGCATCTCTGCAGCAAAAGCAAAACTGCCGAATATGGCAGCTATCATCGGCGGTGTATACAGTGTATACGCGGTCTACGGCTGCGGATGGGATATCATTCTTTACGGAACGCTCGTTACCGTCTTCGGCATCATGATCTATATGCTGAAAACAGCCCGGCTTTCTCCTGCCGGATTCCAAACCTATCCGCCAAAGAAATAATGTTTCAACTTCAAGCCTCCGCAAGGAGGTTTTTTACTGTGAGACATCCACGATAAAACCCCTCCCGAAAGAGGGGACTTTATTTCTTATAAGCCAAGATTTCTGTTTCCGTATTTACATCATATGCTTCTTCCCATTCTTCAGGAAGATTGTCCAATTTTTCCCATTCCCTGCATTCTTCCCCATCATCTTCCAAATTGAGGAAAGGGGAGAAATAAACAGGTTTTCTGATCTGCAGGTATCCCTTTTCAAAGATAAAACGGACTGCCTTTGTAAGATACACGCGGTATTCCGCCTTCCCTCTGCGGAAAAGCGTCTTCTTCTCATTGATGATCCGCACTTCTTTTATTTCTTTTTGAAGGGCATGATCTTCCTGCACCACGGCAGGGCGGCTCGAGTGGATTTCTTTTTCTTCCGCTTCACGGAAAATCCATTCCAAAACATCCGTCTTTTTTCCGCCGGCCGCCTTATCCGTTATTTCCTGCGTCATGATATAGCATTTTCCGCCGGCATAAATACCGACGGGCAGGAGATATACAGGATGGAAAATGGACGGATCGCATCGGTACTTTTCAAAAACCTGTCCTGCCATCCCTTTTAAAATCTTCAGTGTTTTTTCGCTGAATCGTAAATCCAATAATTCCATGTTTTCCCTTTCTGATGAAAATATCCGCCTCGCGTAAATAAAGGCGGACATTTTTTATTTCTGTTCTTTCTTTTACTTCGTCCCGAAAATCCTGTCTCCCGCATCGCCGAGTCCCGGAAGGATGTATTTCTTTTCATTCAACCGGCGGTCAAGGGCAGCGGTGTAGATTGGCACATCCGGATGAGCGTCATTCACGATTTGTACGCCTTCCGGCGCGGCGACAAGACACATAAACTTGATATTCTTCACGCCTTTTTCTTTCATCATGTCAATAGCCGCCACGGCGCTCCCCCCGGTCGCCAGCATCGGATCGATTAATATGAAATCACGGTTTTCCACACCGGGAAGTTTGCAGTAGTATTCCACAGGTTTTGCCGTAACGGGATCGCGATACAAACCGATAACGCCTACACGGGCGGAAGGAACAAGTTCCAGAAGCCCGTCAAGCATGCCGAATCCCGCCCGGAGGATGGGGACGATCACCACTTTCTTCCCTGCCACGCGTTTTCCTCTCATTACCTCAAGGGGCGTTTCAATTTCTATATCTTCCATAGGCAGGTCACGAGTCAGTTCATACCCCATGAGCAGTGTGATTTCCTTCAGAAGCTTTCTGAAATCACCGGAACTGGTTTCTTTCTGACGCATAATCGTCAATTTGTGCTGAATAAGCGGATGGTCGATTACCTGGATCTGCATTTTATTTCCTCCTGTCACAACGGAATTCTCAATTTTGCTCCCATTATTTTATCACTTTTTATTTTGGATGTCTGTAATTCTTCCGGTGGCCCGCCGGAAATATTTTTACAGGCGCCGGTGGCGCATATCTTCCCATGCCATGATCACCGCACCGCCGGCAAGAATAATCTGGACCGCCAGATGGATCCAGAGAAAGAGGAAGATCAGGCCGATAAGAGAACCGTAAGTAACGCCCATGCCTGATATATGGAGAATATAGTAACCGTACCCTGCAGTCAGGAAAAGGAGGGCCGCCGCCACCAGAAAGGAAGCAGGAATGATGCATGTCCATTTCGTGATGTACCTGTTTGGCGCATAACGGTAAAAAGCGGATAAAGACAAGCTCATAACCACAAAAGGAATGGCATACCGCGACGGCCGCCAGACCTGCCAGAAGACAGGCGGCAGTTCCATAATATAGTCCTGTACAAGGAATACGGCGGCATTGGCAAAAACGATCAGCGTAAGAGAAAGAATCATGGCAAATACAAGAAATACGGTAAAGAAGCAGGCTTTCAGGCTGACTTTGAGCCAGGACTGGATATTTCTGTCCTGGAAAAATATTTTATCCATCCCGCGGACAAGGACGGCCGTCCCCTGTGAAGCGGTCCACACTGCTCCGCCGAGACCGGCAAAGAGCCATATCGTACTCCGCCCCGCGATGATACGGGCGATATTTTCCTCCATACTTGCCGCAAACTGGGCCGGCAGATATTGCAGCAGATCAAGGATCGTATCAAGCTGGGGCGCCGCAAAGAACAAGATACAGTTCACCAGGAAAATCATAAACGGAATGAGCCCGAGGATAAAGCAGTATGACGCTTCTGACGCAAAGGAGCCCACATCATCATCGATATATCTTTTGATCAAACACTTTATGAAATATACGGCTGCCGGATCTGAATTTTTCGGTTCCATATGCCCACCCTGCCATTCTGAAAAACATCATAAAAAGGGAGGCATAAAGAAACAAATTTCATTTCTCCATACCTCCTTTTGCTGCACACAATCAGAAATATCTGTGTCTTTTATTATAGCACCAACTCTTACTGTCCGCTCTGGCTCTTCTTCGCGTTGGCGTTCTTGTAGCGGAGCTGCTTGGAAAGAACCATCTTGCGCATGCGGATACTGGAAGGCGTCACTTCTACCAATTCATCATCGTTTATCCATTCCAAAGCGGATTCAAGGGTAAAGAGGCGGCACGGCGGCAGCTTGATGGCGTCATCGGAACCGGAAGCACGGGTATTCGTCAGATGCTTCTTCTTGCAGGGATTGACGTCCATATCCTGCTCACGGGCATTTTCGCCGACAATCATGCCTTCATAAACTTCCACACCCGGGCCAAGGAAAAGTTCCCCTCTGTCCAGTATGGAATTCAGGCCGTAAGCGGTGGTCGTGCCCGCTTCGAAAGCGACAAGCGAGCCTCTCGTTCTTTCGGGAATATCTCCCTTATACGGCGCATATCCCTGGAATACATGGTACATGATGCCTGTACCGCGGGTGGTGGTGAGAAGTTCATTTCTGAATCCCAAAAGTCCGCGGGCGGGAATGGAAAAGTCCATCTTCATATATCCTGCCAGTTCTTCCATGGAAATCATTTCCGCGCGGCGCGGACCGAGTCCTTCCATGACGGCCCCCATAAATTCCTGCGGCACTTCAACAGTCAGCCTTTCCAAAGGTTCGCAGCGCTTGCCGTTGATTGTTTTATAAATAACCTGCGGTTTGGATACTTCCAATTCGAACCCCTCCCGCCTCATCGTTTCAATGAGAACGGACAGATGAAGTTCTCCCCGGCCGGAAACGAGGAATGCATCGGATGTTTCCGTTTCTTCCACACGGAGAGCCACGTTTGTTTCAATTTCTTTCATCAGACGGGCGCGGATGTGGCGGGATGTAACAAAATCGCCTTCTCTTCCCGCGAAAGGACTCTTATTGACATGGAAAACCATGGACAGCGTCGGTTCATCGATATGAATGGATGGGAGCGCTTCCGGATTAGCGGCATCGGCTACCGTTTCACCGATATTGATGTCTTTAAATCCTGCCATCGCCACGATATCCCCCACGCCTGCTTCGGCGACGGGAGTACGTTTCATCCCCTGCCAGTTGAAAAGCTGTCCTATATGATCGGTACGGATTTTTTCTCCATCCGTAATGGCCACGGTCATTCCCTGCTTGACAGTTCCCCTGGTCACACGGCCGATCGCCACTTTACCGAGATAATCATCGGCTTCCAGCGTGGTCACCATGATCTGCAGTCCTCCACCCGGATCACCTTCCGGAGCGGGAATCCGTTCCAGAATCGTATCAAACAGAGGCTGCAAATCCTTCCCTTCATCATTCATATGGAGTTTGGCGATGCCGCTCCTGGCGGACGCATAAACCAGCGGAAAATCAAGCTGCTCATCATCAGCATTAAGCTCGATGAAAAGTTCGAGAATTTCCCCTTCCACATCAGACACACGCTGATCAGGACGGTCAATCTTATTGATGACGACGATTGGTTTCAGGTGATGCTCAAGAGCTTTACGGAGAACATACTTCGTCTGGGGCATCGGGCCTTCATGGGAGTCAACAAGGAGCAGGACACCGTCCACCATGTTCAGGATACGTTCCACTTCCCCGCCAAAATCGGCATGCCCGGGCGTATCTACGATATTGATCTTCACACCATTATGCATGACAGACGTATTCTTCGCCAGGATTGTAATTCCCCGTTCCCGTTCCAGCGGGTTGGAATCCATGACGCGTTCCGCCACCTTCTGATTTTCCCTGAAAATATGGCTCTGCTTCAGCATGGCATCCACAAGAGTGGTTTTACCATGATCGACATGGGCGATGATCGCAATGTTGCGGATATCTTTTCTGATCATTTCTTTCCTTCTTCTCTCCGGCCTTCCGCCTCAATCTATAAATCCACAGTACAACAAAATCTTTGTATCGGTAAATACAATTTATTTTACCACATCACAGACTCGGATAAAAGTATTTTCAAAAAATATTTCCCTTTTTATGCATCATATTTTTGTATTACCCCCTTGAACTATGTTAAAATGTAATTAAAGAGAGAAGATTTTTCTCCCTGGAATTTCATTTATAAAAGAAAGGTGGGCTGATGATCATGTTAAATTACAAACGGATTCTTGTACCTTACGACGGTTCCGAGTACGCAAAGCGGGCTCTTGACCGTGCCGTTTCCGTGGCAAGATGCTGCGACGGCGCAAAGCTTTTCATTGCGACCGTTTCCCGGCCGATGCCGCCGATGGAAAAAATCGCGCGGGAAAAAGCATACGTTTTTGACACTGATAAAAAGGAACCGGAAAAGAAAGATCCCGGACAGGTTATTTTGGATGATTCGGAAAAACTCCTTCCCGAGGATCTTCCTCATGAATTGATTTTCCGTGTAGGCAACCCGGGATCCGTCCTGCTGGATCTCTCCTTTGAAAAAAACTGCGACCTGGTCATCATGGGCAACCGGGGCCGCGGCGCTCTCAAGAGCCTTTTCATGGGTTCCGTTTCCAGCCATCTGGCAAGCAACGTGAAATGCCCCATCCTTATTATTAAATAGTACAGCGGAAATACCGCGGAAAAGGAGGTCCGTCATGCTTACTTTCAAAAAAATCCTTGTTCCCTTTGACGGGTCGGAACACGCAAAGCGTGCCCTGGCAAAGGCTGTATCACTGGCGCAGTGCTGTGACGGCGCAAAGCTGTATATCATCACCGTTGATGAAGATGTTTCCGCGCTGAGCATGAATAATCTGGAAAGGGCTTACATCAATGAACAGATGCAGGCCATCCACTTCCGCCCGGCTGATAAAACTCTTGATGAAGCAAAAGCTGCTGTCCCTGAAGGAATCGAAGCGGAATATATCGCCAAAACCGGAGATCCCGGCATGCTGATTGAAAATACGGCAGACCAAATCGGCGCAGACCTGGTTGTCATGGGCAGCCGCGGCCTGGGCGCCCTTACGGGCATGCTCCTCGGTTCCGTATCCAATTACCTGTTGACCCACGTGGAGGCGCCTGTATTCATTGTGAAATAATTTCCCGTAAGACGAAACGCCGACCTTTAGAGGGCCGGTGTTTTCTCCCTCCGGTGCGGCCGATATTTTCACAGGTATTTCTTTATTTTCCGCACAGAAAAACCAGATTTCTCCATTACAAAAAGAAAGGCGGTTATTATGCTGGATTTCAAAAAGATTCTCATTCCCTATGACGGTTCCAGCCATGCGAAAAAAGCGCTGAACCAGGCTATTTCCCTGGCGCAGTGCTCAGACGGCGCAGAACTCTATGTCGCAACGATTTTAAACAGCACCATCCCCGCGGATGATGATCCCGACCAGGTCGACATGGCGGAAGTCGAAAAACTCATTCCTGAAAACATCCCCCATAAGGTTCTTCTTGAAATGGGGGAACCGGTACCCATGCTCCTCTATCTGGCAGGAGAAATCGGTGCCGATCTGATCATCACGGGCAGCCGCGGCCGCGGTACTCTCAAGAGCCTTTTCATGGGTTCTGTTTCCAGCGGCATTTTAAAGAATGCAAAATGTCCTGTTTTTATCATAAAATAAACTTCCCAATTGAAAATACCGATACCGGACTCCCTGAAAATATGTCTGCCTTTTTCAGAGATAGTGCGGTATCGGTATTTTTATGATGCTTTCGGTCCTTCCACCTTATAGTACCAGCAGTAAAGCGCAGGAACGACCAGCAGCCCTATAGCAGTCGCAAGAAGGAGTCCGCCGATAAACGATACGGCAAGGGGACGCCAGAACGGACTGGGAATCAGCGGAACAAAACCAAGTACATCGGTTACGCTGGAAAGCATGATCGGCCGGAAACGGAGCGCCGCCGACTCGATGACCGCATCATAGGGCTTCTTCCCATCCGCCAAATGCTGTCGGATCTGGTCAAGAAGGATGATGCTGTTCCGGACAACCATGCCGGATAAGGCCAGCATGCCGACGATGGAGACGAATCCCATGGGCTGCCGTGTAAGGAACAGAGATAAGATCGCGCCAATCAGCCCCAAAGGCCCGGTTATGCCCGCAATTACCATCAGCGGAATCTTATCCAGCTCAAACATCAGGATCATAAGGATAAGGAAGATCATGATCGGGACCGGCGCGGCCAGATACTGTACGGATTTTTCACTGTTTTCTATGGCTCCGTCTTTTTCCAGCGTATAACCGTCAGGCAGATTTCCTCTAAACTCCTTAAGTGTCCTGTCATATAATTCATTGACCACGGAATCGGCGGTCTTATCTCCGCCGGCTTCTCCGCGGATAGTGATGGTCGGGTGCAGATCGCGTCGCCAGATCGTGCTTGTTTCATTCTCATAGGAAATATCCGCGATTTCCCCAAGAGGCACATACCGTCCGCCCCCCACATGAACAGGGAGGGAAGAAAGATCGGCCAGCCGCGCCGCATTGCTTCCCTCGAGCCGGAAGCTGATCGGCACGAGCTGATTTCCCTGATAGGATTCCGCCACTTTATAGCCTGACAATTTCACATACAGATCCCGGGAAATGGAATAATTATCTCCCCCCAGTTTCCTTACTTTGTCCTGATCGATTTTTAACCTGACAACCGGTGTTTCCTCCGGCCAGTCCATACTGACATTCTTCATGCCGGGATACTGAGAAACAAGAGCCGCCGCTTCTTTGGCAAACTTTACCGTATCTTCCACATTCTTTCCCGAAAGCCGCAGCATGATCGGGTATTCAGCGGGAGGCCCCGTGGTAATCAGCCGGGCATGAACCCTTGCATCCGGATATTGCTCCGCAATAAATGCCAGCGTATCATCACGAAGACTGTCTCTCACCTTGCTGTCGCGCGCCACGAGGATCATTTGTCCGTGGCTGTCTTCCGGCGCCAGCGGATCAAAAAGCAAAATAAACCTCGGCGCGCTGTCCCCTATATAAGTGGAAAAGGAAGACACCCGATCATCCCCGTATAAGTTGTCCGCAATGCCCGCCATGACCTCTTTCGTTTCCTTGATGGATGCGCCGGAAGGAAGGTTTACATCAAGAATGATTTCCGGCCGTACGGAATCGGGGAAGAACTCCTGGTTCACAAAAGGAATAAGTGCCACTGTCCCCGCAAAAATCGCCGCCGTGCCTATGATAACCGTCTTTTTGAAACGGATGCACCAGGCAATTGCCTTATAAAACAATCGGTAAGCCTTGTCCGCAAAAGCGGATTTCTTTTCTCCCGCCTTCACCCTGATGAAACGATACCCCAAAACCGGACTTACAAAGATGGATGCCACCCAGGAAAGAAGAAGCGTAGAAGCAATGACCCAAAAAAAGGCTCCCACATATTCCGCTGTTTGCCCTGCGGCAAAACCGACAGGGATGAAGCCTGCGGCTGTGATAAGCGTCCCGGCCAGCATCGGTTTCGCACACCCTTTATACGCCGCCTGTGCTGCCGCCAGACGGTCCATCCCTTCTTCCAGTTTGACCTGCATCATTTCAATCACGATAATCGCGTCATCTACAAGAAGGCCGAGCGATACGATGAGCGTGCCGAGAGAAACGATATGGAGATCGATCCCCTGCCATTTCATGTAAATAAAGGAAGCGCATACCACCACCGGAATGCACAACGCCAGTACAATCCCGCTCCAAAATCCCAGTGACAGGAAACTGGCCGCCATGACGATAACGATGGCTTCCAGCAGGGATTTTGTAAATTCATGAATGGAATCATTCACCACCGACGGCTGATCCGCCACCTGCTCAATATCCAGGCCGGCAGGAAGCTCCGCTTTCTCTTTTTCAATTTCCCTCTCCAAATTTTTCCCGAGAACCAGATTATTTCCGCCGGGCGCCATAGACACGGCAATTCCTACCGCCGGTTTTCCATTGAAATACATAAGCGATGTTTCCGGATCCGCATACATCTGTGTGACTGACGCCACATCCCCCAGATGAAAAGAACGCTCTCCCACATGGATCGGAAGTTCTTTCAGTGACTCCACCGTATCCAGAAGCCCTTCCACACGGATCGCCACATTTCTGGAATCAGTGTGGATCATACCGGCAGGCATCATCGCGCCCTGCTGCTGCAGCATGGCAAACACATCCGATGGCCTCATGCCGAAAGAAGCCAGCTTATTCTGATCCATTTCGACATAAATTTCCTGCTTCTGGACACCGAGAAGTTCTACCTTCTGCACATCCTCCACACCTGTCAGGCGCCGCCGGATATTTTCCGCATATTTACGTTTTTCTTCATAAGAAAATCCATCTCCCGTGACGGCGTAAATAGAGCCGTACACATCATCGAACCGGTCATTAATATAAGGCCCCATGACTCCCGACGGCAGGCTGCCCCATTCATCATTGACCAGATTGCGTATTTCATGCCAGCGGGTCTGCATCTCCTCTTTCGGCACAGAATCTTTCAGATTGACATAAATCACGGTTTTACCGTCATGGGTGAAAGATTTGATATAATCGAGCCCCTTGGTATCCTGCAGTTTCTTTTCCAAAGGATCCGTCACCTGCTGCGTGATCTGCTGCGCCGAAGCGCCCGGCCACGCAGCGGTAACCACGGCCTGTCGGATTGTAAAATCAGGGTCTTCGCTGCGTCCCAGATGGAAATAGGACCACAGCCCGCCCGTAATGATGGCGATAATGAAAAAATAGACAATCTGTTTATGCCTGATCGCCCATTCTGCCAGATTCAGGCCTTTCATAACCGTACCTCTTCCCCTTCATGCAGTTTCTGCACACCGGCGGTCACTACACGGTCGCCTTTCTGCAGGCCTGAAACGATCTCTACCGTATCATTCCCATACTGTCCCGTTTCCACCTTCTGCAGATATACTTTATGATCCCGCACGATCCACACGGCAGGCTGCTCCGACTGTGCAGCCATAGCGGAAAGCGGCACCATGATCTGTTCATTCCCCTGCGGGTCATCAAAAGACACTTCCGCCGTCATTCCCACCACGACATCGGAAGGCGCGTCAATGAGCGTCACTTTTGCATCATAAGTTCCCGTGGACGTATTGGGCGCTGCCGCCACTTCTCTGACTGTTCCCTTCAATTGCAGATCAGGAAACGCCCAAAAGGTGACTGTACAGGGAAGGCCGACAGAGTATTTTCCGTACTGCTTTTCCGTAAAAGAAATATGAACATCTTTTTTCGTATCATCCACGATAAGAACGACCGGCGTCCCTGCGCCGACCACCTGACCCACTTCGTAAAGCGTGCTTCCCACCACGCCGTCACGGTCTGCCGTAAGCGACGTGAAACCCAGATTATTTTCCGCCCGCGCCAGAGCAGCCTGCGCCTGGGAAAGCTGGGCCGACGCCAATTCATACTGGTTCTTCGTCTGATCCATCGCCAGGTCGGAAATCGCCTGAAGCTCGTGAAGCTTTTCATAACGGGCCATCGTGGATGACGCCAGACGATACTGCGCCTCCGCCGCATTCAACGCGCCCGCGGCAGCGGCAGCCTGTTCCGATGCATCTTTGGAATCCACCGTCATAAGGACCTGTCCCGCCGTGACACGGTCGCCGGAAGAAACAAGGCGGCGTGTAATCCGCCCCCCCACCTGAAAAGCAAGCGGCGATTCAAAATAGCCGTGAACTGTGCCGGAAAACTTACGGCTTTCTGCTTTTGCCGTTTCTCCGACAACCATCGTCTTGACAAGCACCGCTTTCGTTTCCACCTCTTTTTTATTCCCACACCCCGTCAGCACAAGAGAAAAGCCGACCCATACAGCGGCAAAGATGACCGCGAACTTTTTCATGTATTCCTCCCGAAAGAATTTTAATAAACATTTGTTGATTATCGTTCAAATGTATTATATACTTAGGCTGACTGTAAAGGCTATCGGCAATTCCCATGAAAGTGCCTTTTATGAAACTGTTTTAGAGAAAGTGTTCAACAATGACTGACAAAAAAAAGGACTTACGGTTCCGTAAGACGGAACTTTCCATCCGGGCTGCCTTCTTTGAACTGTTAAAAAGCAGGCGTATCTCTGAAATCACCGTGGCGGAAATATCAAGAAAAGCCATGCTCGGACGGGGGACTTTCTACCTCCACTACAAAGATATCCATGACCTTCTGGACACTCTTGAGAACGAATATGTCGAAGCCATTGGAAATATTATTGACGAGTACTATCCCATCGCGCCGGCGGCGAATATTTCGGACCTCACGGAAAAACTGTTCCGTTACATCACCGCCCACGAAGAACAGCTCCGACTTCTCTTCCACCATATTTCCACACGAAGCTTCATCGACCGCCTGATTATCCGCCAACGTTACGTATTCAGCCGTCTGGTGGAAGAAGGGGGCTGTGATGCTGCGTACAATGCGGTGGAAACGTCTTTCATGATTTCCGGGTTTGCCGGTGTTATCCTTGATTATTGGTTCTTAGGCTCTCTTCCTCTGTCAGAAAAAGAAATCATCCATAATCTGAACCGCCTTCTCCTCAATTTTTCCCGCGCGAAAAAGGAAATGAAAAGAGGCGGCTCGTCATGAGAAATATCCGGATCACTCTTGCCTATGAAGGAACGGCGTACAGCGGGTTCCAGCGGCAGGAAAACAGTATAACCGTCCAGGAAATTCTTGAAACCGCCCTCCAAAAACTGACAGGAACAAAAACCACGCTCTACTTCGTCGCGCGCACGGATGCCGGCGTTCATGCCTACGGGCAGGAATGCACCTTTTATACGGAATCTTCTATTCCCGGCGATCGTTTCATATTCGCGCTGAACATTCTCCTTCCTCCCGATATCCGTGTAACGGAAAGCAGAGAAGTGCCCTATGATTTTTCCGTGCGCAGGAACAATTACGGAAAAACCTACGGCTACCTCCTTACCGAAGAAAAAGACTGCCCTCCCTTCTTTAAACGGTATACCTGGCAGACAGGACGAAAACTGGATATTTCAAAAATGGAAAAGGCGGCAGAAGTGCTGTCAGGCACTCATGACTTCACCTCATTCCGCGGGAATAATTCCGTTCCTGCCAGCCCGGTCCGTACTATCCATGACATACGGATCATCAAAAAGCATCACTTCTTTCACATTTTCGTTACCGGAGAAGGATTCCTTTATCATATGGTAAGAAATATCGCAGGCGCGCTCGCTGATGCAGGCACCGGAAAACTGACTCCCAAAGATCTGCGGGAGATACTGGAGGCAAAAGACAGAAAATTCCTTGGCGCCACCGCTCCTGCCCACGGACTCTGCCTTCTCAAAGTATACTTCACGCCTGTTACAAAAGAATTGACGGAAAAGACAATCTGCGGCTCTTATGCACCGTGGAGCGTATAGCAGACTCTGTTGCCCACACAGCAAAAAAGACATCTCCTCCCTGCAAAAGGAAAAGATGTCTTTTTTTATGTCCTGAAATAAAAATACATGGCCAGCAAAACGGCTGTCACAAGAAAGACTGTGATAAACGCCAGCCTATCCCTGGACGTATACGCCAGCTGATGCATTTTCGTCCGTCCTTCCCCGCCGCGATAGCACCGCGCTTCCATGGCGGTTGCCAGATCATCGGCGCGGCGGAAAGCGGAAATGAAGAGAGGCACAAGAAGGGGCACCATCCCTTTGGCTTTCTGCCACAAATTCCCGCTGGTAAAATCAGCACCGCGGGAAGCCTGAGCTTTCATGATCCGATCTGTTTCCTCAAGCAGCGTCGGAATGAAGCGGAGCGCGATGGTCATCATCATTGCCAGTTCATGGGCAGGCACGCCGAAACGGCGGAACGGATTTAAAAGCGCTTCGATCCCGTCTGTCAGGACGATAGGGCTTGTAGTATACGTCAGGAGCGAAGAAAAGCCGATAAGAAATACAAGACGGAGCGTCATAAAAAGACCGTTCCTAAGACCTTCTTCACTGATATGGATAAATCCGTAACCGAATATTTCCTTCCCCGGCGTGGTCAGCACATGGATCAGGAGCGTAAATACCAGAATGACCCAGAGCGGCTTCACCGCTTTCCAGACCATGACAGTCGGCACACCCGAAATCATGATGCATCCCAGTGTGAATACCGTCACAAGCAGGTAAGACCATGGATTGTTCGCCAGGAAAATGGCACAAATAAAAATCATGGTGCAGAGAATTTTTGCCCGCGGATCCATACGGTGGAGGAATGAATCTCCGGGATAATACTGACCCAGCGTAATATCGGTAAGCATTATTTCCCTCCTCCCAGCACGGCATACATTTTTTCCGCCGCTTCCTTTGCCGTCCGCGCGGTTTCCGGTACGGGGATTCCTTTTTCTTTCAGATAGAGAAGTGTCTGTGTCAAAGGCGGCGCTTCCACACCGCATTCCTTGAGCGTCTCCCTGTGATGGAGGAAAATATCCATAGGCTCCCCGTCAAGGACGAGACGCCCCTGATGCATGACAAGAAGACGGGTCGCCAGACGGGCAATGTCATCCATGTTGTGGGACACAAGAATGACGGAAAACACGCCTTTTTTATACCATCCCTGAATACGGCTGAATATTTCCCGCCGCCCCACAGGATCCAGCCCGGCAGAAGGTTCATCCAAAATCAGAAAATCAGGATGCATGGCAATCACGCCGGCGATGGCCACACGGCGCTGCTGGCCGCCGGAAAGGCGGAAAGGCGACCGTTCGGCAAATGTTTCATAATCAATCCCCGCAAAGCGCATGGCGCTCTTTACTCGTTTTTCCGTTTCCTCTTCATCACAGCCCTGGTTCTGCGGACCGAAAGCAATATCTTTTGCTACGGTTTCTTCAAAGAGCTGATGCTCGGGATATTGGAAAACCATGCCCACCGAATGGCGCTTCACCATAGCTTCTTTTGTCTTTTCCGCCAGATCTACGCCGTCTACGGTCACCTTCCCCATGGACGGATGAAGGAGGCCGTTCAGGTGCTGTATGAGTGTAGACTTTCCGCTCCCCGTATGGCCGATGATGCCGATGAACTCTCCTTTATCTATGGTCAGGTCGATATCTTCAATCGCCGCCCGTTCAAAAGGAGTTCCCTTCCCATATATATAACTTACATTTTCGACACAAATGGACATAACGCCTCTCCCAATTCTTCATCGGTCATACATCTTTCGGAAACCGCCATCCCCTTTTTGCGGAGTCGTCTTGCCAAATCCGCAGGAACAGGCACGTCCAGACCGATTTCCGTCACCTTATCCGCCTGTGAAAATATTTCCCTCGGCGTTCCTTCCATCTTGAGGACACCCTTGTCAATGACAAGGATATGGTCCGCCGTGACCGCCTCCTCCATGAAATGGGTAATAAGGACAATAGTGATCCCCTCTTTTTTATTCAGCTCATGGATCGTGTCCATGACCTCCTTACGCCCTTTCGGATCAAGCATGGCAGTCGGTTCATCAAGAACAATGCAGTCGGGCTTCATGGCAAGAACGCCGGCAATAGCTACACGCTGCTTCTGCCCGCCGGAAAGCATGGACGGCGCCTGTTCACGATACGATGTCATACCCACTTTTCCCAATGCAAAATCCACACGTTCTCTTATTTCTTCCGGAGGCACGCCCAGATTCTCAGGACCGAAAGCCACATCTTCTTCCACCACAGCGGCAACAAGCTGGTTATCGGGATTCTGGAAAACCATCCCCACCTTCTGGCGGATATCCCATATACGGTTGGCATCGGAAGTGCGCATCCCTTCCACAATAAGCTCTCCTGCCGTCGGTATGAGAAGCGCGTTCAGATGGCGGGCCAGCGTGGACTTACCGCTGCCGTTCGTCCCGATGATGGCGGTAAATTCCCCTTTTTTGATCTGCGCCGTTACATCTTTAAGCGCGTCAAAAGTTTTGCCTTCCTCCGTTTCAAAAGTATGAGAGACATGGCGGATATCAAAAAGAACTTCTCCGGAATTTCTTTCCATTCTTTCCTCGCTTCAAACATAAGTGATGTTTTATAGTAACAAAGCGGATTGCTTTCCGTCAAACATAATAAACCAGTTTATATTCTAAGGAAACCTACGGGTTTTGTCAATAATCCGCCACTCATCTCCGTTGACAATCCAGCATAAAACATATCCGCTCCGGCAGCCTATTTCCGCTTATAGAAAAGTACTCTCCTGCGTGAAGAATCAAACTGTACACAAGGAAAACAAAATCGCCACTCATAGAATGGCGATTTTGTTTTCCTTGCTATGGTATTCATATCCACCCGAAATGTCTGCACGCATTATAGATACCATCATCATCGGCATCATCAGTAATATACCTCGCCTTCTTTTTCAAAACCGGCTTCGCATTCCCCATAGCGACCGTCATCCACTCGGGACGGAACATGGAACAGTCATTCAGTCCGTCGCCAAAAACAACGATCCGGTCATCGGATACATTATACCTCTTCATAATTTCAAAAATGCCCCTCTCTTTGTGGACAGGTTCTACAAGCATTGTCCCTTTCGTAAGCCACACATGGGGCAGCGTGTGCAGAGGAATCTCTTTTACTTCCCTTTTGGCGCAGGCGATAAAAATTTTGTAAATCTGCTCCTCCCTGCGGTAATCGTAACGGCTGTCCACCACTGTTTCATAGTACCGGTCCGTCACACGCTCAAGGTAGTCATCGTACTTTGTTTTCCGCCGCTTTTTATTTTCCGTCGTCACCGCCCAGGGATGTTTTTTTCCGTCGATTTCGCCAAGTAAACGGAAGCAGGCCTCCAGCGGCAGTCCTTCATGGTAAAGGATCTTTCCGCGGCAGGTCACGCCATTTCCTCCGTCGGAAATCACGGAGTCGATACCAAGTTCTTCCGCCACGTCGACGGCATCCGCCTGCAGGCGCCCCGACGCAATAGCTACAAAATTTCCCTTTTCCTGCAGCTGGCGGACCGCTTCCCTTGCACTGTCCGGATAATCGGCAGTAAGCGGTGTCGTCAGTGTTCCGTCTATATCAAAAAAGAAATATCGTTTCATACAGCCTCCCTTGCTCTTTATTTTATGGTACGGGAAAGAAGCATTTCCTGCAAGCCGCTCCTGCGTTTCTCCCGCAGGAGTCCCGATTCCGGCTCTCCAAAAATGATTTTTTTATATTTTGTATTATAATAAGGAAAATCATTATAATTAGTCACACTATACTAAGGAGATATTATGCCGTCTATTTTACGTTCGATCGTGCTCAGCACACTGGGCACCATTTTCTTCGTCCTTGCTCTTCTGTGGGCCATCGGTGACGAGCGGTTTGTTCCAGGCCTTTCCAATCCCCACCTTTTGACTTCCGCCGGTGTCCTCCTTCTCATGAACACGGGATTATTTATCATATTTAAAAAAGAATTTCTGAAGAAATATTTCTTTCCGTCTCTCCTTTTACCCTCCGTATGGTTTGCCGCCTTTACCTGGGCTTATGGTTACATGTACCTGCCGGAAAACAAGTATCTCGGCGACTATTACAGCATGATTTCCCTTTTATTTTCCCTTTCTTACCTGTCCCTTGCCTGGAAATGGAAACTGAAGCGGGGCGATTTCCTCTGGTCTGTCTTAACCGGCCTCTTTTCTTTTTTCATGATCCTCGTACCCCTGATCTACATCGGCTACTATATCATTTATAAAAGCGAAATGGATATCTTCGCCCTGATGGCTATCGCCATGACAAACGCCCGTGAAGCGGCGGAATTTGTTGAGACGGTGGCTGCACCCGCCCTTATTGCCGCCGTGGCGATTTTTGCCATCATCCTACTGATTTCCTGCTTCTACATCGCCCGCCGTTTTTTCATGTCCATGGAAACGGCAGAGACGCCCTTCCGCACCGCCGGACGCGGCGGCCTCATAGGTTTTATCATATTTACCATTCTTTTTTCCGGCGGTTTCTTACGGCAGATGAGACATATTTTTCCGCTGCAGATTTATTATGCCGCCAAGAAGGGCAGCGGCAGTTTCAAACTCATGGAAACGCTGAACCGGCACCTTGCCGAAAATGCGAAAGCTGTCGTCCTTCTTCCCGGCCAGACAGCGGAAGACGGCACCCATATCATTGTCATCGGTGAAAGCGCAAGCCGCGATCATATGCAGTCTTTTACCCCCGGTTACCCCGTAAAGACGACACCCTGGGAAGATGCCATGGCGAAATCCCCCGACTTTTTCTTCGCGGATAAAGGATACGCAAATTTCCCGACAACCGTCATGTCATTGAGCTATGCTCTCACCAATACGAACCAATACAATAAAACTGCTCTGAATGATGCCGTCAGCCTGGTAGACGCTGCCAAAGCGGCAGGATACCGCACCGACTGGATTTCTTTCCAGAACAGAAGCTCTCTTGCCAGTGCCGGCGTTTCCGTCATCGGTGAACGGTGTGACGCGTCCTATTGGGAAAACAGCCTTGACGGCGAAGCGGTAAAAGTCATGAAAAGACTTCCGCCCGCCAGGAGGCGTATCATTTTCATCCACATCAACGGCAGCCATTATAATTATCTGGCCCGCGTCCCCGTGGGATACGGAAAATCCACGGATATTCCCGAAGATGATCCTTACTATAACTATGATGTCACGCTGGCCTACACCGATGAAATGCTCCACAGTATCTTTACATACGCCAAAGAGCATTTGAATCTGAAAACTATGATTTACTTTTCCGATCATGCGGAAGACATGGTGTATTACCACGGCACTTCGGGTTTCTCCTACGACATGATCCGCATTCCTTTCTGGATCTACCTTTCTCCGGACTATAGGAAGATCCACCCTGATATCCTTCCGGCGCTTCAGTCAAATAAAGATAAGATTTTTACCAACGATCTTCTCTTTGAAACAGCGTCAGGCATCTGGCAGGCAAAGACAAATTTCTATCAGGACATTTACGATCTGTCCTCTCCGTCTTATGTTCTTGATCAGGAAGCGGTCACCATGCACGGGAAACTGCTCATTACCGACGACCCGAAATTTAAAAAATAGATAAAGCGAAAGGATGGCCTGCGGGTCATCTTTTTTTGCGGATCATTTTACTCACAAGATCCCCGCGTCTTCCGACACCTCTTATGCTTCCGTATTTTCTTGATTTTTATGAACATATTTTTGTTTAATTCACAAAATATTTTTTGTATTTTATATTGACAATATCAAATTATAGTGGTAACATTGTTTTAATAGATAGTTAATGCATAGTTTTAACTTGGAGTATATGCAAAATGATTAATGAAACACTGCACACATTCATCTCCGTTACCAAAAACGGCAGTTTCAACAAAGCGGCGGAAAAGCTTTCCCTTACCGCCCCTGCCGTGATGAAGCAGATGAATTCTCTGGAAAAAAGCGTCGGTGCCCCTCTCTTTGAGCGGACGAACCGCGGTATCCGCCTCACACCGGCAGGAGAATCTTTTTTGAAAGATGCCAAAACCATCCTCCGGTACACAAGAAAATCCATCGAGCGCGCGCAGATCGCCGCAGGACAAATCCCTCATCTGCCGACATGCGGCGCACAGAAGGCGGACTCTGCCCATCCTGCCGGCCCCCTCCCCACTGACAGGGAAGAAAGGAACCGGCGTGAATCGGCGAGACGCCACGCAGACATTGCGGAAGCCCAGGGGAAATCCGCGGAAGAAATTCATGAAATTTTCAAAAAAGTCATGAACGGCACAGGCAGGTGCGGTGAAAAATAGTCATCCATCAGGACGGAAGCGGCACCCATATATTTCCATAAATAAAACTGCTATCTGTAAACATATTTTTCAAGAAAGAAGGAAAACATAATGACACATCCACAATATCCGATTCCCCAAGACGAAGAGGGAAGAAAACGTTATGAATCAGCAAAACGCCACGCGGCACACGCAAAAGAGCAGGGAAAATCCATTGATGAAATCCATGAAATCTTCAAGAAGGTCATGAACGGCACAGGCAAGTGCAGCGGCAGGAAAGAAGAAGCAGTTTCAAAATGCCACGGCCATTACCCGATTCCCGAAGATGAAGAAGGCAAAAAGCGTTATGAATCCGCTCTGCGCCATGTGGCCATTGCCAAAGAAAACGGCAAGTCCGTTGATGAGCTCCATGCGATTTTCAAGAAAGTCATGGAAGGCACAGGCAAGTGCAGCGGCAGGAAAGAGGAAGCGGTTTCAAAATGCCACGGCCATTACCCGATTCCCGAAGATGAAGAAGGCAAAAAGCGTTATGAATCCGCTCTGCGCCATGTGGCCATTGCCAAAGAAAACGGCAAGTCCGTTGATGAGCTCCATGCGATTTTCAAGAAAGTCATGGAAGGCACAGGCAAGTGCAGCGGCAGAAAGCAGTAATCCTTTACCGGAAGCAGAAGATATGACATGAAATTTGTGTCATATCTTTTTTCATGCTGAAAATCCCGGTAATCTCTTACGAAAGAAGACCGGCAGGTATTTTTGTACATTTCCCAGGAAAAAACAGGAGCGGTTCTCCTGTTTCCTTTTTACAGTAATTTTTAATCGCCTCTTCCATACCGCCAGGAGCAGCGGTATATTCAACGCCCTGCCACATATCCCCCTCAGACGAAAAGGAATTTCGTAAAGCTCCACTTGATGCTGGCCCCTTTCAAAATTTCCAAATGTTTTTCTTTCAGCTTTCTGTTAATCAATAAAAAAAAGAAGCAGCAGTGCCGCTTCAAAAAGGGGGAGGCACCATCGCGCCTCAAATGAGAACTATATAATAACATCATGTCGATGCTATTACCAAAGAGGGGGAAGAACGATGATGGTATTTCCCTGTTACCACCATCGTTCCAAGGAGGGTGAACCATGGCCGGCCAAGCCGGCAGTAATCATCCATAGTTCAAGCACGAATATATGTCTGCTCCGTTTCCGGAGTTACCGTAAAAAGGGGGAACGATGACTTTTCCCTGCCGCCATCGTTCGGAGAAAGTGAACCTTGCAAGTTATCCCTGCAAGTATATGTAAAGCCGTTTCCGGCATTACAACGAATATACAGAAACGCCTCTCGGGCTGTTTCTGAAAGGATGAACGATCGTATTTCCCTTTACCATCGTTCTTGAGAAAACCTACAAAAAAATCCATCCCTGCTGATGTAAGGATGGATACTTTGCGCGTTAAAATCGATACACGCTACCTCCCCATCACTCGCAGGTCAAACAGTAGTAAAAACAGGCAGTTCTCCTGACTCTGCTTCATCGCTTGTCCGGTCTTCCCAATTCCTCAGTGACTTTCATCAGACTTGCTCGGCATTACAGTGGCGGGACCGTGCCGGTATCTCACCGGTCTTCCCTATTAAGCCTTTACAGGCACCTGTTCCTTATTATGCAGTTTCTCCTCTGCCGAATAGACTTCGCCAATAAAAAACCTCTTTACACGAACGCAAAGAGACTATATAAGATCTCCTTCCCATCGCTCGTGGGTCAAACGGTGATTTTAAACAGGCAGTTCTCCTGACTCTGCTTCATCGCTTGTCCGGTCTTCCCAATTCCTCAGTGACTTTCATCAGACTTGCTCGGCATTACAGTGGCGGGACCGTGTCGGCATCGCACCGATCTTCCCTATTAAGCCTTCACAGGCACCTGTTTTTCCTATTCGGTTGTCCTAATGATATCACTCTATAAAGCTTCTGTCAATGATAAAATGATTGTTCCGAACGCATGATCAGCGCAAACCAATTCATATCGTTTCAGGTGAGGATTTCCAGTGTTCCCGCCTTTTCTAAAAGTTTTATATCGATAGGAGAATAGGTATCTGGATATTTCCTGAGAAAATATTGTTCTTCTTCCGGTGCGGCATAGAAGTTTTCCAGGCGTCTGGCTTCTGTGCGGATCGGCGGCCGTATATTTTTCTCATTTTCATACTCATTGAAAACAAGACAGGATTCGCTCACGGGCCTCGAGTTGCCCCTGTTCTGGTAGTAGGCCATATAGTAGGTAATCTGCGGCGTATCTTCTCCTGATACGTAATAGATGCCTGTCCTGTAATGGGGTCCGGTGCATTTCCCCTGGATACCGTCGGTGTAGGGATTGACTATGGTAAAAAACACAGAGAGCAATGTCCCTATATCTATTTTTTTCGGGTTATAGGTTACTTTTACACATTCTACCGCCTGTACTTTTCCATTTTCCACGTCTTCTTTCCGCGGATTCGGTACAGAGCTGTTGGCAAATCCCGCGGTTGTCTCCACAACGCCTTTTATACGGGAAAATACTTCCTGCACTCCATAGTAGGGACCGCCCGCAAGATACAAGTCTTTCACGGCAATTCCTCCTTTTCTGCTGTCTTCGTTTCTGACAAATTCATGTCGTATTTCATGGTAAAAATGAAGAATCCCCCCGAGGTCCTCCCCCGGGGTTTTTCTCCACACTTATTATTTCTTAATATTTTGTTTCTTCCAGGTGGCGCGCAGAAGCCCTATCCATATCAAAGATACGGATGAGTTCCGTAACTGCCTGGCTGGGTGACACGACGCCGGTCAATACCGCCGCACGGACTTCCGGCATACGGCTCTTGATGATCGGATCTTCAAAGAACAGGTTATGAAGATGTTCTTCAATCATACTGTGCACCCAGGAAAGAGTCTGACGCTGGCGCCGGTTCTCAAAGACACCCGATTTTTTGGTGACTTTCTCAAACTCGCGCATAACTGCCCAAAGTTCAAGCAGTCCCGTTTTCTTCAAGGCCGAACAGCGATAAGCATGGGTCTGCCAGCCTTCTGTGGCGGGACGGATAAATTCTACCATCCGTTCATATTCCCCCTGGGTGACTTTCGCCCGTTCCAGGTTGTCTCCATCAGCCTTGTTGACCACAATGGCGTCCGCCAATTCCATAATCCCCTTTTTGATGCCCTGCAGATCGTCCCCTGCGCCTGTCAATACGACAAGCATAAAGAAGTCGACCATATCGCGTACTGTCGTTTCCGACTGCCCGACCCCGACAGTTTCCACAAGGATGACATCATAGCCTGCCGCTTCACAAAGCAGCATAGTCTCACGGCTCTTGCGGGTCACACCGCCCAGTGTCCCCTTAGAAGGAGAAGGACGTATGAAACAGTTCGGCTCTCTGGAGAGATTCTGCATACGTGTCTTGTCTCCTAAGATGGATCCGCCGGTAATGGTGCTTGTTGGGTCGACTGCCAGCGCCGCCACTTTGTAGCCTTGCTGGCAAAGCATTGTACCAAAAGATTCGATGAAACTACTCTTGCCTGCCCCGGGCACACCGGTGATCCCGACACGGAGCGCATGGCCCGTGCGGGGCAGAAGAGCCTGGAGCACGCGCTGTGCCTTGTCAAAATCCTTGGGAGCATTACTTTCGATAAGGGTGATGGCTTTGGAGAGGATCATGCGATCCCCCTTCGCCACCCCTTCGACGTATTCTTCGATAGACATTTTCTTACGAAGCGGCACTTTTCTCAAATGCACGGCATCCGGATATTCTTTGGCACCGGTCACACTGTTTACGGCACTGTCAATCCCCCGCACGACGGAACATGCAAATTCCGGGTTCGGTTCTTCAGGCACCCAGCTGGGTCTCAAGTCATCATCGTTCTTGGACATAATACTTACCTTAACCTTCCTTGGCTTCCGCCTCAGCGCGGTCTACGAGCATGTGAAGCAGCTTAATGCAGCATTCCGGAATGTTTGTGCCCGGTCCGAAGATCGCCTGTGCGCCATGATCGTAGAGGTATTGATAATCCTGTGCAGGAATAACACCGCCGATGCAGACAAGGATATCTTCACGGCCGCGTTTTTTCAGTTCTTCCACGATAGCCGGCAAGAGGGTCTTGTGACCTGCCGCAAGAGAGGAAAAGCCAACCATATGGACGTCGTTATCCACAGCATCCTGTGCCGCTTCTTCCGGCGTCTGGAACAGCGGTCCTACGTCGACGTCCCAGCCCATATCGGCAAAGGATGTCGCGAGAACCTTCTGGCCTCTGTCGTGTCCGTCCTGCCCCATCTTAGCCAGGAAAATACGGGGACGGCGGCCTTCCAATGCTTCAAATCTGTCGGCCAGTTTCTTTGCTTCTTCCAGTTTCGCGGAACCGTCAAATTCGCTGGAATATACACCGGAAATAGTATGGATGGTAGCGTTGAAACGGCCGGATACTTTTTCAACCGCATCGGAAATTTCACCGAGGGACGCACGGTCATGAGCCGCCTGCACTGCGAGTTCAAGCAGGTTACCGTTTTCACGGCTTTCTGCCGCTTTGGTGATTGCTTCCAGATCGCGGGCAACAGCCTCAGGATCACGGATGCTTCTCAGTTTTTCCAGACGTTTAATCTGCGCATTACGAACAGCGGTATTGTCGATGGACAGTACGTTCAGCGGATCTTCCTTCGCCAGACGGTACTTGTTCAAGCCGACAATGGTTTCCTTACCGCTGTCGATATCTGCCTGACGGCGGGCAGCGCATTCTTCGATACGCATCTTCGGCAGGCCGGTAGAAATAGCTTTTGCCATACCGCCCAAGGCTTCGACTTCCTGTATATGCGCCCAAGCACGGCGGATGATTTCATTTGTCAGATATTCTACATAGTAGGAACCACCCCACGGATCAATAATCTTGCAGGCTTTCGTTTCATCCTGGATATAAAGCTGTGTATTACGTGCCAGACGTGCGGAAAAGTCGGTCGGCAGCGCGATGGCTTCGTCAAGTGCGTTGGTATGGAGAGACTGGGTATGGCCCAGAGCCGCAGACATGGCTTCCATACAAGTACGGGCGATATTATTGAAAGGATCCTGTTCCGTCAGCGACCAGCCGGAAGTCTGGGAATGGGTACGTAGTGCCATGGATTTCGGATTCTTCGCACCGAACTGTTTCAGAATCTTTGCCCAGAGAACGCGGGCCGCTCTCATCTTTGCGATTTCCATAAAATAGTTCTTGCCCTGATCCCAGAAGAAGGACAGACGTTTAGCGAAGGCATCGACCGGAAGACCCGCCTTTTCACCGCAGCGGATGTATTCCATGCCGTCTGCCAGCGTATAACCGATTTCAAGGTCACAGGTAGCGCCGCATTCCTGGATATGGTAACCGGAAATGGAGATACTGTTGAACTTCGGCATATAGTTGGTGGTATATTCGAAAATATCACCGATGATACGCATGGACATGGCAGGCGGATAAATGTAAGTATTACGAACCATGAACTCTTTCAGGATATCATTCTGGATCGTGCCTGCCAGAATCTTCTTGTCTACGCCCTGTTCGATACCGGCACTGATGAAGAATGCCAGAATCGGAAGAACGGCACCGTTCATCGTCATGGATACGGACATCTGGTCCAGCGGAATGCCTGCGAAGAGGATATTCATATCAAGCATGGAGCAGACGGATACGCCTGCTTTGCCGACGTCACCGATAACACGGGGGTTATCCGCATCATAGCCGCGGTGGGTCGGAAGGTCAAATGCGATAGACAGCCCTTTCTGGCCTGCCGCCAGGTTTCTGCGGTAGAACGCATTAGATTCTTCAGCAGTGGAGAACCCTGCGTACTGGCGTACCGTCCATGGGCGGAATACATACATCGTGGAGTAAGGTCCGCGGAGGAACGGAGGGATACCGCTCATGTAATCCAAGTGGTTGCACTGGTCATACACATCTTTGCCGTAGAGCGGACCTACAGGAATACGTTCCATCGTATTTTCATAGAGAGCATCATAATTTTTGCCCGTCGTTTTTTCCAGTTCCGCTTTCCATTCGTCATAAGAACAATGGGGATGTTCTTCAAGGTTTAATTTTGTAAAATCGGGGTTCATTGCCATCTTATTTTACCTCCTCTTCCGTAATCTTCATGCCTTTTTTCTGCTGGAGCATACGGAGGATATCGTAGCAGTTTGCTTTCACGCTGATAAATTCATCTATGCCGGCTTCACGATATACCGCTTCCATATCTTTCGGAGCAGCGCCCGCAAGGAAAAGCGTACCTTTCCCCAAAACTTCCTTTAAACGCGGCGCCAGCGCCGGCACATCTTCCGGATAAGTAGCGTCAGTAGAGCAGATGACGGCACAGTCATAAGGAGTTCCTTTATCATCGCAGCCTGCCTTCAGCGCTTCCACACACTTATCCCAACGTGAACCCGGTTTATCTTCATCATCCTGGAAGCCGTTATTCAGATGAACGCTGAATTCGCCTACCTGCAGGAAACTGGTGGAGAAATCAGCTCTCGCCTTATGCTGCGGAATCGGTCCCATATTGGCCAGGAATATTTCCACATTCTTGCCGGTTTCCTTTTTAAACGCCTGTGTGTCAAAGCGGAGTTTTTCAAAACGTTCGGTCCAGCGGTGCGCGTAAATCTTTCTCACTTCGATGGAATCCGCTTTGGCAGCTCTTGCTGTGCGTACTTCAGAAATTGTAGCGCCTGCGGAGAATGCGGCAATTGCCTTCTCAACGATGTCGGTATCGGCTGCTTTCAGTTCTTCCAGCTTTTCCTTCAGGAAATCTTTGTCCATATCGGCACGATATTTCTCAACGCCTTCAGACAGTTCTTTTTTCAGCGCCGGTACATCTTCCGGGCGCGGATCAAGAAGTTCTTCCGTCATATTCGGATACATATTTGTCCCGACAGCGCTGTCCTTGCGGAGGTCAAGCGCTTTGAAACGCTGTTTCAGGATTTCAAGAATCTGCTGCTGCGGATATTCTTCTTTAAGAGCTTTCAGGATACCGCCAAGAGATTCGATTTTCTGGAATTCTCCCCAGATTTTTTCAGCCATTTCCTTGGTCAGTGCTTCAATCCCCCAGGAACCGCCGGCCGGGTCGATCGGACGAAGCATGCCGAATTCTTCCTGCAGCATGATGTGTACGTTTCTTGCGATACGGCGGGAGAATTCATCACCCTTGCGTACCGTTGCGTCATAAGGATCATTTTCATAAGAATCAACACCGCCGACAACTGCAGAGAAAATCTGGGTCGTTTCACGAAGCATATTTACACCGATATCGAAAATCGTCTTGGTAAACATCGCCGGACGGGCATGGATTTTGCAGGAACGGTCTTTTTCTTCGGCGCCGAAGGCTTTCATGATATTAGACCATACCTGGCGGGCAGCACGGAGCTTGGCAATTTCAATGTAGAAAGTGGCGCCTGTATTAAATGCGAACTGCAAGGACTGGGCAATATCATGGATATCGATGCCGCGCTTCTGCATTTCACGGATATATTCGACAGCGATAGCAAAAGTATAAGCCACTTCCTGTACAGCATTCGCACCGCCATTGGAGAAAATATCGCTTCTGACGAAAATGGTGCGGAGCTGCGGCGCATTCTTTCTAGTCCAGCGGATAGATTCCGCCATTTCATCATACAATTTTTCCAGCGGCTGGTTCAGCTTTCCTCTCTTGATCAGCTGGGCAATCGGGTTCGCACCGATAACACCTTTCACTTTGCTGACATCTTTTCCCTTAGCCTTCAATGTCGCGGCTACCAATGCCAGCATACGGAGAGAGGAAGTACCGGCATACATCATAAACGGGATCTTTTCCATATCAAGACCGTCAAGCAGGGTATGCATATCTTCCAGCGCGGTAATGCTTACGCCTATATCGCCCGGCTTTTCGGCATCCATGACATCAATGCCGTCGGCAGTGGCGGTATCAATACGTACATTATAAACAGTGGAACCTCTGTCGATTTCATGCTTCAGAAGTTCATTATTTTCTTTCGGCAGCGTTTCATCGCATGCCTGGGCAATACCCCAGGGAGCGCATTTATAGCCGTTCACCGTTGCGCCGCGGAGAAAATCTCCCATGCCCGGATAATCATCTGTCGGAAGAATCTTATCAGTTGCTGACGGTCCGGTTCTCCATGTATAAATCGGATCAAAGGTAATCCCTTCATAAGTCTTGGTAAACATGATCTTATCGAAAGGCTTTCCTTTCAACAGAGCATTACAAGCCTCCACCCACTCCTCATAGGTCGGCTTTTCAAATTCGTCAAATTTTACTTCTGGGAAATCGGCTTTTTCATTTGATTTTCTCAAGATCGCTTCCAACTCTTTGTCAGTAAGCTGCTTGACCGATTCCTGGGTATTCTGTTCTGCCATGAAAACATCCTCCTTATAATAATTTTAGACAATTCCGCGGAAAATACAGCTTGCAGACAAGACGGCAGAGTCCCTGACGGAACATCCTTTCAAATGCCTGGCATAACGTCTTTCAAGCCGGACTTTCAAAATCCCCGATATGTGCACCTCCTTACAATCTACTCACAAAAAAACGACTATCACGCGAAACTGATAGCCGGACAAGGAAATAATTTCCCAATCCCCTCCCCATCTCTCGCAGGTATAACGGTGATTCTTAGACAGATAGTTCTCCTGGCTCAAGTTCCTCGTTTATATCGCCTTCCCAGTTACCCAGTGACATACTTGATATAAACTCCCTTTACAGTGGCGGGACCGCTCCGGATTCTACCGGATTCTCTTTTACGCTTTCGCACCTGTCAGATATGTGAAATTGTCTAAATAACTACATTTTTAGTATAATTCATTACATTCTAAGTGTCAATCAACCACATTCATATTTAATATAATTAATTTTTATATTTATCCACATCTTTACCCCCGATTTATTGATTTTTCATTCATTACTACTATATAATGATGTTAATATTGCAAACTATTAAAAATATCTTACTTCTCTTATAGGAGGAAACAGGAGGTCGGAAATATGACAAATACTGAAAAAGAAAGACGAACTGAAGAAGCATTGAAACTGAGCAGCTTCTTCGAAGAACTGGATGGCCGCCGTCCGAGGCTTTTCATGCCGGAGCTTGAAGATGATGACGATAAAGAGGCAAGAAAACTTGCCGCCACCACATTTGCCGACCACGGCTGGGACGTAGATGTAAGCCCCCTCCTCTCCCCGGAAATCTCCGCGCAGAACGCTGCCGACAATGACGTCCATTTCATCTTCTACACGTCCAAAAGCCCCACGATGAAGCAGAAATTGATTGCTCTCTCCCAGACACTTGCCATGATCGGCCGGGACGACATCCTCATAGCCGCCCATCAGGTCAGCAAAGATGATAAGGAACTCCTCTTCCGTTACGGCATCCTCGCCGCTTTCGACAAGAATACGGATGTAAGCGATGTAAGCCTTACCATGCTCCGCGTCCTCGTCTCCATGGCAAAAGAAGAACAGAATCCCACCGAGGAAATGCCTTATTGATTCTCAGTCCCTTATAAACAGGAGGAACATCCTCCTGTTTTTTTATTGCGGACAAACAGCATATGGACTCCCAAAAGAAAATGCCGGGCATTGCAAAAAATATTTCAGAAATACTTTCATCTACTCATCAGCATACTCTAAGCACTACTATCCTGCATCTGTACAGACATGCAAAAACGATTTGATCCCACAGCTCCGCGTTTTGGTCCGGCATCCGGAACCGCCTCGATACCACCTCTCCATGCAGCTTCTGTATAAGCAGATGCAAATCAATATTCAGCAGTTTAGCAGATACTTATTGCATAATTCTATTACGACCGGATCCCTTAAAACACAATCAAAAAATTCTTCCGGCATCTCATAATGCAAAACAACCTATTCCGTATGCCCGACTGTTTCGGATTTTCTATACTCATCAAGTAAGCAGAGATACTGCTCATCATTATAGTCAGATTCCTCCCCACCCCCTTACAAAGATGAATAGTACCTGCACTTTAATATTAATATGATATCTACAATCCGGGAATCTCTAAAAATCTCTTTTTACCTTTAATGAAGTCCATTATCCCGTTCACAAAATTGAACAGCAAAAAAGCAGTGCCGAAGCACTGCTTTTTGTAGTTAAAATCAGCCAACTGTGAAGAGTGTGTCGCCGCCCTGTACGCTCTGGCCTTCGCTGACCGGCATACCGGTAATCTTGCCATCGCAGGGAGCCATGATCGGATTGCCCATCTTCATAGCTTCAAGAACGAGAACTTCGTCGCCTGCCGCTACTGCGTCACCAACATGTTTATTGATACGCAGGACTTTGCCCGGCATCGGAGCTTCTACTACTTCACCTGCGCCGGCGGGAGCTGCTGCCGGTGCGGGAGCTGCTGCTGGTGCGGGTGCCGGAGCCGGAGCTGCCGCCGGTGCGGGAGCTGCTGCCGGTGCGGGTGCTGCCGCCGGTGCCGCTGCTGCGGGGGCTGCCGCTGCGCCGCTGTCTTTAACTACTACATCGTAATCCTGGCCGTTAACTGTTACGGTAAATTTTCTCATTGTTCTTCCTCCTAATTTTGTACTTTCAACTTTCAATTAGAACTGCTGGTTTCCGGAAACACCTGCAATGCGGGCGCCTGTGGTCCAGCCAGGTCTTGCTGCCGGGCGGATAGAAACGATTTCACCGCCGCCCATAGCAACGATTGCTGCTGCAATGGCTGCTACAACAGCACCATTATCAGCGGCTCTCGAAGCTGCTGCCGGCGCCGCTTTTTTAGCCGCTGCCGCCGGTGCTGCGGACTGATTGAGAGATGAACGTACTTGGCAGATCATGATCAGGGCAATGACTGCCAGAACGGCAGCTGCTACCGCGATATACATAACTGTATCGTTATTCATCCAAACCCATCCTTTCAAATATTATCAATGTGTAAATACATATTACAGCGGAATGTTTCCGTGTTTCTTAGCCGGATGTACTTCATGTTTGGAAGCAAGCATCTTCAGAGCATTGATAACTACCGGACGAGAGTTTCTCGGATCAATAACTGCGTCTACATAGCCGCGTTCTGCAGCTTTGTAAGGAGTTGCAAATTCATCAACATACTCCTGTGTACGCTGTTCTTTCTGCGGATCCTTCTTGAAAATGATATTTGCTGCGCCGGCAGGTCCCATAACGGCGATTTCTGCGGTCGGCCATGCAAATACCTGGTCAGCACCCTGTTCACGGGAGCACATGGCAATGTAAGAACCACCGTATGCTTTACGGAGAATCAGGGTAATCTTCGGTACGGTTGCTTCGCAGTATGCGAACAGCATCTTAGCACCGTGACGGATTACACCTGCATATTCCTGCTGCTTGCCGGGCAGGAAGCCGGGAACGTCGACAATGTTCAGAACCGGAATATTGAAGCAGTCGCAGAAACGAATGAAACGGGCTCCTTTATCGGAAGCATTATAGTCAAGGCAGCCTGCCATGAAGTTTGGCTGGTTGGCAATAATGCCGACAGTCTGTCCATCCATACGGCAGAAGCAGGTAATGATGTTCTTAGCCCATTCCTTAGCTACGTCGTAGTACTCGCCGTTATCAACGATGGATTTGATGACATCGTACATATCGTACGGTGCATTGGAGTTTTCCGGCATAATGGTATCCAGACTTGCATCTGTACGGGTCGGATCATCTCCCGTTTCAACAATCGGCGCGTCTTCCATGTTGTTGCTCGGCAGGAAGGAAAGCAGGTAACGAATCTGTTTAATGCAGTCTTCGTCATTTTCAGCTGCAAACTGGGCCACACCGGATGTACGGTTATGGGTCATAGCGCCGCCGAGAGCTTCAGCGGTAATCTTTTCGCCGGTTACGGATTCAACTACTGCCGGTCCTGTCAGGAACATCTGAGAGGTGCCTTTTACCATGTAGATGAAGTCGGTCAGTGCCGGAGAATATACGGCGCCGCCTGCAGACGGTCCCATAATTGCGGAAATCTGAGGAATAACGCCGGATGCAATGGTATTGCACCAGAAAATCTTGCCATAGCCGGAAAGAGCATCTACTGCTTCCTGGATACGGGCTCCGCCGGAATCATTCAGGCCTACGCAAGGAGCACCGACTTTAAGAGCCAGTTCGTTTACGTGAACAATTTTCGCAGCGTGCATTTCACCAAGGGAGCCGCCTTCTACCGTGAAGTCCTGGGCAAATGCGAATACGAGTCTTCCGTCTACAGTACCATAACCGGTAACGACACCTTCGCCGGGGAGATCTTTCTTCTCCTGGCCGAAGTTGTAGCAGCGGGACTTAACAAGCGCATTGACTTCTACAAAAGAGCCTTCATCAAACAGAAGAGCAAGTCTTTCGCGGGCTGTCAGTTTGCCTTTTGCATGCTGTTTTTCAACTTTCTTTTCCCCACCCATAGCCTCTACGTGTGCGAGGTTATTGTGAAGAAGTTCAATTCTTTCTGCAACAGTTGCCATTCTTACACCTCCAAAAATATTGGTCCCTTACCGGGACGTCCCTATTATAGCATAGGGACCGATCCTTATGCTATTAGAAAGACGGGCCGCCGGGGCGTTCGGTCAGTTCCAGCAGAAGGCCGGTAGCTTTCGGGTGCATAAATGCGATGTGGCAGCCGCCAGCACCAACTCTCCAATGCTTGTCAAGCTTTGCATCTTCCGGAAGTGCAGCAAGCGCTTCGACAATGTCGTCTACGCGGAGAGCTACATGCTGGAAACCGTTCTTGCCGCCGTTCTTAGCGATATAGCGGGCAATCGGGCCGTCCGGAGTTGTGGAACCCAGGAATTCCAGTTCGCATGCTTCGCTCTGTGCGGACGGTTTGAAGAAGCTTGTCGTTACATGCTGTTCTTCTACCGTTTCATCCGGAAGGGACGGTTCAAGGTTCAGCAGATCTTTCATCTGCTTCTTGATCAGCGCCAGATCATTAACAGCTACGCCGACATGGTCTACACATAATACTTTGAATGCCATAATAATTCCTCCTTTGAATTATTTAAATATATTTCCCACGATAGAATCAACGACTGTGAAAGGATCATTTTCTCTTTCATAGACTTGTTCTACGTAGTCAGCAAATTTACCCGTCTGTACGATATCTTCCATAACATGACGGGAAATGCGGTCGTGAATCATCTCTACCATCTCAGTGCGGGCGCGTTCACGTCTGCGTTCTTCCAGCAAGCCGGATTCTTCAAGATATTTACGATGGGAATTAAGAGATTTGACAACGTCCGCGACGCCTTCGTCCTTGTTTGCAATCGTCCTTTCAATAGGAGGACGCCAGTTTTGGGCTTCACCCAAATCAAGCATCATTTCGATTTCAACATTCAGACGGTCCGCGCCGTCACGATCACATTTATTAATGCAGAATACATCCCCGATTTCAAGGATGCCTGCCTTAATAGCCTGAATATCGTCACCCAGTCCGGGTACGAGCACAACGAGTGTTGTATCCGCATTCTTGACGATATCTACTTCTGACTGCCCTACGCCTACTGTTTCGATGAAAATGACATCGAGACCGAAAGCATCCATCAGTTTTACCGCATCGGTAGTCTTTCTGGACAAACCGCCAAGACTGCCGCGGGTACCCATACTGCGGATATATACACCTTCGTCCAGTGTGAGGTCATTCATTCTGATACGGTCGCCAAGGATAGCACCGCCGGAGAATGGAGAAGTCGGATCGATAGCCACAATGCCGACTTTCTTGCCCTGTTTTCTGTACTGTTTAATCAGTGCGTCTGAAAGTGTGCTCTTACCCGCACCAGGTGCACCAGTGATACCGATGACCTGTGCACGACCGGTATGGTGGTAGATTTCTTTCATGATATCTTCCCAGCCATCACGTTCGTCTTCAACGATGGTTATTGCTCTCGCTAAGGCACGTCTGGAACCGTCCCAAAAATTTTTCATTGAGAATTCCATAGATACACCGCCTTTTTAAGAGTAAATAATAGCGGCATGGGGCCACAGCAAATGCAGCCCCGTGCAACTATCGAGCTTCTATTGGATAGAAGAGAATGTCAATTATACGTTAGCTTTGATAAAGTCGATAATTTCCTTGGTCGGTGTGCCAGGTGTAAAGATAGCTTTTACGCCGGCCTTTTTCAAACCAGGGATGTCACCGGCAGGGATTACGCCGCCGCCGATAACGAGAACATCTTCCATTCCTTTAGCTTTCAGTGCTTCTACTACTTCCGGGAACAGGGTGTTGTGAGCGCCGGACAAAAGGCTCAGTGCTACAACATTAACGTCTTCCGCATCTGCCGCTTCAACGATCTGAGCGACAGTCTGGCGAAGACCTGTGTAAATAACTTCCATACCTGCATCGCGAAGTGCGCGGGCAACTACTTTTGCACCGCGATCATGTCCATCAAGACCCGGTTTAGCAACGAGTACTCTGATACGTTTTTCTGCCATAGTTATATACCTCCAGAATTTTAGTTAGGATTAAAGTGTGTTATGTGCTTTGTATTCGCCGAATACTTTGCGGAGAACGCCGCAAATTTCGCCGAGAGAGCAGTAAGCACGTACGCAGTCAAGGATAACAGGCATCAAGTTGACGGATTCGTCAGCAGCTGCAACTTCCAGCTTGGCCAGTTCTTCCTTAACCTTTGCGTTATCACGTTCTGCCTTAACTTTAGCCAGTTTGTTCTTCTGGAATTCGCCGGCGGATGCGTCAACCTTCAGGAGGCCTTCAACCGGAGCTTCTTCCATAGTGAACTTGTTGACGCCGACAATTGTTCTTTCGCCGGATTCAACAGCCATCTGCCAAGCATAAGCAGAATCCTGGATTTCTTTCTGGATATAACCTTTATCGATAGCTTCAACAGCGCCGCCCATTTCATCAATCTTGCGGATGTATTCTTTAGCTTCCGCTTCGATGGCGTTGGTCATAGCTTCTACATAATAGGAACCGCCCAGCGGATCGACTACGTCAGCCAAACCGGATTCATAAGCAACGATCTGCTGTGTACGCAGAGCGATGGTTACGGATTCAGTGGTCGGCAGAGCAAGAGCTTCATCGCGGGAATTGGTATGCAGGGACTGTGTTCCGCCCATAACTGCCGCTGCTGTCTGGAGAGCAACACGAACGATGTTGTTGTTCGGCTGCTGAGCTGTCAGCATGGAGCCGGCTGTCTGGGTATGGAAACGCAGTTTCATGGACTTCGGGTTCTGAGCATGGAAACGTTCTTTCAGAATCGTAGCCCAGAGACGACGGGATGCACGGAATTTAGCAACTTCTTCAAGTACGTTGTTGTGAGCGTTCCAGAAGAAGGACAGACGGCCTGCGAAGTCGTCGATCTTCATGCCTGCTTTCAGAGCTGCTTCGATGTAAGCAATACCATCAGCAATGGTGAAAGCGATTTCCTGAGCAGCGGTGGAGCCTGCTTCACGGATATGGTAGCCGGAGATGGAAATGGTGTTCCACTTCGGTACATTCTTGGAGCAGTATTCAAAAATGTTGGTAATCAGACGCATAGACGGTTTAACCGGGAAAATATAGGTTCCGCGGGCTGCGTATTCTTTCAGAATATCATTCTGGATGGTGCCGCGGAGCTGATCAGCCGGTACGCCCTGCTTTTCAGCGACTGCGATGTACATAGCCAGCAGTACGGATGCCGGTGCGTTGATGGTCATGGATGTAGAAACCTTGCCCAAATCAATATGGTCGAAAAGGATTTCCATATCTTTCAGGGTATCAATGGCTACACCTACCTTGCCGATTTCGCCGATAGCCATTTTGTCATCAGAGTCATAGCCGATCTGGGTCGGAAGGTCAAATGCGCAGGACAGGCCGGAACCGCCGTTTTCAATCAGGTAACGATAACGCTTGTTGGATTCTTCAGCGGTAGCGAAGCCTGCATACATACGCATAGTCCAGAGACGGCCGCGGTACATGGTCGGCTGTACGCCGCGGGTATACGGATATTCGCCCGGGATGCCGAGGTCTCTTTCATAATCAAAACCTTCGATATCAAGAGGTGTATACACCTTATTGTGTTTTAAACCAACTCTTTCCGGAGTCTTTGCGTAAGATTTAGCGCAAGCAGCTTCGTATGCTTCGAGTTTGGCTTTCAGGGATTCGTTTGCCATAAGTTCATCTTCCTCCTAAAAAATAAGTAAAATTGGGAAAGGTCTCATCCTTGGCAGAAATGTCAGATTGCGGCTTTTAGGCTCTTCTCATCTGTATTTCGCAGACAATCGCTTTCATTGGTATGGATCCGCAAAGCCTCTTGCTGTGATGCCGCATTATGTCTTGTCACCACAGCGGAGGAACTCTTGCGAGATCCATGTATGATTCTGCTCTCAGCAGTTATCACCATAGACAATTATATAACAATCATGCTTTTTGTAAAGAATATATTATGGGAAAATTATTTTTTAAAAAGCATGGAGCCTGTTTCAGCAAGGCTGGTATGGAACTTGAATGCTTCAGAGAGAATATGCGGGGTCTGGCTGTTGCCATTGAGCGCACATGCTCTTTCAAAGTAATCCATCAGCTGGTCGCGGAAAGTCGGGTGAGCGACATTGTTAATGATAACCTTCGCTCTTTCTTTCGGGGAAAGACCGCGGACATCTGCCACACCCTGTTCGGAGATGAATACATGGGTGTCATGTTCGGTGTGATCGACATGGGAGCACATCGGAACAACGGCAGAGATAGCGCCTCCCTTAGCCACACTGTGGCAGAAGAAGCAGGACAGAGCACCGTTGCGGGCAAAGTCGCCGGAACCGCCGATGCCGTTCATCAGTTTGGTACCGGTTACGTGAGTGGAATTTACGTGACCATAAATATCCATTTCTAAAGCGGTATTCATAGCTACTACGCCGATGCGGCGAGCCACTTCGCCGTTATTGGAAATTTCCTGCGGACGGAGGATGATCTTCTTGCTGTATTTTTCAATATTGGCATGGAAGCGTTTCAGTCCATCCGGTGACGGGGACAGGGATGTCCCGGAAATCATATCAATCTTGCCTTCATCAATCAGGTCGAACATGCCGTCCTGGATAACTTCCGTATATACGGACAGATTCTTGAAATCGGAATGAACAAGGCCGTTGATTACCGCGTTTGCCACATTGCCTACGCCGGACTGGAGAGGAAGCAGATTTTCCGGAAGTCTTCCCTGTTTTACTTCATTCTTCAGGAAATCAACCAGATTGTTGCCCATTTTTTCAGCGTCGTCATCAAGCGGAGCCAGGGCGCGGGTAACATCGGGCAGATCACAGGGAACAATAGCAACAATCTTTGCCGGATCTACCGGAATGTAGGTCTTGCCGATACGGTCACCGGCTTTAACGATCGGAATCGGCACACGATGCGGCGGATTCGCCACTTCATAAATATCAGCCATGCCGTCCAGCGCTACCGGCTGGGTGGTATTGACTTCAATGATGACTTTTTTCCCCTGGGATACGAATACAGGAGAATTGCCGATGGCGGTCGTGGGTACGATACCGATTTCACCGTCTCTGTTAACGATCTTGCAGGCTTCAATGACCGCAAAATCCGGACCGGTTACATGTTCTCCCTTAACATTGGTGAAGAAACCTTCACGGATCTGCTGTGCCACATGGCTGAGATGCAGGTCGAAATAGTTGATCTGGCCGGCATTGATTGCTTTTCTCAGATTGGCGTTTGTCTGATAGGGCATACGGTTTCTGATACCGTTTACTGCCACCAGTTCGGTATCGATCTGGGAGCCTGTGGAAGCACCCGTCCAGACATCTACCTGGAACGGCGTTTGCTTCATACGTTCAGCCAGTTCATGCATCGTGATTTTCGGATAGCCGCACGGTGTAAATCCGCTGATCCCCAGGATATCCCCCGGCTGGATCATGGCTGCTGCCGTTTTGCCGTCGCATACTTTGTCCAGCAGTTCTTTAGGCTCGATACGGCTAAGGAATTCACTGTCATTGATGTCGATCATTACTATCATCCTCCCAAAATAAATAAAATATAAAAGCCCGCGGTGACGATTCGTTATTTTTCTCAGTCCGCAGAACCTTTAGCCCGGTAGTCCCCCTCCAAATTTCATCAAAACAGTTTGGAATGAAGGCGCTGTAAAACAACCCTCCGTGGCTCATTACCTTGTTTATTATAGCATACTTTTACGGATAAAGTCCCATAAAGAATGCTTATCCTTTCTCAAAATTCCCTAACAGGGATTATAAATTTTTCCTATTGGACAAATACATTTTTATATGTACTTGGATCCGCATAATTGATTTACTCTGCCGCGCCCCGTCTTTCTTCTGAAACACAAAGCGCAGACAACGCCCAGAAGCAGCAGGAAACCGGGCAGCTGAAAAGCGCATAATCTCCGATCCCGTCTATGGCTGCCGACAAGACAAGAAGCATGCCTGACAACCCGAAAAGTTTCATCGTCCCTTTCCCTCTGCGCCAAATCCGCCATGACACCACTCCTTGCCCGAAGAAGAAAAGGAAGTACAAAATGCCGCCGGGAATGCCCACTTCCGCAGGGATATGGAGGTACATATCATGGGCGTGGAAAATAACGACATCCGCGTCCTCTATAAAAAAGTTGTACTCCGGATAAGCCAGCCAGTAATTCCCCCAGCCGACCCCAAGCAGAGGATGTTCCTCAATCATGGCGATCGTACTTTCCCACAAAGCCAGGCGAAGTGAAAGCGATGTATCCTCGCCGGAAAAAAGAGAAATAAAGCGCTCCGCCACCTGTCCATGGTAAAAAAATAAAATAAGAGGCACCGCCAGAAACACCAGACCGAACCGCTTATCATAAAAGACCGCAAGGCCTAGAACTATCCCTGCCAGACTGATCCATGCCCCCCGGGAATAGGTCAGCGCCAGGCATACGGAAAGAATAAAAAGAAATCCGGCAAGCAGTATTTTTCTCTTATTATTTCTTTCCCCCAGAGCAAAAGGCGCAAACACACTGATAAGCATCAAAAGGTAAGCGCCGAAAAGATTCGGATTCCCCAAAGTGGAAAACATGCGCCGCCGCAGAAGAGGAAACCTCTCGGGATCCACCCATCCTTCGGCATTCAGGTCTCTCGCCATGCATCCCGCATCGGCATACTGTATAAATCCCCAGATGACAACGCAGACGGCACCCGCCAAAAAGACATAAAGCGCTTTCCTCTTTTCTTCCTCTCCCGCAAAGTATGTAGAGATAAGCACATAAAGAAACGCATACGCCAAGGGCAGAAAGCACCAGTTAAAAATAGAAAAAAAGAAGTCTGCCGCACCGGAAACAGATAAAAACGAGCAGACTAAAAAGCCCCCGCCAAACCATCCCCACTTGCCGCCATAATTGACCTTCCGCTTCGTGAGGAATATATCCCCCATAGAAAGCAATGCCGCCGGAACAAGGGCAAAGTAAAAAAGCCAGGAGCTTAAAGGAAGGAGGAATATCGTCAGATAAAGACAGATAAGAATATTCCGTTCACTGCAAATCCGTCTCCCCATCACCATGAGCCTCCTCTTATTTCACCGTTTATAAAAATTATGAAAATACTCTTACCGGCTGTCAGGTGATCAAAAACGATCTGCCGGCTTTCATTCCTGCGATCCACTTCCGCTGCCGTGCACCCTTGCGGGATGATAGAGTCTCCAGCCGAAAATGATTGCGCAGATGCGGAGAAGAAGAACCGCGCCGAATCCGCCCCATGACGCATATACAATCCCCGTGAGCGGATACAGGACGCATATAACGATACCTCCGACAACCGAAGCCATGGCATACACATCTTCATACAATACCACAGGAACTTTCTGCGCCAGCACGTCACGAAGAATACCGCCCCCTACCGCTGTAATAAAACCGAGCAAAACAGGAAGCACATACCGGTAACCGGGATAACTGTCAATCGCCGTTATCACACCGGTCACCGTGAAAGCGGCAAGCCCTGCCGTATCGGAAACACGATAAGCAAAAAGGACAAGTTTCCGTCCCCGGCGGGGTATATGGAAATGCCGAAAACCGATGCACACCGCTGCCGCCGTCATGAGGGCAAATATGATCCCATCCGGCCCGCGCAGGGCAAAAGGCGGAAATATACCCGCCAGCACATCGCGGAGAATACCGCCTCCCACCGCCGTCACCACAGATAAGAGCGCAATGCCGAAAACATCCATTCCCCTTGTCAGTCCTACAGCCGCTCCGGAAAAAGCAAATGCCACGGTCCCCAGTATTTCAAAAACCGCCCACGTTAAAGACATACCGCACCCTTTCGTATTACATCTGCAGCACGGAAGCAATCAGGCGGATCGTCGTTCCCGTATAAAACTGCGCCAGCGGATTAATAATCCGTCCTATCATGCCGCTGAAAACCAGGAACAGTAAAAGAAGGAAACTGTAACGGTAACTGAAATTGTGGAATGCAAAAGCCAATTTGCCGGGAAGCACCATTTCCAAAATTTTGGAGCCGTCCAGCGGCGGCACGGGAATCAGATTAAAAAACGCGAACCACACATTATACAGCATAATCCAATAAAGAAATAAATGCCCCGGCTGCCCCGCCGTTAGAAGCCCGAGCTTCATCATCAGCAGCATAATGCATTCCGCCAGAAAGCAAACAAGCAGATTCATACCCGGTCCGGCAAAAGAAACCTTCATCACGCCGCTTCTGAAATTTTTATAATAGCTCGGATTGATTTCTACCGGTTTTGCCCAGCCGAACCCGCAGACCACAAGAAGCATAAGTCCCACCATATCCAGGTGAACCAGAGGATTCGCCGTAAGCCGCCCCTGCATGGACGGCGTGGGATCCCCCAGACTGTCCGATACATACGCATGGGCATATTCATGAAGCGCCATGGCAATCAAAAGCGCCGGCGCACGGTAAATCAAAGTACTCCAATCAAGAAAATCAGACATAAGACTCCTTTATGAAATCAATTTCAACAAACTGCTGTTTTAAATATCTGCCGCGGTCTTATTTCAAAACGGCCCTTCGGCCGACTGAAATTCAATGTGATTATTATAACCTGATTTCAAAATAGTATACAAGGCGGACTGACCGCTTCATTTTCTCCCTTGCTGCACAAAAATGGCAGCAGACACAAAAAAGAGACCCGCACAGGCCTCTTCTGTCTTCCTATCTGCCTCCAAAAACTCTCTGAAACAGTGTAAGGCGGCGGCGTTTAGATTTTTCCGCCCATTCAGCAGAATCCAGCTCCGCCTGTTCCATCCGATACTCTCGATACGCACGGTACACGTCCATATCCAAAAGCACCACGCCCACCTGGCAGTAGGGATAAGCACGCTGAAGAGCGCATTCATCAGAAGCCGCCGGAAACTCGATTCCCTTTTCTTCCAGTTCCATAAGAGCCATACCGAGAGCTTCCCGCGCTTTCCGCGCAGCCTCCGCCATAGATTCCGCTTTCACGGCACACCCTGTCAAATCAGGAAACACTGCGCGGAATTCATTCTTTTTTCTATCCAAGGTAAAAATGGCCGGATAAAAATACTTCATCAGATTCCTCTTTTCACCCACCTGCACCATTGCGTAAACATTTTCTTATTATTTTGTTTTATTGTAATACATTTTATTGCCTGCTGCCAATAGCAAATCTTAAAAAAATTGATTATTTTCTCCAAATTTTACTAAAAATCTAAAATATTTTATCAAAAATCTGAAAAACTTTGTGTGCAAAACAGGAATTTCTCTTCTATTCCTTATAAAAAAGCCGCATGTAAAAACGCGCCCGCCGAAGCATGACGCGTTTCGTGTAATTCTATTTTCAAAAACAGATCAGAATTTATACTTCGTCCCGACCATGAAGTATCTGCCTGGCATAGCGGAACTTCCGAGCCCGTTCCAGCTGTTGTAGGATATATAACCCCGGTTAATAGATTAACAGAATAAACTCCTCATTTCTTTTATTTCTATTGCATAGCACCGTCCCCTTTGCTATAATTTGGAAAGCATGGGGGTATAGCTCAGCTGGGAGAGCGTTTGAATGGCATTCAAAAGGTCAGCGGTTCGATCCCGCTTATCTCCACCACGTATTTAATCCACCACATCTGTCCGATGTGGTTCTTTTTATTCATTCCCCTCACCGCAATAAGTGACTCACTCGATT
>OLGN01000234.1_pt1 | contig 54001 bp, 48 predicted proteins | sample 1605941 | NCBI WGS metagenome assembly OLGN01 (sample SAMN03283269) | human gut metagenome | biome: human-associated habitat; material: feces | host: Homo sapiens | place: USA | collected 2013
CGGTCTGGGGGATTCCAGAGGACGCAGAGAAGCCAGCGGACGCGAGAATCAAGAATGGCAAGTATATCAAGAAGCCCGCCGAAAACGAAAAATGAGCCGCAGATTATATCAGCGACTCTAACTCGAAATCGTGGGGTCTATTCCACCTCGCGGGTGCGAATGGGCGCACTGCCCCCTTGTCACGAATCTACCTAAATCGTCGATTCGACAAACGATGACAGCGTTGGACAAAATTTAGTCCTTCCGAGACAGGATAGGTCTTTCACCACAATAACCGCTATACAGACATAGCCGGAAGTGACCCTCATTACTGCTGAGGGTCAGAGCAGAAAAAACCTCATTTGAAATGAGGATAACACGATTACGGAGGAAATCAGCCATGCCGACACTTGAATGGATTGGAAAGAGCAAGGTTATCAATCATCATCAGGAAGTTCCGTTCCGGGTGTTGGAGCGCAAGTACAGCTTTGACGAAAACGGACAGCACAGCGAAGATAACGGCAGCGAAAATATGATCATCCGGGGCGACAATCTGGAAGCCCTGAAAGCGCTGCTGCCCCGGTATGAGGGGCGCGTCAAGTGCATCTACATTGATCCACCCTACAACACCGGCAACGAGGGCTGGGTCTACAACGATAATGTCAATGACCCGAAAATCAAAAAGTGGCTGGGTGAGGTTGTCGGCAAAGAGGGTGAGGACTTGACCCGCCATGACAAATGGCTGTGCATGATGTACCCGCGGTTGAAGCTGCTGCAAAAGCTGCTGGCGGACGATGGTGTTATTTTTATCAGCATTGATGACAGAGAGCAAGTATTACTACGGATGATATGCAACGAAATTTTTGGAGAAAATAATTTCTTGGCACAATTTGTTTGGCAAAAACGCACCTCTCCCGATATGCGTAAATTGGTAAGCACCGCCCATGAATATGTATGCGCGTATTGTAAGGACATCTCTTATCTCCCTAACGCAATCAGAAAAGTTGCATTAAGCGAAGAAGATGCCGAGAATTATAAAAATCCAGATAATGACCCCCGTGGTCCGTGGGCATCGAGCGATTTTACAGCACAGGGCTTTCGTCCGAACCAGATGTATGAAATTATTACACCGGGCGGAGCGAGATATACTCCCCCAGAAGGTCGTTGTTGGAAAAATGTAGAAAGCGAGTTCATCAAGCAACGTGATGAAGGACGAATGTGGTTTGGAGCTGACGGAAAGGGCATACCGCGCCGAAAGACCTACTTATCTGAACGGGAGGGTAAAAACGTTTGGACTTGGTGGGATAACAAGGGTGTCGGGCATTCGCAGGAAGCTACAAAAGAGATCGGAAAAATCTTCGGTACGCCAACAGCTTTTGACTATCCGAAACCTGTTCGATTGATACAGCGTATAATTCAAATTGCTACAAGAAAAGACTCGATTGTACTTGATTCTTTCGCTGGGTCTGGCACAACAGCGCAAGCGGTTCTTAACATGAATAAGCATGATGGTGGACACAGGAAAATCATTCTTGTTGAAATGGGAGACTACGCCGACAGCATCACCGCCGAGCGCGTGAAGCGTGTGATCCGTGGCTACGGCGAGGGCAAGAACGCCGTGGAGGGTACGGGCGGCAATTTCAGCTTTTATGATTTGGGCGAACCGCTGCTTATGGGCGATTGCCTGAATGAAGCGGTTGCCCCGGAGAAAATCCGGGAATACATCTGGTTCATGGAAACCAAGCAGCCCTACGCCCCACCCAGCGGCGGCAATCCGTATTACCTCGGCAAGCACAACAGCACAGGCTATTACTTCTACTACGAGCCGCAGCGCGTGACGGTGCTGGACTATGCGTTTCTCTCCACCATCACGGAAAAGACGGACGGCACGGTGATCTATGCCGACCGCTGCTCTATCAGCGAGGACAAGCTGGCAAAAATGGGCGTTACATTCAAAAAGATTCCGCGCGATATTAGCAGATTGTAAGGGGGTGTTCGCTATATGGAACTGAAAACATATCAGAAAAAGGTGATAGCGGACTTGACCCGCTATCTGGAACTACTGAACGAAACAAAGAGTGACGCAGCAGCGTTTCGCCTGTTCTGGCAGGAGAAATCAGCCCCGACTTTGGGGCTATACCAAAACGTTATACCCGGTGTCCCGAACCTTTGCTTCAAGGTGCCGACAGGCGGCGGCAAGACCTTTATTGCCTGCAACGCCGTTCGCCCTATCTTTGACGCGCTCCCCGCTACCAAGACAAAGGCGGTCGTGTGGCTTGTTCCGTCGGACGCGATTCTGACGCAGACGGCGAAAGCCCTGAAAGACACTTCCCATCCCTACCGTCAGAAAATCGACGTGGATTTCGGCGGGCGCGTGGAGGTCTACACCAAGCAGGAGCTTTTGAACGGTCAGAACTTCAACCCCACCGCCGTAACGGAGCAGTTGTCGGTTATGGTGCTGTCCTACGATTCGTTCCGTGGGCGCGGCAAGGAGGTCTTGAAAGCCTATCAGGAGAACAGCAACCTTGCCGAGTTTGCAAAGGTGCTGGGCAAGCCCGACAGCCCCATTGAAAAAGCAGACGAAACCGCCCTATTCCAGATTATCAATCAGCTTAACCCGCTTGTCATCGTGGATGAGAGCCATCATGCCCGGTCGGAATTGAGCCTTGAAATGCTGGAAAATTTCAATCCCTGCTTTGTGCTGGATTTGACCGCCACGCCGAAAAAGGAGAGCAATATCATCTCCTATGTGGACGCGGTGCAGTTAAAAAACGAACACATGGTAAAGCTGCCTGTTATCGTCTATAACCGGGACAGTCAATCCGAGGTGCTGATTGATGCAATCGACCTGCGGAACAAGCTGGAAGAAATTGCAGATGCGGAGTACGCCAAGACGGGGAAATATATCCGTCCTATCGCGCTGTTTCAGGCACAGCCGAAGGGCAAAGAGGATGCGACCACCTTTGAAAAGCTGCGGGACAAGCTGGTGGACGCCGGGATTCCCGCCGAGCAAATTGCCATTCGTACCGCCGATGTGAACGAGCTGAAAAACACCGATTTGATGTCCCCAAGCTGCCCGATTCGATACATTATCACGGTCAATGCGCTGAAAGAGGGCTGGGATTGCCCCTTTGCCTATATCCTTGCGTCCCTTGCCAATAAGACAAGCCAAGTTGATGTGGAGCAGATTTTGGGACGGATTCTCCGTCTGCCCCATACGAGCCAGCACACACAAAGCGCACTCAATATGTCCTATGTGCTGACTTCTTCCAACGACTTCAACAATACTGTGGCGCATATCGTCAAGGGCTTGAACAGCGCGGGATTCAGCGATAAGGACTATCGGATCGGTGAGTCCGCAAAACCGCAGGTTCCCGAACAGCCAACGGAACAAATCACGCTGCCTGATCAACAAGGGTGTCCTGAAATGGAAACCCCTTTGGAAACCGCAGAGGACGATTTTTCGGGGCTGGATGGGAAATCTATCGGGGCAGAGTTGGAGCGGCGCAGAGAACAGGCGCAAACGCCTGAAATCGCCCCGAAAGCCGACACCATGCTGGACGCTGCCGCAGAGGTCGAAAAGGCATATACAGACGCTATCCAGCAGACAGACAATGACCCGATGATGGACAATCTTCCGTGGGAGGTGCGGGATAAAGTGAAATCGTTTGGGGTAAACCCGCAGTTCCGGGAGGATATTGAAACGCTGCAAATCCCGCAGTTTTTCCTGAAAGTTGAGCAATCTTTGTTTACGGACGGTTCTTTTGAACTGCTGGACAAGGAAATGCTGGCAGAGGGCTTTACCCTCAAGGGCAAGGCATACGATATTGATTTTGCCGCCGCAGACGATGAAATCCGCGAAATCGACGTGCGGGAGCAGGACGGCGGTTTGCCAAAGGTGTTCAAGATGGAGAGCGCCGAACAGCGGTATTTTAAGGAGTGGTTCAACAATCTGCCGCCGGAAAGCAGGGTACGGCAATGCAAGGATATGATGTTCAATCAGCTTAACAAGCTGAACATGGTGGACGCTGCCGAACTGAAAGCCTACATAGACCGCATTGTGAACGATATGGATAAGGCACAGCTTGCCGCTATGGAGAAAGCCCCGCTGGGCTATGCGGCAAAGATCCGCGCCAAAATTGAAACACTGCTGGAATCCCATTATCGAGAAAACTTTGAAAGGTGGCTGGAAACGGAACGCATTGTCTGCAAGCCCTATTTCCGTCTGCGACCCTCTATCCATCCTGCCACATATACCGACATATATGCCCGTTCTCTGTATGCAGCAGAGGACGGTGACATGAACAAACTGGAACAGAAGCTGATTGTGGAGTTGACCGCCCTGCCGAATGTCCGCTGGTGGCACAGGAATATTGCACGGCAAGACTTTGCAATCAACGGATTTATCAAGCACTACCCCGATATTCTGATTATGACCAAAAGCGGCAAGCTCATTTGTGCGGAAACCAAGGGTGAACACCTGAAAAACGATGACAGCCGGGAGAAAATCACCCTCGGTCAGGCATGGCGCACAGCAGCGGGCAAGGATTTCCGCTATTACATGGTGTTTGAGAATGAGGAAAACCTCTTGCCGGGTGCGGTGAGTATGAGCCAGTTTATCGACACGGTTAAGGCATTGTAAATCAAATAACCATATATCCGTCACTTGCAGGGGGGCGATAAAATCTACCCCCGATAAGAAGCAGTGCCGATTCGGGCAGCAGGAGCAATTCTGCTGCCCGTTTTCTTTTGTGTGACCCCCGGCTCATGCGCCGCCGGGTAGTCATAAATAACAATCAGCAAGGAGGTTAATTGTCCAATGAAAAACAGCAAGCGAGGAGGTGCGCCGCCTATGAACCACATCGGGAATATCCGTATATCTGCAAGGGAGGGCTTATATGGCAAAGAAACTTGACCCTCAAGAGATAGAGCAGTCCCGCCGGAAAAAGACTCGTGCCGATAATCGGGAAGAACGCAAGGAGCGCATACATGACGGAATCCGCAAAAATCGGGAAAGCGGCGGTGTAATTGTAATACCGCCGCCCCCAGTCGTACAAGCGCAAGGGCAGACCACCCGAAAAATGCGTGTTGCAGCTTATGTCCGTGTCAGCACACAGGAAGAACAGCAAGTAGGCAGTTTCGAGATGCAAATTGTCTATTTCAAATCCAAAATCGAGAGCAACCCCGATTGGGAGTTAGTAAAAATCTATCAAGATTATGGCGTAAGCGGCACTTCCACGAACAAGCGGCAGGGGTTTAAGGACATGATTGATGACGCAAAAGCAGGCAAGATTGACCTTATTTTGACAAAGGGCATAAATCGCTTTGGTAGAAATACGGTTGATATTCTGAACAATTTGCGTACTCTGAACGCCTTGACTCCACCTGTCCCGGTGCGGTTTGAAAGCGAGGGGCTGTCCTCTATCGGAGATAGCAGCAACAATTTACTGATAGCGGTCTTGTCAGCACTTGCAGAATTGGAATCACAGCAAAAGAGCGAAGCCATCAAAAACGGTATTCGCTGGCGCATGGCAGAGGGTATCTATCAATTCTCGGTGATAAACACGCTTGGCTACTATTGGGACCACTTCGGGCGATTGCTGATCGAGCCAACAGAAGCAAAAATTGTTGAGTACATCTACGAAAGCTGTTTGGAAGGTGCAACCCCCGCAGAAATTGCCGCCGCGCTGACCGAACAAGGCATCAAATCGCCTAAAGGGAAAGATTTTTGGCGGGCTGCTACTATTCGCGGTATTCTCCGAAACGAGAAATATTGCGGGGACGCACTCATGCAGAAAACTTGTACGATTGATTTTCGGGAGCATAAGTCGGTGAAAAACACTATGCTCAACAAGTATTTCAAAGAGGAACACCACACAGCAATCATAAAAAAATCCGATTGGCAAAAGGTGCAACAGATTTTAGACGAAAAGCCACTACCCAGCAAATCGGCAAGGCTGCACGCTATGCCAAAGCGGTTCACGGTCACACGTTCCAAAGACAAGTATTTCAGAGGGTATATCATTTTAGACCCGCGCTGGACAGCTTCGGAACGCCGCGAACTGCTGAAAGAGCTGAAAAATCTCTAATACTGAAAGGAAAAACCATTATGAAATTTGATTTTAACGCGCTGAATTTTGAGGTCCTCGATGCGAACACCAACGCATACCCCGACATTTTCATTAACCAGAACGGTGTCACCTTTACGAAAAAGGTACTTGATGACCTGAACTATCCTGCTTTTGTCCTGTGCCAGCTTGACGCAAAGAACAAGGTTTTTGCGGTTCGTATGTGCAAGAGTAGTGAGCAGAGGGGCTACAAGTTCTCCAAGCCGAAGGGTGAGCAGAAAGCCACGGTCAGCATCACCAACAAGAATCTGGTTGACCCCATTCGTGCCGCTATGGAGGGCGTTTGGCAAAGCGATAAACGCTATCGTGTGCGTGGCTTTTGGGTCGCAGACGCAAAAACGATGTGTTTTGATCTCTCCGAGGGCGTGCAGGAGGATTATAGAAATACCGCCAGCGATAGTGAAAGCGAGGAATAAATCGGTGAACGAATTGTTCACCGTCTGAACTTCCGAATGACAGTGGGGCAAGCTCATTATGGGCTTGCCCCTTGCTTAAATAAAGGCGGGTATTTGCAGAGTGTAACGCACAAGGGGCGGATAAGTGAAATGTAGGGTGGTAATATGGCAGGGAAAAATAAACGGCGCACAAGCGATAATATTCCCGATTTTTGCCCCGAAAGACAACAAAAAAACAGGTGTGGGAGTTGTTAGCGTCCCACACCTGTTGGAAAACTGATTTGTAGCAGCGGCGTTCCTATATCCCTTGTGTAAGTTTTCTCTACGCCATTTTTACGCCATTTTCGTATAGAGTAGCATAGGAAAACATGAAGTTATATATGGTTGGTTTGTTCCAAAATCCGCTTCAAATCAAGTAATATTCGTATTTATTGAGGATTATTGAGATATAAAATCAGGTAGCGGTCCTCCAAATTCCGAGTTTATCGCGCTCATCGCCGACAAGCTCCAATTGCAGCTGAAAAACGGTCAGGTGATCTGAGCGACGTGATACAGCCGCTTCCTGTAAGGGCCAGGAACCTGCAAATTCGCCGTGAATTTCTAAAAATCACTGCTTTCCGTCAGCCCATGCCCGGAAGCGCTAACGCGCTTCCGGGCAGATTTTTTGTGTTCCGCGTAAATTTTTCTTGCGTATCGGGGAAAAGTATGGTATGATCTGTGCAAGCGGTTAAGGTTCTCTAACCAAACGGGTGGAAGCAGTCCTATCTGCCGCAGTCCGCAGGACAGGCGGAGAATGGGTGTACTGTATCCAGCGGTTAGAGATATCTAACTAATTTCAAACCGAAAGGACGAGCCTATGAGCGTTGTAATTCTTGGCGGCAACGAATGTATGGAGCGCCGCTACCGGGAGCTTTGCGAAAGCTACCAATGTCAGTCGAAGATCTTCACCAAGCCCGCCGGCGGCCTGCGGAACAAGCTGGGCAGCCCGGATCTGACGATCTTTTTCACCAATACCATGTCCCACAAGATGGTGCAGGGCGCGCTGAGCGAGCTCAAGGGCCGCGGGACGATCATCGAGCGCTGCCACACCAGCTCTCTGTCCGCGCTGCGCGGCATTCTGGACAAATACGCGGCGCAGGGAGCCTGCTGATGTCGGAAGAAATGGTCGTGCGGCAGGCCGCGCCGACGCTGGCCGGGATCAAGACCGGAAGCCTGTTTCCATGTCCTTGCACGGAAAAGGAAACGCTGCTGGAGGAGATCCGCGCGTTCAACCGGCGCTATCTTTCCCGCGGGCTGTGCCTGCTGCCGCTGCGGTTCACCGAGGGGAAGGCGCTTTTGTACCTCTACCGTCCGGCGGCGCTGCAGCGTGATCTGCGCGCGCAGACGGCAAAGGCGCTTCTGGCGGACGCGGGATATCCCTGCGGCAGCTGCGGCGGATGCGTTGCGCGGCTGGTGCGCCGTATGCGCGAGGGCGCGGAATTCCCGCACGAGGTCGGCCTGTTTCTCAGCTATCCGCCGGAGGATGTCAAGGGATTCATTGAGAATCGCGCGGCAAACGCCAAATGCACGGGCGTGTGGAAGGTCTACGGCGACGAACGGCAGGCGCGGCAGACGTTCGACCGCTATAAAAAATGTACGCAAACCTACTGCGAGCGCTGGCGCTCCGGCGTGGAGCTGGACCGGCTGGCGGTCGCAGACAGAATAGAAAGGAAGTCCTGATTATGAAAAAAACAGCAGTCATTTATTGGAGCGGCACCGGCAACACCGAGGCCATGGCAAACGCCGTCGCGGAGGGTATGCGCGAAGCCGGCGCGGAGTGCGCCGTCTGGACCCCTGCGGACGTCGGCGCGGATGCAGTGAAGGAGCTGGACGCAGCCGCGCTCGGCTGCCCGGCGATGGGCGCCGAGGAACTGGAAGAGACGGAATTCGCGCCGATGTTCGACGCGGTGAAATCGGCGCTTGCGGGCAAGTCCGTCGGCCTGTTCGGCTCCTATGGCTGGGGCGACGGCGAATGGATGCGCACGTGGGAGGAAGACTGCGGAGCTGCCGGGATCAACCGTGTATCGGACAGCGTCATCTGCTGCGAAGCGCCGGATGATGAGGCGCTCGCTGCCTGCCGTGCGCTGGGCAGGAAGCTTGCCGAATAACGCTTGACAGTGCCGGTTCCCGATGCTATATATAGAAAAAACAGGATCGGGAGGCATTGAAGCATGGTACAGATCACAAAAGAGAGCGGTATGCAGAGCGCAGCGATCCCGTTCGCGTGGGTCGAGGTGCAGTACCCGGACAAGGCACAGTGGGATGAAGACGGCTTCTACGATATGGTGGAGCAGCACCTTGCCGCACTGCGGGAGCAGTACCGGGATTATGTCCGCGCGGACGTGTTCGGGCAGAACCCGTATTTCCGCTATTTCCGGAAATTCAAGAAGACGTACCCTGTCATGATGCAGTTCGAGTCCGTGCTGCTCAAGGGCAGGGAGTTCCCGCGCTGGAACGCCGTGACCGCCGTACCGTTTCTGGCTGAGCTGGAAACGCACGTGCTCTGCGGCACGCATGACGTTGACTGCCTGATGGGGCCGGTCGAGCTGTATCAGGCGGAAGCCAGGGAACCGTTTGCGGGCCTGCGCGGCGATGAGGTCCACACTTACCCCGGAGACGTCACCGGACGCGACGCGGGCGGCATCATCTTCAGCATGATCGCCGGTGCGGACGAAAGAACGTGTGCGCGGGAGGAAAGCCGCCATGTGTTCTACCCCGTCTTCGGCGTGCCCGGACAGGCACCCGACGCACTGCGCAGCGCGCAGACGCGCATGGCGGAATACGCAGCGCTCCTCGCGAAGGATGCGCAGATCGCGTGTGAATGGATCTGAAAAACGGCGGCCGGAGCTTCCGGCCGCCGCGGGTTTATGGTGAGGTACGAAAGTCTTCCGGCGAATCCGTACTGCCCGGCAAATTTCAAATGCAGAGCGTTTTTACCGCAGCCATTCAAGGGCAGCTGCTCACAAATCTGGCGTCCCGTAACAGGCGGCGCGTACCATAGCGCCCGTAGGGTGAATATGTGTGTTCGCAGCGGCTAAAAATCAGGGCTTGCCTGAAACGTACCCGCAGCAGGCACCAAACGCGTCCAAGCACTCCTTTCTTCCATATCTTTTCTCTTGCGAGAGAAAAGATATGGCCGCCGGAGGCTCGTCGGAACCGGCCTCGACGGAACGAGTCCCCGCTATGCGCGGAGCCTCTTATCCTCTGAGCACGTTTCCTCCTCTTTCCCGTCGAACCGCTCCGCTGGGTTCGCCGGGAATGCTTGAACCTCATAGTTGCACCGACATAAAAACCGCGGCGTCCGAACATTCAGACGCCGCGTGTGCTTTTATTCATCCCGGTACCGGAACAGTGCCCGGCTGAGGGCTAAGATCTCCGGCTCGTCGAGGGAATTTTCAAAAACCGCCGTTCCCGGTTCGCCGCATTGGCGCAGCATACCGCTTTGCGCAAGCTTCCGTTCGAGCTGCATCGCGACGCCGTGGCTGCCGTCCATGATCTCCGGCCCCGGCCCGACGATCCTGCGGATCGCGCCCGTCAGGAACGGATAGTGCGTGCAGCCCAGCACGATCCCGTCGACCGGCTCGCGCAGATACGGCGCGAGCTTTTCGGTCAGATACGCCTCCACGGCGCTCCCGCGCAGCTCCCCGCGCTCGACAAACTCCATCAGCCCCTCGCACGGCAGGCCGATGATCTGCGCGCGGTCGTCAAACTGGTGCTTGAGCGCCTGAAATTTCTCCTGCTTGATGGTCATGGGCGTGGCCATGACCAGAATCCTGCCGCCGGGGTATTTTTCTACGGCGGGCTTGAGCGCAGGCTCCGTTCCGATCACGGGAATGTCCGGGTAGACTTGCCGCAGCAGGCCGATGGCGGCGGATGTCGCCGTGTTGCAGGCCACGACGATGGCTTTGGCTCCGGCGCTTACCAGATGCTCCGCCGCCGCAAGGCTCAGCGCCTGGATCTGCGCTTCGCTCTTGACGCCGTAGGGCGCGTGGAGCGAGTCGCCGTAGTACAGATAGTTTTCCTGCGGCAGCAGCCGCACCGTCTCGCGCAGGACGCTGATCCCGCCGAGGCCGGAGTCAAAAAACGCAACAGGCTGATCCTGCTTCTGCATACTCACGCCTCCAAAAACCGCACGATCTCATTCAGATCGTATTCCCCGCCGTCCATGTTGATGCGCAGCGTCCGCTCCGGCGGGAGGGTTTTGGCCCATTCGTCGTAAAGCTCCTTGAGCTCGTACACATACATGAGGTCGAGATCGTCCTCGTATTCCCGCCCGCGCTGGCGCATATGCTCGATGATCGTGCTGACGGAGCAGTCGAGATAGAGATACTTGTCGACCGGCGGCATCAGCGACGCGATGCCGTGCGCCAGCTTGCAGAGAATGCCGAATTCGTCCTGCGTCAGATCCTGCTGGTTCAGGCGGTATTTCGCGATGACCAGATTTTCCAGAAACGCGCGGTCAAAGAAGAAAAACTCGGTGTCGCCGACCTCCGGCCGCCACTTCTCGTCGTCAAAATACAGCGAGAGGAAGCTCACCTGCGAGTGAAACGACCAGCGTTTGGAATCGGAATAGTATTCATTGATATAGGGGTTGTCCTGCGGGCGCTCCTCATGAAACGCGGCGCGCGGGCCGAAATATGCTGTGAGCCGCTGCAAAAGCGTCGTCTTTCCCGCGCCGACAGTGCCGCAGATCGCGATGTACTTCATATCCGCCCGCCTCCTTCGTTTACACAAAACGCTTTTCTATTCTACAACATCCAGCCGGTGGAAGCAAGATGCAAAACTGCCGAAAAACACGGCGTCCCGCTTGCAAACCTCCCGGCGGCATGATACGATAGAAAAAAGAAAAGGGGAGGGTGCTGCAATGAACTACGCGGCGATCAAAAACTGCGATATTGCCAACGGACCCGGCGTGCGGGTCAGTCTGTTCGTCTCCGGCTGCCGCCACCACTGCAAGGATTGCTTCAATCCCGAAACGTGGGACTTTGCCTGCGGCGAGCCGTTTGATGAGGCTGTGATGGACAAGCTTCTCGCCCTGCTGGCTCCCGGCTATATCCGGGGCATCACGTATCTCGGCGGCGAACCGTTTGAGCCGGAGAACCAGCCGGGACTGCTGGAACTTTCACGCAGGATCAAGGCGGCCTATCCCGAAAAATCCATCTGGTCGTTCACGGGCTATCTCTTCGACCGCGACATTCTGGCAAAAAAGCTCGGCCCGTGGGAGGTCACGCAGGAGCTTTTGTCCTATCTCGACGTGCTGGTTGACGGGCCGTTCGTTGCAAGCCTCAAAAATCTGAACCTGCGCTTCCGCGGCTCGTCCAATCAGCGGCTGATCGACGTGCCCGCAAGCCTGAAAACCGGAGCCGTCGTCCTCTGGGACGAGCGGCAGTAGGAGGAAGTCTATGCCTGTGATCAAGATCCACTATTTTTCCGACGATCTGCCCCGGCTGCAAAAGACGGCCAAGGGCGACTGGATCGATCTGTACTGCGCGCAGACCATGCAGCTTCACGCGGGCGAGTTTGCCCTTATCCCGCTGGGTGTGTCGATGCAGCTGCCGGAGGGATACGAGGCCCGCACGGCCCCGCGCTCGTCCACGTTCAAGCGCTGGGGCATTCTGCAGGCCAACTCCGTCGGCGTGATCGACAACAGCTACTGCGGCACGAACGATGAATGGAAGCTGCCGGTCTACGCCACGCGCGACACCGTGCTCGAAAAGGGCGACCGCATCTGCCAGTTCCGCATCTATGAGGTGCAGCCGCCGATCGACTTTGAAGAATGCGACACGCTTTCCGACACCGACCGGGGGGGCTTCGGCTCGACCGGCGTGCGCTGATTTTTTTGAAAACGATACTCCGATACAAGAAAGGATGATTTGGTTATGAAAACGTTGCTCAAGGGCGGCACGGTCGTCTCTGCGGCAGGCTCCTGCGTTGCGGATGTGCTGGTGGACGGCGAGAAGATCGCTGCTGTCGGCGAAGGACTGGCAGTGGACGGCGCAAAGGTCGTCGACGTGCGCGGCAAGCTGCTCTTCCCCGGCTTTATCGACGCGCATACGCATTTTGACCTCGACGTCTGCAACACCACGACCGCCGACAACTTTGACACCGGCACGCGCAGCGCCATCCACGGCGGCACGACGATGGTCATCGACTTTGCCTGCCCGAATAAGGGCGAGACGTTGGGCTACGGGCTTGATCTCTGGCACAAAAAGGCCGACGGCCGGTCCAGCTGCGACTACAGCTTCCACATGACCATTGACGACTGGAACGAGGGCATCAAAAATGAAATTCCGGCCATGTTTGCCGCCGGTATCCCATCGTTCAAGATGTACATGACGTATCCCGCCATGATGATCGGCGATCAGGACCTGTTTTCCGCGCTGCTGGAGCTGAAAAAATACGGCGGCATCGCGGGCGTTCACTGCGAAAACGCGGGCGTGATCGATGCGCTGATCGCGCAGCACAAGGCGGAAGGGAAGACGGCCCCGTCGTCCCATCCCGAGTGCCGCCCGAATCCGCTTGAGGCGGAGGCCGTGGCCCATCTGCTGCGCATTGCGGAGGTCGCGGACGTTCCCATCGTGATCGTGCATCTGAGCACGAAGGAGGCGCTGCTCGAAGTTATGCACGCGCGTGAGCGCGGCCAGAAGGTCTATGTCGAGACGTGCCCGCACTACCTGCTGCTGGACGACAGCGTTTATTATCAGGAGGACTATTCCGCCTCCGCGCGCTATATCTGCGCACCGCCCATGCGCAAGAAGGAGGATCAGGCGGTTTTGTGGAAGGCCCTTGCCAACGGCAGCATTCAGACCGTCTCGACCGACCATTGCAGCTTTACGCTGAAACAGAAGGACGCCGGACGCGGCGACTTTACGAAGATCCCCGGCGGTCTTCCCGGCGTGGAGACGCGCGGCGAGCTGCTCTATACCGCAGGCGTGGCCGAAGGCCGCATCACAAAGGAGCAGATGTGCGCCCTGCTGTCCGAAAACCCCGCCCGGCTCTATGGCGCATATCCGCGCAAGGGCGTGATCGCGCCCGGCGGCGACGCGGATATCGTCGTCTACGATCCTGAGGCTGACACGGTCATCACCGCGCAGACGCAGCTTTCCGCCGCAGGCTACACGCCCTATGAGGGCTTCAAGACCAGGGGTTCCATTGCACAGGTCTATCTGCGCGGCACGCTCGCCGTCGACCACGGCGAAATGAAGACCGGCCCCATCGGCACGTACATCCCGCGCCATCCGGGAAGTCTGTAAGCATAAGCGCAGCGGCCCGGCACGGGCTGCTGCGCTGGTTTCTTTCTGGATTTGATTGACAGTGCCCAAAGACTGTGGTACAGTGAGATCACAGCCAGTGTTATACGGGGCGTCTTGGACGTGTTTGCCGGGGGGCTTCGGCCTGTTGATCCGCTTCGGGCGGGCACATCGGTATCGTCGGAAACACTGGTGATAAATACAGCTGATGAGACACCGGCTGAAAGGGGCGATTCGCCCGAGCGTCCACCGTCCAAGGCTGTGTTTGCGCTCCTGCGGTCCCGGTAATCCTGCCGCGGCGGGAACCCCGGTCTTGATTGCCGCAGGAGCGTTTTTCATGTTTGCAGGCGCATTCTCTCCGGCATTTCCTTCAAAATACAGCCTCCCATTCTCATGCATGGCATGACAACGGGAGGCTGTTTTGCAGATTCCTGCCGCTCAGGTTTGCCGGGCGGCTTTTTCCATGAGCTTCTGATAGACCGGGCGCATGGCAGGCTCGGAGACGGAGGATAAAACATCTTGCACCGAAAGCCAGCGGACGGCGCTGTTTTCATCCGGCTTGCAGCGGATGGGGGATTTGTCGTCGGCCTCCAGCAGATACGTCGCGTTCAGATGCAGGTGGGCGCAGACGAATTTTCCACGCTTGACGTGCGGCGCGACGTGCAGGATTTCGAGTGAGAAGATATCCGGGGAGACGGGCGCGGCCAGCACGCCGGATTCCTCATTTGCCTCGCGCAGCGCGACGGAAAGAAGGTCGGCTTCCCCGTCGGCGTGTCCGCCGAGCCAGGCCCAGGACTGATAGAGATTGTGATAGGCCATAAGCACCTTCGTCCTGTCCGGGTTTACGATCCAGCAGGAGGCGGTGAAGTGCGCCGTAGCGTTTTCGCGCGTAAGGAGATCGGAGAAGCAGTCCATGTCGGCCAGCATCTGCCGCCGGTCGGCCTCCTCCTGCTCGTTATAAGGCGCAAACGCCTCGATCTGCGCGCGCAGGCGGGTAAGCTCAGTCATGCTCGTAGGCCATCATCTTGTCGATACGCCGCTGGTGACGTTCGACGCCGGAGAACGCCGTGTCCAGCCACACGTCGACGATCTCAAGGGCCAGCATTTCGCCCGTCACGGCTGCGCCAAGGGCCATCATGTTGGTGTCGTTGTGTTCGCGGGTGAGCCTTGCGGACATGGGGTTGTCGAGCAGCGCGCAGCGAATGCCCTTGACCTTGTTGGCCGTGATGGACACGCCGATACCGGTCGTGCAGCAGACAATGCCGCGGTCGCATTCGCCGCTGGCGACGGCCTGCGCCGCCGGGCCCGCAAAGTCGGGGTAGTCACAGCTGTCTTTCGTGTAGCAGCCGAAGTCCTTATAGGCAAGGCCGCGCTGTTCGAGATGCTTCATAATGGCGTGCTTGAGATCAAGCGCGCCGTGGTCACAAGCGAGAGCGATCATAGGGGTGTTCCTCCTGCGGTTTTTCTTTTATTATACCGCAGGCGGCGCGGAATGCAAGCGCAATCGTTTCAGCCGCTGACGCTGATGCTGCGGACAAGGCCGTCCGTGCCGGTGCGAATGATGCAGGAAAGCTCCCCGCAGTCGATGTCGATCTTATAAAAGCCGTTATGATCCCACCAGATCCACGCGCAGAGCGCGTCGCCGGAACTGCCGTAGAGGAACTGTTTCCGCTCCTGCTCCGGCGTCCAATCGGCAGCGGGAAGCGCGGCTAGAACATGGTCCAGATTGTCGCCGAGCTGAATGCCGCGCAGGAAGTCCGGCGAGGAGCCGATTCCCGGCCCGCCGTAGAGCAGCTCGTCCTCGCAGGACCATGCATCCAGCCGGACGGTGCCGTCGCTGTGCTGTGTAAATTGATAGCTCACGCCGTCGACCGTAAAGTTGTCCCCGCGCATTTTGCCCTTCCGGACGGGACTGCCCTGATAGGCTGCCGCCCTTTGCAGAACGGCTGCGTAATCCATGCCGGGGAAGACCCCGTTCGGAAGCACAAGCTCACAGCGCTGCACCGGCAGAGAACGGTCTGTCTCTGCCGCATCGGGAAGCGCGATGGGGTCGCCCGACAGCGATGCGTCCGTATACATCTCCACGCGGTCGTCAGAGCGCCAGCGTGTCAGATCGAACCGGTCGCTGCCGCTTGAAAAGCGGCCTGTGTGCAGATCCTGTTCCAGATAGCCGAAGCGGGCCTTTGGCGCGTTGATGTCGATCAGCCACCACGCACCGTCCAGCAGCGGCGCACCGAGCGGGTGCACCTGCCCGTTTTCCTCACAGACAAGCTGCGTTTTCGTGTGCGCAAGCGTGCAGTCAGTCCTGCCCTCCGGGCAGGAGGCCGTTTCCGTTTCGAGCCGGAACGTGTATCCGTCCGCGCTTCCCAACGTCACGGAAGCGCCTGCGCAGGCGGTAAAGCTCGCGGCCATCTGCTTTAGAAGCTGCCCCTCATAGCGTGCCTGTAAATATGGGTTATAGCCGGAGCTGTCGGCTTCATCCTCCCCGTGCGGCCAGCGGATCGTGACTTCATAGCAGCCGTCTTTTACGCCGCAGAGATAGACCATCTCGTTCTGCTCGCCCGCCTCGACGCAGATCGTCTCGCCACGCTGCGTTACCTCGCTGATGCAGCCGCGCGCGGTATAACCGGCGGAGCATTCGGTGATCGTCTTTTCAACATAGCGGACGGCGAACGTCGAGCCGGTGCTGTAGGTGCTGCGCCAGAGGTCGTCCTGCTCGTCGTATTCCCAGCCGGTCGTGGGCAGATACGCGCCCCAGCCTCCGGCCTCGTCCGGGAAGGTGGAGAAGTACGCGTCAATATGAACGGCCCTGCCGTAGCCGTCCATGCCGTTATAGAAGCTCGGATAGAAATAGCCCTGTATATTATTTGCACCATGGGTCGCGGCGTAAATGTCGCGCAGATAGTCCGTCAAGCGGCCGGACTGTTCATACACGGCCAGCGCCGTGCCGTCCGTGTCCTTTGTCCAGCCGAGCAGGCGGTAGTCCTGCGTTTCGCTGCGATAGGTGACGGTCACGAGATAGCGGGTGTTGTCCACCAGATATTCCTGCCCGTCGATATACGACAGGCCGGTATCGGTGCCCAGCATGAAGGTGCGCCCATCGGCATTTTCCGGCGCAATCGCAATTTTGTAACTCCACAGCTGCAAATCTCCCTCCGGGTCGAGGCCGGACAGGGATGCAAGCTGCTCGAGGTTCACCATCTGCGCGTCTTGCACCGTATCTGTTACAGTCTCAAATCCGCCGTCGGTCAGCACCTTATATTCGATTGGCTCCGGCAAAATGACCTGCGCGATATAATATTCGGCGTAGTCCTCTATACTGGAAAAGAACGCGCTTGTCGGGGGCGTGCTGTCTGCCTCTGCGGGGCTGTCTGCGGTAGAAGAAGCGGGCGGCTCTTCCTCCGGCTGCTCTGCGTCCGTCTTCGGGTCGGTCAGGAAGCACACGGCCACGGCGATAGACACGAATACCGCCGCCAGCACGACCCAGAACGCAGGCTTTTTGTAATTTAAAACGGACTTGATGCGGCCCTTCACGCCCGTCTCGCCGAAGGCCAGCGGGCAGGCCGTGATCATCCGGCGCGGGACGCTGCATTGCAGCAGCGCACGGGAATAGGCCGTCTTGCAGCTCTCTCCCAGCTCGCGCACGACCTTTTCATCGCAGGCCGCCTCGATATCGCGGCAGAATAAAACATACGCCAGCCAGCAGACGGGGTTGAACCAGTATGCCGTCAGGAGCAGGAAGCCCAGCGGCTTCCAGAGCTGGTCGCCGCGCTTTAAATGTGCGCGCTCGTGCGCCAGAACCATGTCCTGCGCGCCGGGCTCCAGCCCGAAGGGCAGATAAATTCTTGGCCGAATCACGCCGAGGATGAACGGGGACGGGACGAATTCCGACTGGAACACGTTTCCCTCCAGCCGCACCGCCGTGCGCACACGAAGCCGCAGGCGCAGCGCGGAAATGGCCGCGTACAGGACAAGCACCGCGCAGCCGCCGAGCCAGACCCACGCGGCAAGCCACGTCAGAATTTGCAGCGGGTTCGCGCTCTGCACAGGGTCAGGTGTAAACGCGGCCTGTAAGGGCGGATTTACAATGGCGTCGACCGCCGGGATGCCGCTCGTGATGGCTGGCGCGGCGGAATACACAATCTCCGGCTGCACCGGCTCCGCGCTCGGAATGAGGCTCAGCACGCATTCAATCGAGAACGGGCACAAAAGCCGCACCGCCGCCAGCGCCCACAGGGCGCACAGCAGCCATTTCGGCGCTTTTTTGAACGCCAGCCGTATCAGTACAATCGCAAAAATCAGAATTGCCGCAGACAGGCTGCGGTTGAGAAAGCCGAGAAAAAGATTTGTCATGGCCGCTTCTCCTCATAGCCGTCGATCATGGCGCGCAGCCGGTCGACCTCGTCCTGCGAAAGCTTCGTCTTGCGCGCGAACGCCGCGATAAACGCGGGGAGCGAGCCTTCGAACGTCCTCTCGACCAGCTCGTCCAGCTCTGCCGCCTGCGCCTCGTCCTTGGAGACGAGGGAGGAGACGAGGCCGTTTTCGTTTTTTACGATGCCGCGCTCGCCTAGACGGTGGATGACCGTATATGTCGTCGTCCGGCTCCAGCCGAGCCTTTCTTTGCACAGCTTCGCCAGCTCCGCGCTGGGCAGCGGCTCATGCTCCCATAAAATCAGGCAGAACCGGTATTCGCTCTCAAAGATCTTCGGGGTGGACATAGGCATTCCCTCCTTGTCTAATGTGTTAGACTGTAATTGCAGTCTAACGCATTAGACTACTCTTGTCAAGCCCCCTTTGCAAAAGGGCAGCTTTTTGCGGACAGAAAACTTTCGGCAGGATGCAACCCTTGCGGAATTTTTGCGTGTAGGAAAGAGAAGCGCGGATGTGGACGCGGCGCGGCCCACAATATCTTGTGGCGAGTGTTACGTCTACCTCGCAACATGGGCCGAAAGGGGCTGAAATGCTTGGAAAAACAGACATTTTCGTAAAAATCGGTTGCATTTTTTAATTTTTATGGTAAACTGGTTACATAAAATCTGCGGCTGCAATCGGCCGCAAATTGAAAGAGGTGCACTTATGAAGCGTACATTTGGAAGATTCATGAGCCTGCTGCTGGTGCTCGCCATGGTGTTGGCGATGGTTCCGGCGGCATTGGCTGCAAATCAGGCGTACAGCGTCGAGCCGGACTCGACGATCAAGATCAAGACGTCGATCACAGGCTTTACTGTGACAAACTGGGAATCCAGTGATGAGAGCGTCGCGACAGTCGCAGCTGTCAGCGGCAGCAAAACAGAGGCGATCGTGACCGGCAAAAAGGCCAGCAACACGGCCATCCGGATCACGGCCACCGGTACATTGGCAAATGGCAGATCCCATTCGGAGTATTTCACGGTTTATGTGCGGGACGCATATACCCTCACGCTGGCGCTCAGCAACAGTAATATCAACGGCACGGTTGCGCTGAATCAGGGCGACACCAGAACGCTCACCGCGACTGTCACGGTCGGCAGCAGCGGCGTGACCGCAGGCAATCTGGCAAACTGCGAAGTTCATTTCACCAGCGATAACGATGCCATCTCGGTTACTCCTGCCAGCGCGAAGGTCACCGCAAGCACGGTCGGCAACTACACGACCTATAAGGTTGAAGCGACTGTCAAAGCAGAGAAGGTCGGCGGCGCAACGCTGACGGCGCAGGTCTGGTATCAGGGTAAAGATGGCATGAAGCCGTCTACGTCCGCAGCTGCGACGAAGCAGATCGGCTTCAGAGTCAGCGGCGCGGCTACCGTCACGGTCACGCTGCCGGATGCGCAGCAGACGCTTTCGCTGGAAGCGATGGGCACGAGCGGCACGCTTCAGCCGAGAGTCTCCGGCTATTCCGGCACGACCCAGCCGAAGCTGCTGTATCTGTACGACACCAAAGGCAACAATCTGTACGTCCGCCCCAATGCCGCTACGACCTCTGCAACGGTCGAACCGTATCAGGCCTGCGACGCAACAAAGATCTATATCTGCATTGCGGACTACAATCCCGGTCTGACATACGATAAGATCGACCAGACATACCCGGACGGAACAGTAGCAAGCGGCAAACAGAAGATCGTGGGCAGCTACGCAGTCTGCACGGTCAGCATCAAGAATAAGGGCATGGCCGTCACATCGATCGAGGTCATGAACAACGAAAGCGTGTCCTATAACGGAAAGACCTCCCGCCTGCAGACGCTGCTTGACAACGGCACGATGGTTCTCGGCCTGCAGGATACGAATTATAAATATAAAGTGGACGTCAAGGACGGCCCGGAAACAAAGACGGTTTCTTCCACGCTGATCCGTGACGATCTCACGCTGACCGCGCGCATCAAGGCTCCCGATTCGCTGCTTGCAAGTGATAAGGATCTGAAAAATGCCTATTCCCGCATTGAGTGGACAAGCTCTGCCCCTGCTGTTGCCAAGGTGGGCACGACCGAATCGGACGGAACCTCGGCAACTGTGAAGATCGTGCCGGTCGCAGCCGGTACGGCGACGATCACCGCGAAGGTCGACGGCAATGTTACCGCAACCTATAATGTTACGGTCTATCAGGGTCGTGCATACAAGATCACCGAAGAGCCGAGCATCGGTGAGACGGTCGGCAAGATGACGGACACCGAGCTCAAAGCTATGTTCGAAAAGGAATCGGCCAAGGTCGAGATTCAGACCAGCATCTACGCTGACGAAGTGATGATCTACGAGCTGCCGGTCAAGACGGCAGAAGTCGTAAACGGCACGAACGGCGGCAAGAAGTTCAAGTATACGCTCAACGGCCTCAAGACGGCTACGAAGGAATTCTTCTACAACAGAGAAGACCCGAACGGCGTAGGCGTTACGACGGATAGACAGGTGACCTTCTCCGACATTTCCTTCTCGGAGCAGCCCGCAAACGCGGCCTATAAGATCACGGACACCATTGCCGATCTGGCCATGACAGCGTCGGTTTCGACGGGCAAGATCAAATCCGTGGTCTGGTACATGAACAGCGACCAGACGACCGGCGGTGTGGATAAAGCAATTCAGACAGACAAAATTACCGATAAGCCTACGAACTACCGTTCGGTTCTGTCCAATCTCAAGCAGTACATCACCGGTACCGGAACCTATGTGTTCTACTGCCGCGTCACGACCGACGACGGCAAGTATGCCGAAACACGCAAGGCCATCATCACCATCACGGGTGAGAACCACATCAACATTGTCTTCAACCCGACTACGGTAAAAGCCGGCGGGACGTTCACCATCACCGGCACGCCGCAGGAGTATGTGAGCGGCAAGCTGACCAATGTGACCGGCAAGACCTACACGATCACATGGACCTCGAGCGACGAGAACATCGTCAAGCTTTCCAGCAAGACCAGCACCAACAGCAGCCCCTCCATCACCGCGACGGCCAAGGCCGGCGGTCAGGTCACCATCAAGGCTGAAACGACGATCGGCGCGAAAAAGTATGCTGCCGAAGTGAAGTTCACCGTCACTGTCCCCGAGGCGGACACTGTCAGCCTGACGCTCGGCGAGAACGACACCTATGTCCAGCTCGACGGCAGCAAGCTCGCCGCGGCAGTCAAGACCGCCGCGAAGGTCACGCCCAGCACCTTTACCTTTGAGTCCCCGGCCAACGGCACGCTCTATACCTCGAGCGCCATGTCCGGCACGGTCAGCACGACGACCAAGTATTCTGCCAGCGAAGTCAGCAAGATGGTCTACCGTCCGACGAGAACCACCGGCACGCATACCATCAGGTACGCCGCCTATGACGGCAGCGCCCAGATCGCGACCGGCACGATCAATGTCGTGACCAGCGCAAGCACGGTCGAATACCATATCTCTGCCAACGAGAAGCAGCAGATGGTCGTCAGCGACTTCCAGCGCGTCTACGGCTCCGGTCTGAGCTCCGTGACCTTCGGCACGAACAGCAATTCCCACGGCGCGCTGTACAAGGGCAGCACGACCAGCTCCGGCAAGGTCGGCAGCGAGGCCTACAGCGTCTCGACCGGCTCGAACCTGCTGAAAAACGTCTGCTTCATCGCGGGCAGCACCACGTCGAAGTACACCGTGACCATCCCCTTCACGGCAAACGGCTCGTCCGGTCAGATGAACGGCCAGCTTGTGGTCTATGTCAATGACACCCACACGCTGAACTCCACCGGCGCGTCCTTCCGCTCCATGGGCATCGCGGGTGAGCTGACGCCGGAAAACGCCACCGGCAGCACCTACATCACCATTGACCGCATCGTCGGCGGTAAGCTTTACTCCGCCTACACCAGCATCAAGAACTGCACCGCGCTGACCAGCAAGGATTTCGGCAGCACGAAGTTCTACTTCTCTGGCTCCGGCAGTCTGGATAACCTCTATATCCTGCCGCTGGCCGACAGCAAGAGCGTCGAGGTCAGCTACACCATCGACGGCAGCACGAAGGGCACGCTGTCCTTCAAGGTCAACCAGCAGACGGCCTCCAACCAGTTCACGGATGTGAGCGGCTCGTACAAGTGGGCGGCCAACTCGGTCGACTTCATGTACATGAACGACATCATCAAGGGCAACAACACCAAGAACCCGAAGCTCTTCGGGCCGGGCGCCAAGATGACCCGCGCCATGCTCGTCACGGTTCTCTACCGTGCGGCAGGCGAGCCCACCGTTACCGGTATCACCAACAAGTTCACCGACAACAAGCAGGGCCAGTACTACTACAACGCAGTCCTCTGGGCCTCCAACATGGGCATTGTCAACGGCGCGACCGCCACGACCTTCGACCCGAACGGCAATGTCACCCGTGAGCAGATCGCGGCTATCCTGTACCGCTACGAAGGCAGTCCGACCGTGACCGGTTCTCTGAGCGGCTATCCCGATCAGGCGCAGGTCAGCTCCTTTGCCGTCACGGCAATGCAGTGGGCTGTCGGCACCGGCATCATCACCGGCGTCACCTCCGGCGGCAGGACGACCCTCTCCGCAAAGGGCAACGCCACCCGCGCTCAGGTCGCCGTCATGCTCCACCGCTTCCTGACGTTCTAAGCATATCGACCCCTCGCCCCCGGCTCACGCCGGGGGCGTTTTTTGCGCACAAAAAGGCGCCCCTTTCAAGGCAATGTCATCAACTTAAGGTCAGCACACATCAGATTTACACAGAGAACGACCGGCACTCGAACAGGGCTGATAGGGGCGGGGCTCTGCTCCGCCCGGCGGAGGGCACTCGTTTTAACGGGAATCTTGGGCGGATACGAATGCAGTTTCCTACTTGTATGTACGGGCCGATGCCTACTCGGGCCATTTGGAAGCTCCGAATTCGCCGAAGAGCTTCAAAAGAACCGGTGCATTCTGCGGGCGGACAGATTCGTCCGCCCCTACAGGATACGGGGTATTGAGGTTTCGGTGCAGGGGCCGGCGACGCTGTCGGCCCATTTGGCAGATGCGAATTTGCCGCAGAGTTCCGTAAAAACGGGTGCATTCTGCCCCCCTACAGCCGAATGCGCACGTGCATACGGATTCGCCGAGGCTTTCCAAAGATTCAGGGCATCCTGCCGGGCGGAGCAGAGCCCCGCCCCTACCAACTGCGTTTGACTTTCGCCGGTTTTCGCGGATAATGGGTAATCTATCCGTCTTAGTATGAAAAATCTCCCCTTGCCGGGCGGCAAGGGGAGGAGATGAGGGCGTTTACCCTTCGAACTGACTGTGGTACAGATTGGCGTAGAAGCCGTTTTTGGCGAGCAGGTCCTCATGGCGGCCCTGTTCGATGATGTGGCCGTCCTTCATAACGAGGATGACGTCCGCTTCGCGGATGGTGGACAGACGGTGGGCGACGACGAAGCTTGTCCGGCCCTGCATCATGGTGTCGAACGCCTGCTGGATATGCGCCTCGGTGCGCGTGTCGATGGAGCTGGTCGCTTCGTCGAGGATGAGCATGGGCGGCAGGCAGAGCATCACGCGCGCAATGCACAGCAGCTGCCGCTGTCCGGCGGACAGCGCGCCGCCCGTGTCGGACAGCACCGTGTCATAGCCCTCCGGCAGACGGCGGATGAAGGAATCCGCGTGCGCCATGCGCGCGGCGGCTTCAACCTCGGCATCCGTCGCGTCCGGCTTTGCAAGGCGGATGTTCTCGCGCACGGAGGCCGTCTTGAGCCACGTATCCTGCAGCACCATGCCGTACTGGCGGCGCAGGCTCTCGCGCGTGACGGAACGGATCTCGCTGCCGTCGACGGAAATGGAGCCGTCCTTCACGTCATAAAAGCGCATGAGCAGATTGATGAGCGTCGTCTTGCCGCAGCCCGTCGGGCCGACGATGGCGATGCGCTGGCCGGGTTTTACGGTGAGGTTCAGGTGCTCAATCAGATGCTGCTCCGGCGTGTAGGAGAATGCGACGTTTTTGAGTTCCACGCTGCCGGAGACGGCTTCAAGCGTCTTCGCGTCCGTTGCGTCAGACGTTTCGGCAGGCTCGTCGATCAACTCGAAGACCCGTGCGGCGCAGGCCAGCGCGTTTTGAAGCTCCGTGACCACGCCGGTGATCTCGTTGAAGGGCTTGGCGTACTGGTTCGCATAGCTGAGGAAGCACGACAGTCCGCCGACCGTGATCGCGCCTGCCACGGCGCTGAGCGCGCCGGTAAAGCCGACGCAGGCATAAATAATATTGTAAATGATGCGCGTGGACGGGTTCGTCATGGACGAGAAGAACGTCGCACGCATGGTCGCCGCCGTCAGACGGTCGTTGATCTCGTCAAACTGGCGCAGGCTCTCGTCCTCGTGCGAGAAAGCCTGCACGACGCGCTGGCCGCTCAGCTGCTCGTTGATCAGCGCGGTCTGCTCCCCACGTGCCTTGGACTGCAGCTGGAACATAGAATAGGTATGCCCCGCGATGAACTTTGCCACCAGCAGCGAAAGCGGCGTCAGCAGCACGACGACGAGCGTGATCTTCCAGCTGATCGAAAGCATGAAACCGAGCGTGCCCACAATGGTCAGAACGCCGGTAAACAGCTGCGTGAAGCCCATGAGCAGGCCGTCTGCGAACTGGTCGACGTCGGCGATCATGCGGCTGAGCGTGTCGCCGGAGGGGTGGCTGTCCAGATATGCAAGCGGCAGCCGCTGCAAGTGGGAAAATGCCTGACGGCGCACGTCGCGCGTCACGCAGAAGCAGACGCGGTTGTGAATGGCCGTCATGACCCACTGCAAAATTGCCGTCAGTCCGGCAAGCACGGCGATTCTGACCGCCAGCGTACTGACGGCGGCAAAATCGACCTGTCCGGGGCCGACGATCTGGTCGATCGCGTCGCCGACCAGAATGGGGATATAGAGCGTGCCCGCCACGCTGGCCGCGGCCAGCAGCAAGGATGCAAGCAGCAGCGGCAGATACCGCCCAAGGCTTTTTAACACGCGCCGCAGCGCCCAGGAGGATGTATGCTTCATGATGCACTCGCCTCCCCCTTCTCCTGCGACCGGCAGATTTCCTGATAGACCGGGCAGGTCTGCTGCAGCTGTGCATGCGTGCCGAGTCCAGCCATGCGGCCGTCGTCGAGCACAACGATCTTGTCCGCGTGCCGGATAGACGACACGCGCTGCGAGATCAGCACGACTGTGGGTTTCCACGGAAGCTTCGACAGCGCCTTGCGCAGCGCTGCGTCCGTCGCGAAGTCCAGCGCGGAGGCGCTGTCGTCCAGAATGAGAAGCTCGGGCCTGCGTACAAGCGCGCGGGCGATGGTCAGCCGCTGGCGCTGGCCGCCGGAGAAATTGCGCCCGCCTGGCTCGACCGCCGCGTCCAGCTGGCCCTTCTTATCCTGCACGACGCCATCCGCCTGCGCTGCGCGCAGTGCGTCCCAGAGCGCCTCGTCGGACGCGTCCGCATTGCCCCAGTGAAGATTCCCCCGGATGGTGCCGGAGAAGAGCAGCGCCTTCTGCGGCACAACGCCGATGCGCGTCCGAAGCGCCTGCAATTGAAGCGTTTTCACATCCTCGCCCCGCACGAGCACCTGTCCGTCTGTCGCGTCATAGAAGCGGGGGATCAGATTTGCCAGCGTCGATTTGCCGGAGCCTGTGCCGCCGATCACGCCAATCGTCTCGCCGGGCGCGGCACAGAAGCTGATATTGGTCAGCGCATCCGCGCCTGCCTGCGGATAGCGGAAGCTGACGTGCCGGAATTCCAGCTCCGCCTCTCCCGCACCGTCCGGCAGCGCGTCCGCGCCGCTCACCATGCTGGACTTCGTGTCCAGCACCTGCGAAATGCGGCCCGCGCAGGCGGCGGATTTTGTGATGTTCAGGATCAGATTGGCAAACTTGATCAGCTCGACCAGGATCTGCGACATATAGTTATAAAGCGCGATCAGCTGGCCCTGCGTGATCGCGCCCTCGTTCACGCGGACGCCGCCCACGCGCAAAATCGCGACAATGGCCAGATTGATGATCACATACGTCAGCGGATTGAGCAGTGCGGAAAGTCTTCCGACAAACTGCTGCGCGGAAAACAGATCTCCGGTTTTCTCCGCGAAGCTTTCCGTCTCCGTCTGTTCGCGGGTAAAGGCACGGATGACGCGCACGCCGGACAGATTTTCCTGCGCTGCACCGGTCACGCCGTCGAGCTTCGTCTGCACGCGCCGGTAGAGCGGAATGCAGCTGAGCATGATGGCAAACACGACGGCAAAGAGCACCGGGATGGCCACGGCGAAGATAAGCGCCGACTTTGTGTCGATGGTAAAGGCCATGAGCATCGCGCCGAAAACCACGATGGGCGAACGCAGCAGCAGGCGGAGCGTCAGATTGAGGCCCGTCTGCACCTGATTCATGTCGCTCGTCATGCGCGTGACGAGCGTGGCCGTGCCGAGCCGGTCAAGCTCGGCGTAGGACAGCGACTGGATGTGCGCAAAAAGCGCACGGCGCAGGCTGCCCGTCGCGCCGGTCGCGGCCTTGGCGGAAAAATACTGCGCGCACGTGGCGCTGGCAAAGCCGCACAGGCCGAGTCCGACCAGCACAAGGCATTTTTTCAGGATATACGCCGTATCGCCGGACGAAATGCCGACGTCGATGATATCCGCCATGATGAGCGGCACGAGCAGCTCAAACGCGGCCTCGAGCAGCTTGAAGCACGGGGCCAGGATCGCCTGCAGGCGGTAGGGCCGCAGGTAAACAAGCAGTTTTTTCATGGGGTGTTTCTTCTCTTTCTTCTGCTATTCAATGGATTTGAGCGCCTGCGACATATCGATTGTGCGGATCTTCCGCCGCAGGGCAAGATTGACAAGCAGACCGAACACCAGCGTCAGCGCGGCCGAGATGAGATAGCTCAGCGGCGCGACGCGCACATCGAAGCACATGAGATCGATCTTGATCTGTCCCATGACATACGCGTGCAGCAGCTTTCCCATCGGAAGGCCCACAAGCGCGCCGAGGACGGTCAGGATGATGTTCTCGCGGAAGACGTAGCGGTTCGTCTCGCCGTCGTAGAAGCCAAGCACCTTGATGGTCGCGATCTCTCGTTCGCGTTCGGTGATGTTGATGTTCGTGAGGTTATACAGCACGATGAATGCCAGCGCTGCCGCGCCCAGCACGACGACCAGCACGATATATTGCAGGCTTTGCATCATCGTCGCCACGCGGCTGCGGAAATCAAGGCTGAGGGTGACAGCTGCCGCGTTTTTCGCGCCCGTGAGCGCTGCGGAGGCCGCCTGCGCGTCCTCGTCCGTCTGATAATTGACCCATGCGGCCTCGTATCCGGGCGCTTCGCCGAAGACGTCCTGCCAGGTAGTCTGCGTCAGATAGACGTAATTATAAACATAGTTTTCAAACACAGCCTCGACGGTCAGCTCCGTCCGGCGCATGTCGCCTGTCTGTAAGGTGATGGTATCGCCCGCCGACAGGCGCAGCGCCTGCGCAAGGCCCCGGCTGATGATGCAGCCGCCGTCCTGCGGGTAGGGGATCGGCGTTTTCTCCTGCGTGTGCAGGTCGATAAAGCCGTCCACGCTGCCCGATTCCGGGCAGACGACGTTTGTGGTCTTGACCGTGCCGCCGGCAGAAGCGTCCAGACTTTTTTCCGCGACAAACAGGCAGCCCTCCGCGCCGCTTTTCTCGCAGACGGCGAGGAAGTCCTCGCGTTCGCTGCCGCTCAGCGCGTGCTGGAAGGTCACGGCGGCGTCATAGCGGGTGATCTCGTCGTATTGATAGTCGACGACGCTGCTGATGGAGTCCTGAATGCCGAAGCCCGTGATGAGCAGCGCCGTGCAGCCGCCGATGCCAATCATCATCATGACCATGCGCTTTTTAAAGCGCAGGATGTTTCGGATGGAGACTTTATGCAGGAACGGCAGCCGGTTCCAGAGCAGCGGAAGCCGTTCGAGAAGAATGCGCTTGCCCGCCTTCGGCGCTCTGGGGCGGATCAGCTCCGCTGCCGGCTTCTGCAGTTCGGCGTGCACAACGTACCACGTCGTACCGAGCGCGCACAGCAGATATGCGCCCGACGAGACGAGCACCAGCGGCCAGTCAAAGGCATACAGAATGCCGGTAAAGCCGTACATGATATTATACGCGTGCCAGATCATCTTCGGCAGGAAATACGAACCTGCCGCGATGCCGAGCACACAGCCGAGAACCGAGGCGATCCCGGCATAGAGGAAGTATTGGGACAAGATCGCGCCGTTGGAATACCCCAGCGCCTTTAAAACGCCCGCCTGCGTCCGCTGCTCGTCGACCATGCGGGTCATGGTCGTGATGCAGACCAGCGCGGCCACGGCGAAGAAAAACAGCGGGAACACCTGTGACACGCCGCGCACGATATCGGAATCGCTCTCAAAGCAGGCGTAGCCGACGTTGCTGCTGCGATCCAGCACGAACACGTCCGGGTTTTCGAGCTTTTCCAGTTCGTCCTCGCCGTCGCGGTAGTCCTGCTCGGCATCGGCCAGCTTTTGTTCACCATCGGCCAGCTCCTGCTCGGCGTCGGCCAGCTTCTGATCGCCGTCTGTGATCTCCTGCTTTGCGTCAGCCAGCTCCTGCTCGGCGTCGGAGATCTTCTGTTCTGCTTCGGCCTTACCTGTGTAATAATCCGCCCAGCCGTCTTTGAGTTCCTGTTTTGCGTCTTCCAGCTCCTGCCGGCCATCTTCCAGCTCCTGCTTCGCATCTTCCAGTTCCTGCTGCTTTTCTTCCAGCGTTTTTTTCGCCTCGTCCAGCTTTTTCTGGTTTTCCGCGAACGCCTCGTTCGCCGCGTCTGCCGCCAGATCCAGCTGATTCTCATTGTCGGCCAGAGCGTTCTTGCCCTCGTCCAGCTGCGCCTGCGCCGCTGCAAGCTGCCCACGCGCCGCCGCGATCTGCGCTTTGGCCGCCTCCGCCGCCTCCGGCGACATCGCTCCTGCGGAAACCGCAGCGTCTATCTGCGCCTCCTGTTTGTCGAGCGCGGCTTTCTGCGCGTCTAACTGCTGCTGCTGCTCGGCAAGCGTTTCGCGTGCTTTCTGGAGCTTCGCGAAAGCGAAGCTCATCTCGTTCTCGGCCTGTTTCTTTTCTTTTTCAAATTTGGCGGCGTTTTCCTCATAGGTCTGCTTCGCGTCGGCCAGCTTTTTTTCGCCGTCTGCCAGCTCCTGTTCGCCATCGGCCAGCTTCTGTTCATTTTCCTCGATCGTCCGCTGCCCATCCACCAGTTTCTGGTATGCGTCGGCCAGTTCCTGCTCCGCCTCCTGCTTTGCGTCGGCCAGAGAAACAACGCCGTCAGCATACGTCTGATGCGCGTCTTCCAGCTCCTGCTTCGCGTCTTCCAGCTCCTGCTTTGCATCGGCCAACTCCTGCTGCTTTTCATCCAGCGTTTCACGCGCGTCGGAGAGCGTCTGCTTGGCCTCTTCATAGAGGCGATCGCTGCGACCATAAGCCGCGCTCTCGGCAAGCTGCGTGACCCACGGCTCAGCAGCGTCAATGCAGGCGGTATATTCGTCGGAATAGACCTCGCCCTGTCGGCCGGCCAGACGGAGATAGAGCGACGTGTCGTATTCCAGCGCAAACGCCTCCGGCAGGATGTACACGAATGACGAAAGCGTTCCGCTGCCGATGGAGGTGCCGCCGCGCTCATAATTGATGTATAAAACGCTCTTGGCGATGCCGACGATGGTGAATTCCCGGCGGTTGAAGCCGTCCAGCGTATCTTCGTCGTTCTCTTCCGTCAGAACGACTGTTTTTCCGAGATCCTTTTCGGAATACAGCAGCCCGTCAGCCAGACATTCCTCCGCCGTCTGCGGAAATCTTCCACATTTTAAGCCCGGCAGGTCGATCTGCTCAGGCAGCGACAAAAATCTGCACGGCTTCGCCGCCCCATCTGCGACGGAGGCCAGCGCATCCGCGCTCTTTTCCCCCTCGCAGGCCGCCACGCGCGCATCGGCGGCGAGCGCTTCCGCGTCCGTTTCGTCAAAGCCGACCGTGCTGACGAGGCGAAAATCATACATCCGGTGCGCCTCGGCATAGTCGTCCAGCGTATGTACCATTGCGGTCTTTGTCAGCCGCAGGCCGCAGAAAAATCCCACGCCCAGCGCGACGATCGCCGCGATCGCCAGAAACCGGGTGAGACTGCTGCGGATCTGGCGCATTGTCAGCTTCAGCATGCCCGTCACCATTCGATGCTTTCCACCGGCACGGGCGCTTCATTGCGCCGCACGTCGGTGATCTGGCCGCTTCTGACGCGGATGACGCGGTCGGCCATGGCGGTCAGGGCGGAATTGTGCGTAATAATCACGACGGTCATGCCGTTTTCCCGGCTCTGCTTCTGCAAAAGCGCAAGGATCTGCTTGCCGGTCTGGTAGTCAAGCGCACCGGTCGGCTCGTCGCACAGCAGCAACTGCGGCCGTTTGGCCAGCGCCCGCGCGATGGCCACGCGCTGCTGCTCGCCGCCGGAGAGCTGGGCGGGGAAATTCTGCATCCGCTCGCCGAGGCCGACCTGCCGCAGAACTTCGTCTGCCGGGATGGGATTTTTACAAAGCTGGCCCGCGATCTGCACGTTTTCCAGCGCCGTCATATTGGGCAGCAGATTATAGAACTGGAACACAAAGCCGACCTCATGGCGGCGGTAGGCCGTCAGCTGCCTACGGTCAAACCCCGACACATCCTCGCCCGCCAGCAGCACATGGCCGCTCGTCAGCCGGTCCATGCCTCCGAGAATGTTTAAAAGCGTCGTCTTGCCTGCGCCGGACTGTCCGACGATCACGCAGATCTCCCCCTCCGCGATCGTAAACGAGGCATCCTTCAGCGCGTCGATGCACACATCGCCCATCCGATAGGTCTTGCAGACATGATCGAACAACACAAAATTCTGCACACAGAACCCCTCCTGTATTTTTTCTAAAAGTATATTATGGCATACTGTTTTCTGTTTTGCTTGAATAATCCATGAACGCCGGGCCTGAAAATACTTTTTCTTGCTTTTGCCGCACATCAATGTTACTATTAAATTATAAAAAACGATAGGGAAGCTCTGATTCGATGACCGAGAGCATTCGGCGAGAGATTTTGGCCCAAGACATCGGATCAGAGGTTCCCTGACAGGAAAAGGAGCGGTCCTTTTGGCAAAACAGATCACGCGGATCGTGCTGACCGGCGGGCCTGCCGCGGGCAAGACGACGCTTATCAGCCGTATTCTCAAGGAATTCAAGCAGGACGAGGGCTGGAAGGTCATTACCATCCCTGAAACTGCGACGGAGCTGATCTCCGGCTTCGGCATCAAGCCCTTCGGCGGGTGCGTGTCCATGCTGGATTTTCAGGATTTTGTCGTTTCCGACCAGCTGCACAAGGAGCAGCTGGCGCTTAAGGCGGCACAGATGGTGCCGGAGGAGCACGTCATCGTGCTGTACGACCGCGCGCTCTTCGATGACAAGGCCTATATCTCCGACGAGGAGTTCCGGCAGGTGCTCGCGCGCTTCGGCCTGACCGAGCAGCAGGCGCTTTCCCACTACGATACCGTCCTGCACCTCGTCTCCTGCGCCAAGGGCGCGGAGTTTGCCTATAATTTCGGCAACGAGGCGCGCTACGAGCCGCTGGAGCTTGCGCGGGAAAAGGACGATCTGACGCTGCGCGCATGGCGTGCGCACCCGAATCTGCACGTGATCGACAATTCCGTCGATTTTGAGGACAAGATCGCGCGCGGCCTGCGCGCCGTCTATGAAGCGCTCGGCAGGCCCACGCAGCAGGAGGTCTGGCACAAGTATCTCATCGCGCTGCCCACGCTCCAGACGCTCGAGCAGACGTATCACGCCGCCAGCATCGACATGATGCAGACCTATCTGACCCGCGCCAACCCCAACATCGTCCGCCGCGTCCGCCAGCAGAAAAACGGCGGAGATTATCTCTATTTCTACACGGAAAAGCGCACGACCGGCTCCGGCCAGTGGGAGACGGAAAAGCCGATCTCCGAAAAGGAATACATCCGCTATCTCATGGAGGGAGACACGAGCCTGCACACCGTCCACAAGACGAAATACCGCTTTGTGTATAACGGCTGCCGGTTCGAGATCGATGTCTACCCGTTCTCGCAGGACCGGGCCATCATGCGTGCCGCATTGCCGGAAAATGCCCCCGTGCTTACCGCGCCGCCCGAGATCACTGTCCTGCGCGAGGTCACCGGCGACCCCGCCTACAAAAACCGCCAGCTGGCGAAAAATCAGAGACTGTAAAAGCTGCCGCCCGCGTTCAGTTCCATCGAACGCGGGCGGTGTGTTTTGTGAAAGGGGCGTTCCGGTGTGCCTCCGGCGGCCCATTCTTTTCTGTCTTGCCGGAAAAGAATGGGAAGAAAAGAGACGCTGGTTACGGTTTGGTGCGTGCTGCGGGCGGACAGAGTCGTCCGCCACTACGGCGCTGCATCAAAAATTCTGAGCTGCATCAAGCTTTGCGGGAAAAGTCCAGAAAAACCAAAGGGGTTTTTCTGGTCGGTTCAAGGGGGGCCGGGGGAAATCGAAATCCCCCCCCCCCCCCGGCTCGTTTTCTTTTCCCAATCTTTTCTTTTGGAGAAGCAAAAGAAAATGCTGGGCAGCAGCTGCTGATTTTTAATACGAGTTCTTACTTTGCCGTGCGTCTCAAAATGCTGCGGCTTTTCGTTTATTCCACGCCGGTGACTTCGTAATCCTGCGCTTCGACGGCAGCCTTGAGCGTCTCGTTCGAAACATCCTTCGTGAGCGTGACGACGGCGGTGCCGTTGTTGTGATCCGCAACTGCGGAAGCCACGCCGTCCACGGCTTCGAGCGCCTTTTTGACGCGCGCTTCGCAGTGACCGCACATCATGCCCTTTACGTGTAATGTCTTTGTCATACCAGTTTCCTCCTTATTTTGTTCTGCCAGATGAATTTCCGGCATGGGTTTTCCTTTGTGATCGTGTTTGGCGCTGTAGAGCTTGCACAGGTTCAGCCGCAGCGCGTTCGACACCACGCAGAAGCTGGACAGGCTCATCGCCGCCGCGCCGTACATCGGATTGAGCGTCAGACCCAGCCCGACGAACACACCGGCTGCCAGCGGGATGCCGATGACGTTGTAGATAAACGCCCAGAACAGGTTCTCGTGGATGTTCCGCAGTGCCGCACGGCTGAGGCGGATGGCGGCGGCGACATCGAGCAGCGTGCTCTTCATAAGCACCACGTCCGCCGCGTCGATTGCAACGTCGGCGCCTGCGCCGATGGCAATGCCGGTATCGGCAGCAGTAAGGGCGGGCGCATCATTGATGCCGTCGCCGACCATGGCGACGGGGCCGTATTTCTGAAGCTCACGCACGACAGCCTCCTTGCCGCCCGGCAGAACGCCCGCGACTACATCGTCCACGCCCGCAAGATTGCCGATGGCGTCGGCTGTGCGCTGGTTATCGCCCGTCAGCATCACGACGCGGATGCCCATGCCGCGCAGCTGCCGGATGGCCTCCGGGCTTTCCGGCTTGATGGCGTCCGCCACGGCGATGAGGCCAAGGAGCTTTCCGTTTTTCGCAAACAGCAGCGGCGTCTTGCCGGATTGCGACAGTGCGTCTGCCTGCTTGTGGATCTCCTGCGGCAGGGCGAGCTGCGAAGCCATATATTTGACGCTGCCGCCGAGCAGCTGCGCGCCCAACACTGTTGCGGTCAGGCCGCTGCCGGTGATGGCGGCGAACTTCTCCGCCGCTTCGGGCTGCAGTTTTTCTTCTTCGCCGCGCTTCATGATCGCTGCGGCCAGCGGATGCTCGCTCTTTGCCTCCAGTGAGACGGCTGCCTGCAAAAGCTCCCGCTCCGTCACGCCGTCCGCCGGGATGAGATCTGTGACCTCCGGCTGGCCGGAGGTGATGGTTCCGGTCTTGTCAAGGGCGACGATGCGCGTCCGACCCGTATGCTCCAGACTTGCCGCCGTTTTGAACAGAATGCCGTTTTTCGCGCCCACGCCGCTGCCAACCATGATGGCGACCGGCGTGGCAAGTCCCAGCGCACACGGGCAGCTGATGACCAGCACGGAAATGCCCCGCGCAAGCGCAAAGGAGAATTCCCGGCCCAGCAGCAGCCAGACGATCGTTGTCACAAGCGCGATGGAGATGACCGCCGGGACGAACACGCCCGCGACCTTGTCCGCCGTTTTGGCAATCGGCGCTTTCGTCGCCGCCGCATCGGAGACCATGCGGATGATCTGGCTGAGCGTGGTATCCTCGCCGACGCGGGTGGCCTCGCACCGGAGGAAGCCCGAGCAGTTGACCGTCGCGGCGGAAACGCCGTCGCCGGGGGCTTTATCGACCGGGACGCTCTCACCGGTCAACGCCGCTTCGTTGACGGCGCTTGCACCATCCAGCACAATGCCGTCAACCGGGATGCTCTGGCCCGGACGGACGACGAACACGTCGCCCTTGCGGACCTGCGCGGCGGGAATTTTGACCTCTTTGCCGTCGCGGATGACCGTCGCCGTCTCCGGTGCGAGGGCCATGAGGCTCTTGAGCGCGTCCGTGGTTTTTCCCTTGGAGTGCGCCTCGAGCAGCTTGCCGACGGTGATGAGTGTGAGGATCATGGCGGCGGACTCAAAATAAAATTCGTCCATATACGCCATGGCGGCTTCGCTGCCGCCGTGGAGCTGCGCATCCGTCATGGCGAACAGAGCGTAGACGCTCCACCCATAGGACGCTGCCGCACCGAGCGAGACGAGCGTGTCCATATTCGGCGAGCCGCGCAGCAGACTCTTTGTGCCGCTCACGAAAAATTCCTGATTGATGACCATGACGATCCCGGCCAGCAGCAGCTGGACAAGGCCCATGGCAACGTGGTTGCCGCTAAACCAGCCTGGCAGCGGCCAGCCCCACATCATGTGGCCCATCGAGAAATACATCAGAATGAGCAAAAATGCGACAGAGGCGATCAGCCGCTTTTTAAGATGCGGCGTCTGCCTGTCCTCCAGCGCACTTGCGTCCGCCGCAGGAGCGGCTTCCTGCCCGCGCACAGACGCGCCGTAGCCCGCGTCCTCGACGGCATTGATGATGGCGGCAGGCTCCGCCGTACCCTCGACGCCCATCGAGTTTGTGAGCAGACTCACGGCGCAGGATTCGACGCCCGGCACCTTTTTGACCGCCTTTTCCACACTGGCGCTGCAAGCGGCGCAGTGCATGCCGGTCACGGTATATTGCTGCATGAAAATCCCTCCTTGGGAGCAAATTACTTCATTAGCTTTTGCAGAGTTGCGGCCAGTTCATCCACGATCTCTTCATGGCCGTTTTTTAAGTCCCGCGTCACGCACGTGCGCAGATGCTCGGCCAGAAGCTCGCGGTTAAAGGCGTTGATGGCGGCGTTGACGGCAGCAGACTGCGTCAGCACGTCGTTGCAGTAGGCGTCAGCCTCGACCATCGCCTGCAGGCCGCGCACCTGTCCTTCAATGCGGCGCAGGCGGTTCAGAAGCTTCTTTTTCTCCTCCTGCGCGCGCAGCGTATGCTTCTCACAGCAGGAACATCGCTTGGGTTCCGGCATAGGCCAGCCTCCTTTTATCTTAGATACCCCATCGGGGTATCTTCACTATATACCCTGATGGGGTATTTGTCAAGTGTAAATTTACAGGGCTTCCTGTAGGGGCCGATGCCTACTCGGCCCGTTGGGAAGCTGCGAATTCGCAGTAGATTTCCGTAAAAGCCGGTGCGGTCTGCGGGCGGACAGAGTCGTCCGCCCCTACAGGGAGCGGAGGGGTATTGTAGGGGCCGACGACTCTGTCGGCCCAATAAATGTGACGAATTCGCCGAAGATTCCAGTAAAAATGGTGTGTTCTGCCGGGCCGATGTGGGCATCGGCCCCTACAAAGCTCCCACGCCGGTGTCACCCCATCTTACAAAACTGTAAGATGCGCAGGGAAAAGTGTAAGCCAAATCGATAGCGTTCTGGCGTGCGGCGCGGTATACTGGGGACAGAAATCAACACAGGAGGCATTTTCATCATGCAGATTCTCGAAGTAAACGGACTGCGCAAGGTCTACACGACGCGCTTTGGCGGCGCGTCAGTCGAGGCGCTCAGAAATATCAATTTCAGCGTGGAAAACGGGGAATACGTCGCCATCATGGGCGAATCCGGCTCCGGCAAGACGACGCTTTTAAACATTCTGGCCGGGCTTGACAAGCCGACCTCCGGCTCTGTCCTGCTGGACGGCAAGGACCTTGCCTCCATCAGGGAAGCCGACCGCGCGGCCTTCCGCCGCGACCATCTGGGGTTCGTGTTTCAGGAATTCAACCTGCTCGACACGTTCTCGGTCGAGGACAATATCTATCTGCCGCTCGTGCTGGCGGGCGTGCCGCAGAGGGAGCTTCCTGCGCGGCTGGAGCCAATCGCGGCAAGGCTCGGCATTACGGAGCTGCTGAAAAAGTACCCGTATGAAATTTCCGGCGGCCAGAAGCAGCGCGCGGCCGTCGCCCGCGCGATCATCACGAACCCGCGCCTTCTGCTGGCCGACGAGCCGACCGGCGCGCTGGACTCCAAGGCGACGGACGAGCTGCTGCGCGTGTTCTCCGACATCAGCCGCAGCGGGCAGACGATCCTGATGGTCACACACTCCGTCCGTGCGGCCAGCCGTGCCGGACGCGTCCTCTTCATCAAGGACGGCGAGGTCTATCACCAGCTTTACCGCGGCAATCTCACCGACGATCAGCTCTATCAGAAGATCACCGACGCGCTGACCGTTTTGCAGGCAGGGGGCGAGCAGGCATGACACACAAGCTCTATCCGCGCCTTGCCTGGCAGGGCATCACGAAAAACAAACGGCTGTATCTGCCGTTCCTGCTGACCTGCGTCGGCATGGTCACGATGACGTACATTCTGCTGTCGCTTGCCTCCTCCCCCATCCTCAGGACCTTCCCGGGCGGAGACACCATGCCCATGATTCTCGGCATGGGCAGCTTTGTCATGGCGGCGTTCGCCGTTTTGTTCCTGTTCTACACGAATTCCTTCCTTATCCGCCGCCGGAACCGCGAGTTTGGTCTTTACAACATTCTCGGCATGGGCAAGGGCAACCTTGCGAAGGTTCTGGCATGGGAAACGGTCATCATGGCGCTCATTTCCATCGTGGGCGGCGAGGCGCTGGGCATTGCACTCGGAAAGCTCTTTGAGCTGCTGCTCGTCAATATCGTGGACGGCACCGTACAGATGCAGTTTACCGTCTCCGTTCCGGCCACGACCATGACGACGATCCTGTATCTCGCCATCTTCGCGCTTTTGTTCCTGCGCTCGCTGGTGACGGTCTGCAAGACGAACGCGGCAGCGCTTCTGCGCAGCGAAGCCTGCGGCGAAAAGCCGCCGAAGGCGAACTGGGTGTTCGGCCTCGCTGGCTTTCTGATCCTCGGCGCGGCATATTATATTGCCGTGACGATCAAGCAGCCGCTGACGGCGCTGGCCGTGTTCTTTATTGCCGTACTGATGGTCATCGCGGCGACGTATCTGATCTTTATCTCCGGCTCGGTGGTGCTGTGCCGCGCGCTGCAGAAGAACAAGCGGTATTATTATCAGAAAAACCATTTTATTTCCGTCTCGTCCATGGCTTACCGTATGAAGCGCAACGGCGCGGGACTGGCTTCGATCTGTATTCTTGCCACGATGGTGCTCGTTATGCTCTCGTCGACGACGTGCCTCTATTTCGGCAAGGAGGATGCGCTGCGCACACGCTATCCGAGCGATCTTTCTGTTGAACTGCGCTTTGTCAAGGACGAGGGCGGTATGGATGAAGCAAACATCGCCATCGCGCGCGGCATGATCGAGGACGTTATCAAACAGGACGGACTTGACGTGCAGGGGCAGTTCGATATCCGCAGCGCATGGTTCTCCGGTCTTCTCACGGGCAATACTTTCTCCCGCGCCGAAGAGAGCACGCTCATGGATTATGAGCGCGCGGTCGATCTGACGATCCTGCCGCTGGAGGATTATGCCCGCATGATGGGCGAAGACCTGACGCTGGAGCCGGGCGAAGCATATCTTTGCAGCCCGCGCATGGCCTATACGCAGCCGGATATCCGCATCGGCGAACTGTCCTACCAGATTAAAGGCCAGCTGCCGGGGTTCGGCGGCTTCGGCGCGGACAGCGCGAACATCACGACGACGATCTATCTGATCGTCCCGGATTTTGACGCGGCGGTGAATGCCCTGCGGACGCAGAACACCCGCTATCCGGTCGTCGTGAGCTGGCAGTATTCGTTTGATTCCGGCAGCCCGGATGAAGCGCAGATCGCGTTTCTCCGCGATATGATGGGGACGTTTGCCGATAACAGGGAAGGGCTGGTCTACGCGTCGTACACGGTAGAATCCATCGCGTTCAACCGCGGGGATTTCGTCGGCACCTATGGAAGCCTCTTTTTCCTCGCGATCCTGCTGAGCATCGTGTTCCTTGCAGCCGCTGTGCTGATCCTGTACTACAAGCAGATCTCCGAGGGCTATGAGGATCAGGCCCGGTTTGAGATCATGCAGCGCGTCGGCATGACGAAGACGGATATCCGCAAGTCCATCAACTCTCAGCTCCTGCTGGTGTTCTTCCTGCCGCTTTTGTTTGCGGGGCTGCATCTGGGCTTTGCGTTCCCGTTCATCCATAAGCTGCTGATGCTGTTCAACCTCACAAATCTGAAGCTGCTCATCGGCACGACGGTCGTCACCTTCGCTATCTACGCGGTCTTCTATACCCTCGTCTACCGCATCACATCCAATTCGTATTATTCCATCGTCGCAGGCGCAAAGGAGGAAGCAGCATGATCCGGTTTTTGCTCCGGCTTGTTCTGGTGCTGGTCCTGATCGCGGCGCTGCTGGTCGGCATGACGTGCTGCGCTGCTAAAGCCGTGTTCGGCAGCTGCGCGGAGGTCGGCGTGCAGCAGACCGTCCGCAATCTGGAAGACTTCTTCCTCTGGCTGCGCGACGTGTGGACGCTTGCACGGGAGAAATTAGAGCTATGCGCAGTGATTCGATAAAAAAAGCAAAGGACGGCGTCTCGGGCGGCGTGTTCTATCTGGGGCTGGCCGTGATCGGGGTGCTGGCCATCCCGGCTGCGGTCCTGCTGGGACTGATCGCGGGCGTGTGGACGCTGACGGACAGGCTGACGGCGTTTTTATCCGAAAAGCATTGACGTTTCCGCGCAATTCGGGTATCCTAGCGGCAGGAGGGATGAATATGACCGACTGTACGTCCTGCGGAGGCTGCGCGGGCGGCTGCGGCGGGTGCAGGAGCCACGTGCTGCTGCTGACGGAGCCGGAGCTTCGGCTGCTGCGGCAGTTTGCCGAGCTGGCGTTCCTGCCTGCCGCCTGCACGAGAACGGACGAAACGCCCGTGTATCTGGACGGCTCCGAAAACCGCGCGCAGACCAGCGCGGCGATCCTCGCCTTACAGATCAAGCGGCTCATTTCCGTGGATTTCGCCCTGCCCCTGAAGGGCTTTGACTACACAGGCTACGAAGCCTGGCCCATCCGCGGCAGCATGGCCCTGACCGCCGCCGGTCAGGAGGCGCTCGACTCTCTGGATATCCAGGGCTGCGGCGAATAACAGACCGCCGGGAGAAGGCAGCTGCCTTCCCCCGGCGTGCGTCCGCTTTTCTGTTCCAAAACGGGACTTTCTTGACAATCCGAATATGCCACACTATAATCAACATATACCCCTTACCGTATGGATGTGCAAGCCATGAAGCAATGCATGGATGCAGACAATCTGCATCGGCGTTTGAAAAAAATCATCGGGCAGGTACAGGCCATCGACCGCATGGTGGATGAAGACGTGCCCTGCGAGGATATTCTCTCCCAGATCAACGCGGCCAAGTCGGCTCTGAACGGCTGTGGAAAGGTCGTTTTGGAGGGCCATATCCAGCACTGCGTCCGCGACGGCATCCAGCACGGCGACGCGGACAAAACCATCGAAAGCTTCACCAAGGCTGTAGAGCGCTTTGCGAATATGCAGTAACCATTACACGCTTCCGAAAAGTCAGCCGTATGGGCTGACTTTTTTCTTTATACAATCAACGGCCCGGATGCTTCTGAAGCATCCGGGCCATTGGTTTATGAAGCAGTTCAAAGCGCCTCGACGGCGGCGCGGACCTCATCCATCAAGGGGATGGACGCTGCTGCGCCGGGGCGGGTGACGGAGATGGCGGAGGCCATGGACGCATACTGCATGGCCGTCTGACGTTCCATGCCCTGCGCGAGGCAGCCGACAAAATAGCCCATGAACGTATCGCCCGCGCCGGTCGTGTCGACGGCCTTGACCGGGTACGCACACTGCCGGACCTCCGTGCCGTCCTTCCAGCTGACGGATCCCTCAGACCCGAGCGTCAGCAGAATGCCAAGCGACGGATAGCGCTGCTTGAGCGTCTCATAGCCCGCCTGCGCATCGCCGCAGCCCGCCATGGCCGCGCATTCGATCTCGTTCACGACCAGCCAGTCGACGCCGGAAAGATCGGCGTTTAAAAGCTCGTCCGAAATGGGCGACGCGTTCAGCACAACGCGCAGACCGCGCCGGGCGGCGGCGCGCAGCAGATAGGTCAGATTGGCGATCTCGTTCTGCAGCAGCAGATAATCCCCGGCGTTCAGCTGCATGAGCACCTCGTCGATCTCCTGCGGCGTGACTGCCTGATTGGAGCCGCCGTAGAGGAAAATGCAGTTCTGGCCGTCCGGCTGGACCTGAATGACGGCGTGGCCCTGCGGAACGTCGGTATGCTTCAGATAGCGCAGATCGACGCCGCTGCCGGACAGCAGCTCTGCCAGCCGTGTGCCCTCCGGGCCGAGCAGACCCGCGTGATGCACCTTCTGCCCGCTGCGTGAAACGGCGATGGACTGGTTCAGCCCCTTGCCGCCCGCGTTTTGGGTATAGCTTTTTGTGTGGATCGTCTCGCCCGCGCGGCAGAAATGGTCGACGGCGTAGACGTGATCGATATTCAGAGAGCCAAAATTGACGACGTTCATCGGATGAACCTCCATCGTTGGAATTTCCTATAGCATACCCGCTCTGCAGACCGGTTGTCAAGCCTTGCGCGGGTCGAGATAGACGGACGGGTGCTTTTTGCACGTTGCAAGGCTCACGAGCACGAGCGCCAGCGCACAGGCGATTGCCCCCGGCACTGTCGCACCGAGGCCGAACGGCTGGCCCAGCAGCTTCCACGCGATCGTGACCGTAAAGCCCGCCGCCATGCCGGACAGAACGCCTGCCTTCGTCGCCTTTTTCCAATAGAGCGCGGCGAACGCCGGAAGTCCCGCCGCAGCGGCATAGAAGCTCCAAGCGAACATGAGGATGTTATACGCGTTTTTGATGTACAGCGCGATCAGCAGCGCGCCCAGCGGCAGTACGACGGCGAACACGCGCGAGAGCCGCAGCTCCTTCCTTTCCGGCGTATCCGGCCGGAATACCTTGTAGATATCATGCACGCACGTCTGCACGGAGACGATGAGATAGCTGTCCGCCGTGGACATGATGACGGACAGAATGCCCGCCAGTGCGAGGCCCGTCAGGCCGACCGGGAGGATTTCAATCGCCAGCGCCGGAACGACCGCGTCGGTCGAGCCGTAGGCCGCGATCTTCTCCGCCGGGACGAGCTGATGCGCGACCACGCCCATGAACCATACCAGCGGGATCGTCAGCCCGTAGGCAAGCGTGCCGAGGAACAGGCCCTCCTTGGCGGATCTGCGGTTCTTTGCCGCGAACGCCCGCTGCCACATCTCCGCGCCGGCCAGCGTGAAGACAAAATAGGTGATGATATCGCCGACGATGCCGCCGTCGATGTACGGCTTTGCCAGCTCCGGCGCCAGATTCTGCACAAAATTGCCGATCCCGCCGAGCTTGACGAGCGACGAGGCCGGGATCAGGATATACACGAACAGGATCAGCATGACAAACTGGAACACGTCCGTATAAATGACGCCGAACAGGCCGGACGTGGCCGTGTAGATGATAAATACCGCGCAGGCGATGAGCGCGCCCAGCTCATAGGAAATGCCGATCTCGCCGCCGAGCATATTGATGATCGTGGCTGTCGCCGTGACCTGCGAGGCGACCGTGCCCATCATGGTGAACGCAATGAGGCAGCCCAGCACGACCTTGGCGGTCTTGCCGAAGCGCTGCTCAAACAGATCCGGGATGGATGTGACGCCGAACTTCGTGCCGACGTCCGAGATGCGCCCGGCGAGGCCGGAAAAGATGAACATCCCAAGCAGGTACGGCAGCGCCGTCATGATGGCCTTGAAGCCGCTTGAATACGCGACGCCCGCACGCCCCATCAGGCCGCTGCCGCCGATGATGGTCGCGCAGACGGTGGCCATCAGAACCAGCGGCCCGAAGGAGCGTCCGCCGAGATAATAATCGTCCATGCTCCGGACCTTTTTGACCACCACAAGGCCGATGAGCACCATTGCAATCAGATACGCGCCGATGATCGCCAGATCCAGCGCGTGAAGTTCGTTGTGAACCACGTGTGTCTCCTTTCCTTCCGGCAGGCAGACACCCGCCGGATCATGTTGTTTCTGTTTTGCTGAAGAACCGGGCGACGGCCTCCCGTGCCTCCTGGTCGCCCACAAAGAGAATGCGGTCCTCGCTGCGAAGCCCGGCATACGGCCCCGGCGAGACGGTCAGCGCGTCCGCGCGCGCAATGGCGACGACGGTCGCCCCCGTCGCCTGCCAGAAATGGAGCGAGCCGAGGGTCTTTCCCGCGTCCGGCCAGTCCTGCGGCACGCGGCAGGAGAAGGTCTTCAGCTGCTCCGCAGCCTGTTCGGGCTGCACGGAATCATCGAGAATGCTGCCGCACAGCTCCGACACCTGCCGCGCCACGGCCTCCTGCTGGGCAAGCAGCGCGCGCAGCCGCTGCTTTTTCTGCCGCAGCTCGTTTTTTTCGCCGACCATCTGCAAATAGCGCTTCGCGTTTTCCGCAGAGCGCACGTACACGCCGCTCTGCTCCTTGACGGTCACGACCTGCATATCGCGCAGCAGCTGCACGGATTTGCGGATCGTTTCGGGGGAAACCTGATACTCCGACGAAAGCTTCGAGCGCCCGGAGAGCTTTTCCCCCTCTGCAAGCTGCCCGTCCGCGATCCGCACGGCTACGGAAACCGCAATCCGCATATATTGCGGGAGTTCTTCATTTTCCATCGCGGAATCCCCTCCTTTTTCCCGGAATAGAACTATTATATCAACTGACAACTTTCTTTTCAAGAAAGATTTTCAGTTTTTTGAATAAAAAAACAAGGCTGCGGAAAAGCAGCCTGAAAAAAGCGGCCGGGGAAGACAGAAAAACTGGCTTCCCCGGTTTTTGATGTGATCAGCAGCCTCAGCTGATGGATACGACGAACTGCCAGACCGGCTCTGCCAGAAAAAAGCCCAGCGCAGCCGAGCAGACGTTGGCGCACAAGCCGCACAGGAACGCGCGGCGCTTTGACCGGCCCCTGAGTGCGGCGCGGTAAATAAACGCCTCCAGCAGCGCGATCACCAGCTCTGCCGGGAAGAAGAGCATGAAATATCCCGGCCCGACGCCATTGTTGACGGCGAACAGCGCGAAATACCCGTGCAGCAGCCCCTGCGTCACGAGATTGACGAGCAGGAACGGCTTCCAGTTTTCTTTCAGCTTGAACCCGAACAGGAGCAGCACCACAAGCTCGATCAGAATCGTCGGCACAAACGTCGCGGCGAATTGCAGCAGATACCCCACGGACTGCAAAGGCGGCTTTGCCGTTTTCGCCGTCCAGTCGACCGTGACGGAGGACTGCAGCGTCCTGCGCGTCAGCACATCCGACAAAAACGTCTCGCCGGAGGCCGTGACCATCAGAATGCGGTATGTCTCCGGAACGCCGTAGTAGCGGAAGCTGTGCAGCATCGCGCCGGAGCCGTCCGGCTCGCCCGTCAGCTCGCCCCAGATGGGTGCGCACGTGGAACCCTGTGCAATGCAGGCGTGCCAGCCTGACGGAACAGCCGCGCGGAGCGCGGCCAGCAGCGCCGGGTCAAGCTCCCGCTCGTCCAGGTCATAGAGATTTTTCGCCCAGTCGCCCATGTCCAGCAGATCGAGATAATACTCCTCCTGCGGCGGCTGCTCGACCCGGACGACCAGCTGCGGCTTGGGGCCGAAGTCGGCGAAGACTGCTGTGGTCAGCAGCAGAAGCACGGCGAGCAGGAGCGAAAGTCTTTGCAAGAAGCGTTTCATTTTTTTCTCCTTTGTCAAGTGTTACGTGATGACGAAGCCTCCGTTGACAGGCAGAACCTGTCCGGTGACAAACGCTGCGTCTGCCAGATAGACCATCGCCCGCGCGATGTCCTCCGGCGTGCCCAGCCGCTCGATGGGCGTCTGCTGCCGCAGACCCTCCATAACGCTGGGGTCTACGTGCGCGCACATATCGGTCTGGATGACGCCCGGCGCGACGGCGTTCACGCGGATGCCGGACGGCCCCAGCTCCTGCGCCAGCGCCTTGGTCAGAGCGAGGATCGCGCCCTTCGTCGCCGAATACGCCGCCTCGCACGACGCGCCGATCTGCCCCCACATGGAGCTGACGTTGAGGATGCAGCCGGACTGCTGCCGCAGCATATGGGGAAGGGCTGCGCGGATGCAGTAAAACGCGCCGTCGACGTTGACGGCAAACAGCCTGTGCCAGCGTTCGGGTGTGATGGTGTTGATGAGCGCATAATCCGCGATCCCGGCGTTGTTGATGAGAAGATCTGTGCCGGGAAGCCGCGCGAACGCGGCGTTCACCGCCGCCTCGTCCGCAACGTCGCAGCGGACGGCAAGCGCGCCGGTCTCGGCGGCGACAGCCGCCGCCTTTTCGTCTTCCTTTTCATAGAAAAACGCGACCCGGTCACCGCGCGCGGAAAACGCGCGCACGGCTGCGGCCCCGATGCCGCGCGAGCCGCCGGTAATCAAAACATTCATAAATAGCTCCTCGCCCCGGCGCGGCTGACCGCTCCGGGGCGTTTTCCGGTTATCGTTTTCTGGTCTTGGTCTTGTGGTCGGAATAGGCGCGGATGGAGGACATTTTGCTGTCCGACTCGGACATGAACTGCTTGAGCATATCGTCGAACGATTTCTGCTGCGGCGCGGACGGCTGCTGCCGGTTCGGCTGCGCCTGACGCTGCTGGAAGCTGCCGCGCGGGCGCTGGGTCTGCTGCCGCGTGGGCGCAGGCAGGGTGCGCTTGATGGAAAGATTGATCTTTCCGCCTTCCAGTCCGATGACCATGACCTTGACAGTCTGGCCCTCGGTCAGATACTCGTGCAGATCGCTCACATAGGCGTGCGCGACCTCGGAAATGTGGACAAGTCCGGTCGTGTTTGCGTCCAGCGCGACGAATGCGCCAAATTTGGTCAGGCTCTTGACAGTTCCTTCAACAATTTCTCCAACCTTCAACTGCATCTTTCTATCCTGGTCCCCCATTTTGTTTAGTCACCGACATCTTCAAAGACGATCTCACCCTCTGATACCATGCCGAGTTGGTCGCGCGCGACCTGTTCCAGCCCCTCGGGCGTGTCGAGCGCGTCGATCGAGCTCTGCAGGCGGTCATTTTCCTGCTGTGTGCTTGCGATGGAGCTTGTCAGCCCGGCAGCCTCTGCTTCCTTTTCGCTGATCTGGGAGCGAAGGCGCACCAGGGTAACAGTGGCGTACACAACAAGGATCAGAATCACCAGCTTGACCAGCAGAGACGACTTGACGAATTTCATTCCGGCGTCTGCTCCTTTCCAGTTGTGCGTGTTTCCAATCGAGAATATGCTTACAGGTCATTGTACCCCATTTTCGGAAGCTTGCAAAGAGGGTTTTTGAAATTTTTTTGAGAAATTTCAAAAAAAAGCGCACAGGAGCGAACAGCGTCCGCAAAATCCGCCCCAGCAGACGGAAAAGTCCCCGGAACACGCGCAGCATAAGCGGGCTGAGCGTCAGGAAATACAGAACGGCGGTCAGAAATACGGCGAGGAACACATACAGCCGGAACTGCCCCTGTCCCGCCGTGAGCGCGAAGGACAAAAACGAGGCCGTGAGCAGCAGGCCGAACAGCGCGTCCGCCGCAAGTCCCGTCCGCGGGCAAAGCTGCCGCAGCGCACGCAGCAGATCGTAGGCCAGACACAGCCCCAGCCCCAGCAGCGCTCCCTGCGCAAAGGTCAGCGCCTGCGCCGAGACAGGGATCTCCATCAGCCGAACAGGCGGGCGAAAAAGCCGCCGCGCGGGATATCGTCCTCATACGAGATCGCGTCGACGCTCCCGTCGACCAGGACCTGCCCGCCGTCGATGGACAGCTGCTGCAGATGCAGTCCCTGTCCGCGGATGGACATCGGGCCGCGCGTGGAGGTCAGAAGGATCTCCGTGTCGTCAAAGCTTTCGACCTCCAGAACGCCTGTGATGGAAAGACGGCTGCGCGAGTCGAGCGTCAGCCGGTGCGGCTGCTGGGCAAGATTCGTTTCGATCAGCGCCTGCTGCATGGTATCATCCTTTCTTCTGTCCGGGTATGCCGGCTTCTCCCTACATATATACGCAGGAAACAGGATCGTATGCAGCAATATGATCCGCTATATTTCGCGGTACATGGCCGCCGCGTCGTCCTTGCGCACGGCCTCGGCCACGGCGAGCACCTCGACCGTAACGGTCCGTGCGCCGAAGGCGATGGAAATATGATCGCCGACCTTCACGTCATAGCTGGCCTTGGCCGACTTGCCGTTGACCGTCACGCGGGTATTGTCGCAGGCCTCGTTCGCGACCGTGCGGCGCTTGATGAGGCGGGAAACCTTCAGATATTTATCAAGTCTCATGCTGTCTGCCTTTCTGCCGGAGGCTCCGGCAATGTGTTTCTGTTATCATACCGCGAACCGCCGCTCTGTGTCAACGTCCGGAAGCGCTTTGCTGTCTGAGGATTTTGCGGTTGACGGCCCGTGCAGCGGCAGCTACAATAAAAGAAAAACGCAAAGGAGAATCTGCAATGGACGTAACGCGAATCCCGAAGATCGAGCTGCACCTGCATCTGGACGGCGCAGTGCCGCCGGAGACGATGTGGCGCATGGCGCAGGAAAAGCACGTTTCGCTGCCGGTGGACACGCTGGACGAATTTTACGCCTGGCTGGTCAAGACGGCGGACTGCCGCGACGTGAATACCTATCTTGCCCGCTTTGAGCTGCCCCTGCAGCTCATGCAGGATGCGCCAGGCATCACGCGCATCACCTATGACGTGCTCACGACGCTTGCGCGGCAGGGGCATATTTACGACGAGCTTCGCTTCGCGCCGCAGCTGCATATGCGTGCCGGATTGCGGCAGCAGGACGCCATCGAGGCCGTGCTGGCCGGGCGGGAGCAGGCGCTGCGCGCCTTCCCGGACTATCGCTGCGGCATTCTGCTGTGCTGTATGTGCATCGGCCCGGAGACGGCCAACATGGCGGAAAACCTTGAAACCGTGCGGCTGACGCAGGAATATCTCGGCTCCGGCGTTGTGGGGATGGACTTGGCGGGCGCGGAGGGGATCGTCCCGCTGCGAAATTTCCACCCGATTTTCGACCTGGCGCGGGAGCTGGGCCTGCCCTTCACGTGCCACGCGGGCGACTCGCAGGGGCCGGACACCGTGCGGGACGCGCTGGACTTCGGCGCGAAGCGTATCGGGCATGGCCACCATATTTTTGACGATCCCACGCTCTGGCAGCGTGCGATTCAAAACGGCGTCACGCTGGAGATCTGCCCGACGAGCAATATCCAGTGCAAAACACAGCCGTCCTATGCGCAGCACCCGGCGAAAAAGCTGCTGGACGCCGGGCTGCGCGTGTGCATCAGCACCGACAATATGACCCTCGCCGCCGTGACGCTCGAGGATGAGTACCGGCACTGCGTCGCGGACATGGGCTTTGCGCCGGACGATCTACGGACCATGGCCCGCTTCGCGCTGGACGCTGCGTTCCTGCCGGAGCAGGAGAAGCGGGAGCTGGCTGGGAAATTTTAAATTAAAACAAATATTCGAATATTTCTTGACGCATCCACCTCCTCTGTGGTACACTTGCCGCAGAGGAGGCGGATATCATATGCTGAGTGAACAGGAGCTTTTGGAGATGGAGCGGCCTGTCTCCGCGCGCCATGCGCCGATGCGGCGGTGCGACCGCGCGGCACAGTTTGCGCCGTTCGCCGCCTTGAGCGGCTTCGGCGAGGCTGTGCAGGAGGCCGGACGGCTGGCGCGGGAGCGGATCGAGTCCGCTGAGCGCTCTGACAAGCTGCCGGACGACGCGTTTTTTGATTTTGATCCCGATTTTATGGACGGGATGCCTTGACAAACTTACTCTACAGATGTAGAATGCAGATATACTACAAATGTAGAGGAATGATATACCATGACAGAACGCATTCGGACGCTGCCGGACGCGGAGCTGGCGGTCATGCAGGCCGTCTGGGCCTGCGAGACTCCGGCGAAGCGCGCACAGATCGCCGCGATTCTGGACAAGACCCACCCGATGGCCCCGACGACGCTTTTGACCGTTCTGTCGCGGCTGGCGGACAAGGGCTTTCTGCGCATTGAAAAAACAGGCCGCAGCGCGGAATACTGGGCGCTGGTCGCGCGGGAGGACTATCTTGCCCGGCAGGGTCGGAAATTCTATGATACCCTCTGCGGCGGGAGTCTGCCCGCGTTTGCCGCCGCGCTGTGCGCAAGCGGCTTAACGGCGGAGGAGCTGGAGGAGCTGCGCGAGCTTCTGCGGGAGGGAACGCTGTGAGTATTGCAATGGCGGTCCGTCTGGTGCTCGGCCTGATCTGCGGCGGTACTCTCACGTGGGCCGTCTGGGATCGATCCGAGCGGGAGCTGGCAGACAGGACGAAGGAAGAGCCACATGAGGGCCCGCGTTTCCTGCCCGGCATCAGCAGCTATTATCTGCCGATGCTGATGCTGCTCTATCCGATCCTCGGTGTGATCGTCGGCGGCGCACAGATGGCGGTGCAGATTACGCTGGGGCTGCTGATTCGCGTATTTCTGGAGATGAGCGTCTATTATGTGCTCCTGATGGCTGTGATGCCGTGGCTGCGCAGGCGGATTTCCGCCCGTGTGTGCGCCATGCTATGGCTGCTGCCGGACTGGCTGTATGTGTTCGTCGGCAGGCTCGACCGGCCGACGGACGGGAAAATGCTCGTCCTGCACGCGCCGGGCGTGCTCGTCTATGTGCTGCTGGCTATCTGGGTCGTGGGCGCGGTAGGCGTGATGGTCTGGAAGATCGGGTCGCACCTCGCGTTCCGCCGTCGAATTTTAAAAAACGCCGTTCCGGTCACGGACCGGCAGACGCTGCATGTCTGGGAGATCGAGCTGGAACGCGCGTGGATCCGGAAATGCAAGTGGAAGCTCGTGCGCTCCGGCGTGGTCACGACGCCGCTGTCCATCGGCCTGTATAACCGGACGACCCGCATCGTGCTGCCCATGCGCGAGTATACGCAGGAGGAGCTGTCGCTTATCCTGCGGCATGAGATCATTCATATCTCCCGCGGAGACCCGGAGGCGAAGCTATTTCTGACGTTCTGCACGGCCATGTGCTGGTTCAATCCGCTCATGTGGGCCGCCATGCGCAAAAGCGCCGATGATTTTGAGCTCAGCTGCGACGAATCCGTGCTTCTGGATGAGCCTCAGCCTGTCCGGCGGCAGTATGCAGAGCTGCTGTTACAGACCGCGGGGGACGAGCGGGGCTTTACGACCTGCCTGTCTGCCACGGCGGGCGCACTGCGCTACCGGCTGAAAAATATCATGACGCCGGGGAAGAAGCGCACGGGCGCGATTCTGGTCGGGCTGACGCTGTTTGTGCTGGCGATGTGCTCCGGTTATGTGGCGCTGGCCTATGACACGCAGCCGGGCGCGCAGCGGATCTTCGACGGGCAGGACTTAAACGCCGTGACGGTCGCGAGCGTCGACCTGTGGAACGATCCGCGCGGCAGGGACGGCACCTGCATGGACGAAGACGCGCTGAAGGACTATCTCGCGTCGCTGGAGCCGGAATTGTATACAGAGAAGCTCGACGAATACGCCTCCGGCGAACAGCGGGAGCTGACCGTCATGCTTGAAACGCCGCAGGGGCGGCTGAGCGTCCGCCTGCTGGATCAGGCGGTTCACGTCGCGCGCCTGTGGGGTGGCCCGGATTTCCACACGGACAGCTATTATCTGCGAACCCCCACTGACTGGGCCTATCTTGACACCCTCATCGCGCCGCTGCCGGAGCTGTGCCTTGTTTTCCCGGACGGAGAAATGGACCGCGTTTTGTGCAATTCCCTGACGCGGACGGCGGCAGACGGAACGGTCAGAGTTCTGCTGGCGTCCGAGGACTGGCGCTATAACGAGTATCTAAACGAAGATGTGCAGGAGGTGCAGCTGGGCTTTTCCCTGCCGCTGGCCGGGCCGTACACCGTAACGGTCGAGCCGCTGCGCGGCGGCGCGCGGCAGACGCTCACGCAGGACGATCTGCCCGGCGACTGTCTCCCGCTCACCGGCCCCAATGCGAAATATACCGTCGCCGCCGACCTGCAGGGCGAGGACGACGCGGTCTACCACGCACAGTATGTTTTCATATTCCGAAAAGAAGCATCCTGAACATAAACCAGCGGCTGCCCGACGCGAAGGAAAGCCGGATCATGAACTTGACTTGTGGGTACTGCAAGCTTAGAATGGAGCTATCTACCAGAACCTGTTGAAGGAAGGATTGTATGCGGCTCTTTGAGAAAACGCCGGAGGCGATGACCGGCAGCAGGATCGCCGCCGTTGATTACGCGAAAACGCTTGCGATCGTCTGCGTGGTGATGATCCATGTATCCAGCGAGGTCCTGCTCGGCAGGCAGATCGGGAGCGCTGCATGGCTGGAAGGCCTGTTCTGGAGCAGCCTTGCAAGAGGCGCGGTTCCGCTGTTTCTGATGTGCAGCGGCGTTCTGTTTCTGGATAGAAGCGGCGGCCTGTCCGTCCGGCGCATCTGGAAACGGAACATTCCGCATATCCTGCTTGCCCTGCTTGTCTGGGCGGCTGCTTACAAGCTGGTTCCACGCTTTCTGCATGAAAAGCTCACTGCGGAAGCGCTGCGCACGATTTTGCTGGAGCTGTTGTGCGGCCAGCATGAGGGCCATCTGTATTTTCTGCATATCATGCTGCTGGTATATGCCGCGCTGCCGGTCACATACACGTTCGCGGCAAATGCGGATGAAAAAACGGAGCGCTATGCGCTGGCCTTCTGGATCATATCCGGCGTGCTCCTTCCGACGGCCAAGGGCCTCGGACTTCTCCATGCGTTTTCCGGCATTTTTCTGCAATGGCCGCTTATGCTGGCCTGGGCCGCAATCGGCTGCACCTGGCTGGGGCATTTTCTGATAAAGCGTAAGCCGCTCCCGGTGCATCTGGCGGCCGCAATGCTCCTCGCTGGATTTCTCATCTGCTTTGCCGGCACGTGGCTCCGATCTGTCCGGGCAGGAACGCTGTCCGCGCAGCTGCTGGAGGGGTTGTCGCCGGGGCCGTGCCTCATCGCGGCAGGCGTCTTTTCACTGTGTATGCGGGTCGGGAAAAAGGGATACGGGAAGCTGGCGCGCATGGCAAAGGCGCTGTCCGGCGGCTCGTTCTGCGTGTATCTGGCGCATCTGCTGGTCCTGCGCGCACTGACGCGCGCCGGGCTTTCGACCGGCTGCTTCCGCCCCGCCGTTTCGGTCCCGTTCCTTACGCTGCTGTGCCTCCTTGGAAGTTATTGCATCTATTTGATTTTAAAAAGGATCCCGTGGGTCAACCGCTGGCTCATTTGATCTGCACAGCGTTTGCTGACGAAAAGCACAGAATGCAAAATAAGGGGCTGTCTCTTAGTGAGACAGCCCCTCTAAATTAAGGCTTATGCTTCTTCACTGAACTGGTCTTTGCCGACGCCGCAGAGCGGGCAGACCCAGTCTTCGGGGACTTCTTCCCAAGGCGTGCCGGGGGCTACGCCGTTGTCGGGATCGCCGACCTCCGGGTCATAGACATAGCCGCAGATGTCACAGACATATTTCATGCTCAAATTCTCCTTTATTCTCAGCCGCTGAGCCGCTCGGAGAGGACTGCCATAATCTTATCGTGGCAGCCGCCGCAGCCGGTCGAGCAGCTGGTCAGCTTCTGAACCTCGGCAAACTCCTTCTCCACATCGGAGAAGCGCGCGCTTCTCTGTAGAGCGTCGTCAATGTCCGCCAAGGTCACATGCTTGCAGTTGCAGATCACGGTGTTTTCCGTGTATTCCATCTTACTTGAAGTAGCGCTCCAGAAGGCCCTTGAGCGCGCGGCCGTGTCTGGCCTCGTCCTTGGCCATTTCATGGACGGTGTCGTGGATGGCGTCGAGGTTGTTCTTCTTGGCGCACTTGGCGAGGTCGAACTTGCCCTGGGTTGCGCCGAATTCGCAGTCGACGCGCCACTTGAGGTTGTCCTTCGTGGTGGCCTTCATGTTGGGCTCAAGCTCCTCGCCGAGCATCTCAGCGAACTTGGCGGCGTGCTCCGCCTCTTCGTAAGCGGCCTTTTCCCAGTACAGGCCGATCTCGGGATAGCCCTCGCGGTGGGCGATGCGGGCCATGCAGAGATACATACCGACCTCAGAGCATTCGCCGTTGAAGTTGGCCTTGAGCTGGTCGAAGATATACTGCTTGTCGGCCTCGGAGACGTCGGGGTTATTCTTGACGGTCTTGGCATAGACGCCGTACTCATGCTCGGCAGCCAGGGTCAGCTCGCCCTTGACTTCCTCGAACATATTACTCTTTGCATGACAGACGGGGCATTCTGCCGGAGCAGCGTCGCCTTCGTAGATGTAACCGCAGACCTTGCAAACAAATTTCTTCATGATAAATTCCTCCGTAAAATAATTTTTTGATGATAAAATTGTGGATGGATGAATGTCAGTGCGCGTCCTTTTTTGCGCAGTCGGCGCAGACGCCGGTGACGGCGATGCGGCAGCCTTCGACTTTCGAGCCGGTCTGCTGTTCGACCTCGGAAAGGGTATCCGCAGGAAGCTCCAGCCAGTTGATGTCGCTGACCGCGCCGCAGATGCGGCAGATGAAGTGCGCGTGGGGATCGGTACGGAAATCAAAGCGTTCCAGTCCGTTGTAGACGCCGACGGAATCGATCGTGCCCTCGTCCTTGAACATGGCGAGGTTTCGATAGACCGTCGCGAGCGACAGGTCAGGGATGGTGGGCTTGAGCTGCGTGTAGACCCACTCCGCCGTCGGGTGGCTCGTTGTACAGCGCAGACATTCGAGAATTGCATCGCGTTTGCGGCTGTGCTTACGGGCAATGGACATGGGCTGATCTCCTTTGCTGAATTAATATTGATAATAATTATCATTACGGTTATAGTATATCCATGTACCTGCCATTTGTCAATAGGGTTTTGAAAAAAATTTTTGAATTTTTGATATTTCGAACAGCTCAGAAAATTTGTATGTACCCGGCTCCCCTTGGGCACAAGGGGCCGATTCCCCCTATCAGGGGGAAATGGCCCGAAGGGCCAAGAGGGGTAGGGACGCTGGCCCAAAGGGCCTGAGGGGATTCGAACGCTGCAAATTTAGGAGGACTGCGACATCATGTAAAACCTTGGTAGGGGCGGGGCTCTGCTCCGCCCGGCAGTACGAGCTGTTTTTTTACGGAAATCTGCGGCGAACCCGCATTATTTTTTGTGATCGATGATAGATTTTACAGTGTAGGAACTCATATTAGAAATTTGCAACTGCCCATCAGCATTTTCTTTTACTTCTCCAAAAGAAAACGCTGGCAAAAGAAAACGAGCCCGGAGGGATTTCGATTTCCCTCCGGATCTCCTTGAACCGACCTAGGGTGTATCTGAAAACTCCCAACGCACCCGGACAGCGGGCCTTTTTGCGGTG
>OLGN01000236.1_pt1 | contig 53768 bp, 56 predicted proteins | sample 1605941 | NCBI WGS metagenome assembly OLGN01 (sample SAMN03283269) | human gut metagenome | biome: human-associated habitat; material: feces | host: Homo sapiens | place: USA | collected 2013
CACACCCGTGCTTCTTTCTTTCCACAGCTGTGGTAAGAAAAGAGCACTGCTGTGGAAAGATTAGTTTTTAGAGAAACAGACTCAGAAAGTAAAGAGATAGCAATTATATCTGGCATTTTAGAAACTAACTATCCATAAAGAACGAAATGAAATACTTCAAAGATAAAAGAAAAGAGAATGAAATCTCCCACAATACTGTGACAAACCGAAAAACTCAGCGACAGATAGGGTAAATATCAACCTAATTATTTATCTTTGTTAGCTTTTAAAAGTTAGCATACTAAAAACAATAAAGTGCAATGAAAGATTTTCTGAAATTTACGTTTGCCACCATTACCGGCATCATCGTATCAGTCGTTGTTTTAGTTTTCATCAGTATTCTGGTGGTTTTCAGCATGGTATCATCTTCGGAATCAGAAACGCAAGTACGCAAAAACTCCATTATGATGCTGGATTTGAATGGTGCACTGGCTGAACGCAGCCAAGACAATCCGTTCGATGCCCTTATGGGAGACAATTATAAGACTTATGGCCTGGATGATATCCTCTCTTCTATCAAAAAAGCAAAAGAGAATGACGACATTAAAGGTATCTATATAGAAGCGACTTCGCTGGGTGCAGGATTTGCTTCACGCGAAGAAATACGCAATGCATTGAAGGATTTCAAGGAATCGGGAAAATTCATCGTGGCTTATGGTGACAGCTATTCCCAAGGTCTTTATTATCTGTCAAGTATAGCCGACAAGGTGTTGCTGAACCCGCAAGGTATGGTCGAGTGGAGGGGCTTGGCCGCTACCCCCATGTTCTTCAAGGATTTGCTGGCCAAAATCGGAGTAGAAATGCAGATATTCAAAGTAGGTACCTACAAATCGGCTGTAGAGCCTTTCATCTCTACCGAAATGAGCCCTGCCAACCGTGAACAAATCGACGCTTACCTGACCTCCATCTGGGGACAAGTGACCAATGATGTTGCAGAATCACGCAAAATATCTGTAGACTCACTGAACGCCATTGCCGACCGCATGTTGATGTTCTATCCCGCAGAAGAAAGTGTGCAATGCGGACTGGTCGATACATTAATATATAAGAATGATGTGCGCAACTACCTGAAAGCGATGGTAGGCATCGACAAAGACGACCGCATGCCCGTACTTGGTTTGCAGGACATGATTAACGTAAAGAAGAATGTTCCCAAAGACAAAAGTGGAAATGTGATTGCCGTATACTATGCCTATGGAGAAATTGACGGTGGTTCATCTTCTGCCTCCAGCGAAGAAGGCATCGACTCTAAAAAGGTGATTAAAGACCTGCGCAAGCTGAAAGATGACGAAGATGTAAAAGCTGTAGTATTACGCGTAAACTCACCGGGCGGAAGCGCCTATGGTTCAGAACAGATATGGTATGCCGTCAGCGAATTGAAGAAAGAGAAACCAGTCATTGTTTCCATGGGTGACTATGCAGCTTCAGGAGGTTACTACATTTCTTGTAATGCAGACACCATCGTGGCCGAGCCTACCACACTGACGGGTTCTATCGGCATCTTCGGCATGTTCCCCAACGCAAAGGGGCTGACTGATAAAATCGGGGTAAATTTTGATGTAGTGAAAACCAATAAATACGCAGACTTCGGCATGCTGACACGCCCGATGAATGACGGGGAAAAAGGGCTGATGCAAATGTATGTGAACAACGGATATGACCTCTTCCTCACCCGCTGCTCCGATGGCCGAGGCATCAGCAAGGAAGACCTGGATAAAATTGCCCAAGGCCGTGTATGGACCGGAAGCAAGGCCAAGGAACTAGGACTGGTCGACGAATTGGGTGGTTTGGACAAAGCTTTGGACATAGCCATTGCAAAGGCCGGAGTAGATGCCTATACCGTGATGAGCTATCCGAAAAAGGAAAGTTTCTTTGAAAGCCTGATGAACACCAATCCGGGTAACTACGTCAAAGCACGCATGCTGAAAGGCACAATAGGCGAGATATACCAGCAGTTCAGCGTCCTGGAGAATTTTGACAAATGTGACCGTATACAAGCACGTGTCCCCTTTGAACTGAATATTCAATAAATGGAGGAAAACTTTATCAAGATATATCATTGGCTATATCCCCTATCATGGCTTTATGGGATAGGGGTATGCTTGCGAAATAAACTCTTTGACTGGGGCTGGCTCCGGTCAAAGAGTTTTGACGTTCCAGTAATATGCGTGGGCAACCTTGCTGTGGGCGGAACTGGCAAGACGCCACATACCGAATATCTGATAAAGCTATTACAAAAAAACGGAGTAAATGTAGCCACCCTCAGTCGGGGTTACAAGCGTAAAAGCCGAGGCTATGTATTGGCCGATGACAAGAGCAATGTACGCCAAATAGGTGACGAGCCGTATCAAATTAAAAATAAATTCCCCAATGCACGGGTAGCGGTAGACGAAAACCGTTGCCACGGCATTGAGCAACTGCTGAAACTGGAAAATCCCACTGTAGAAGCCATCATCCTGGACGATGCCTTCCAACATCGCCATGTAAAAGCTGGGCTGAACATTCTACTAACTGATTTTCACCGGTTACTGTGCGATGATGCCTTGCTCCCTGCCGGAAGACTCCGCGAACCTTCAAGCGGTAAAAACCGGGCACAGATGGTCATCGTTACCAAATGTCCGGATGATATCAAGCCGATAGACTTCAACATCATAGCTAAACGGCTCCACCTCTATCCATACCAACAACTGTATTTCTCCAGATTCCGCTATGGAATGTTGACACCGCTATTTCCCGAGAAAACGAACAGCCGGAAAGTGCTCTCCTCCCTCACCGGAGACGAGCAAGTACTGCTGGTGACAGGCATCGCCTCCCCCGCCCCCTTGCAGAAAGAAGTGGAATCTTACACGCCACACGTCAAATTGCTGGCATTTGATGACCATCATGACTTTACTCCCAAGGATTTATTGCAAATAAAGGAACAATTCCTGCACCTGGAAGAGTGGAAAAGACTGATAATCACCACGGAGAAAGATGCGGCAAGGCTGAAACTCCATCCCGCACTGGACGAAACACTAAAGCCGTACATCTACGTGCTGCCGATAGAAATAGAAATCTTACAAAATCAACAATATATATTTAACCAAAACATTATTGGCTATGTTAGAGCGCATTCAAGAAACAGCAGCCTTTCTGAAGGGAAAGATGCACACCCAGCCTGAGACAGCAATCATCCTCGGTACCGGACTCGGCAGTCTTGCCGGTGAAATCACTGAAAAGTATGAGATAAGGTACGAAGAAATCCCCAATTTCCCCGTCTCTACCGTAGAGGGACACAGCGGAAAACTTATCTTCGGCAAACTGGGCCATAAAGACATCATGGCAATGCAGGGACGCTTCCATTTTTACGAGGGCTATTCCATGAAGGAAGTAACCTTCCCGGTACGTGTAATGCGCGAACTGGGTATCAAGACCTTATTCGTTTCCAATGCCAGTGGCGGCACAAATCCGGATTTTGCAATCGGTGACCTGATGATTATCACCGACCATATAAACTACTTCCCCGAACATCCATTGCGTGGCAAAAACATACCTTACGGCCCTCGTTTCCCGGATATGAGCGAAGCCTATGACAAAGAGCTGATTCGTAAGGCCGACGCCATTGCAGCAGAAAAGGGCATCAAGGTTCAGCACGGTGTCTATATCGGTACGCAAGGTCCCACATTCGAAACACCTGCGGAATACAAGATGTTCCATATTCTGGGTGCCGATGCAGTGGGCATGTCCACCGTGCCGGAAGTCATCGTGGCAAATCATTGCGGAATCAAAGTGTTCGGCGTATCTGTCATTACAGACTTGGGGGTAGAAGGTAAAATCGTAGAAGTCTCTCACGAAGAAGTGCAGAAAGCTGCAGACGAGGCACAACCGAGAATGACAGAGATTATGCGTGAATTGATTAATAGAGCATAAGAAAGCATGAGAACAGAAATAGCTACCCTCGGTGAATTCGGCCTCATCCGCCACCTCACCGAAGGCATTGAACTAAAGAATGAGTCGAGCCGATATGGTGTCGGAGATGATGCTGCCGTCCTCTCCTACCCGGCCGAAAAGGAAGTGCTCGTTACTACCGACTTGCTGATGGAAGGCGTCCATTTCGACCTTGTGTATGTACCGCTCAAGCATTTGGGGTATAAATCGGCCGTAGTCAATTTCTCTGATATCTATGCCATGAACGGCACACCGAAGCAGATTACCGTTTCCTTGGGCATATCCAAGCGTTTCAGTATAGAAGACATGGAGGAACTCTATGCCGGCATCCGTTTGGCTTGCGAAGAATATGATGTTGACATCGTGGGAGGAGACACCTCCGCTTCCTATACTGGGCTTACCATCAGCATCACCTGCATAGGCGAGGGTGAGAAAGGAAAAGTGGTCTACCGCAATGGTGCCCGCGAAACCGACCTGATTTGCGTCAGCGGCGACTTGGGTGCCGCCTACATGGGACTACAGCTTTTGGAACGCGAAAAGGCGGTGCTCAAAGGAGGTGACAAAGACTTGCAACCGGACTTCTCGGGGAAGGAGTATCTTCTGGAACGTCAATTGAAGCCCGAAGCACGCCGTGACATCATTCAGAAACTGGCAGAAGAGGGTATACAACCCACCTCCATGATGGATATATCGGACGGTCTTTCTTCGGAATTACTGCATATCTGTACCCAAAGCAAAGTGGGTTGCCGAGTTTACGAAGAACATATTCCTATCGACTATCAGACGGCTGTAATGGCAGAAGAATTCAATATGAACCTGAGCACTTGTGCACTGAACGGAGGCGAGGATTATGAGTTATTGTTCACCGTCCCCATTGCCGACCATGAAAAGGTTGCCGAAATGGAAGGCGTCAAGCTGATTGGCCATATCACCAAACCGGAATTAGGCTGCGCCCTAATTACCCGTGACGGTCAAGAGTTTGAACTCAAAGCACAAGGATGGAATCCTTTGAAGGAAGAAGAAGCGGAAAAAGCATAACTATAAAACTTTTTCAGTATTTTTTCTCAAATCATAAACGCTGATAATTAGCCATATAGCCAATTATCAGCGTTTTTTATTATGAAAGCTATTGCATAGTCCAAAAGTTTCACTACCTTTGCAACCGCAAAAGAGATAAACATGGTGCCATAGCTCAGTTGGTAGAGCAAAGGACTGAAAATCCTTGTGTCCCCGGTTCGATTCCTGGTGGCACCACCTTCAAAATAGCCAAGTAGTTGAATTTCAACTACTTGGCTATTTTACTTTCACTCTAATTTTGCCGAGTTCCCTATAAAGTTACCTATGAGAGAGGCGTTTGGACGGTGCTGAACCAGCCTTGACGCAACTGAATGAACGGAAAATAAATCTTTGCACATTTTTTAATAAAGCACGGCGAGTGAACCATTCAATCGGGTTGTCGGTTTGTAGATTGCGGGATAATGAAGTCCCGCCGTTTACATCACAATATGAAAATTAAACCCCGTACAATCAAGCACGAGAAATTCAAGGAAATGGTCAAGGAGTGGCTTGACACCCACCGCGAGGAATACTGCGCTTTCGCCGAGGAAGTAAGCAGACGCGACCGTTCCGGTTTTATACAGATATTTGAATATGCTCAGTTAGCAGCTCCGGGATATGCCAACGTTGTCATGGCTAAAATGTCGGAGAAGAATCCTAAGGATCTGGATTCCATAGAGAAATTTTTGAGAGACGCCGACATAGCCTCTACTCTTGTCGATGGGTTCCAGTCGCAGAATCCTGACTCCATTGTTCCTGCGATGCTGGCATGGATGTATTTCGGCAACAGCTGGGAAACTGTCGTATCATACAACGAGGAAATGATACAGGACAAGGATACCGGTCTGTCTGACCGTATAAAAGCACGCTTTATGATTCTTGTGACAATCCAAATGAGCATAGTCAACGGACACCGCACAAGAGAAGATTGGCGGCAGTTCCGAAAAATTCAGAAATCTATGGGAAGCATTGTGCCGGTTACCGACACCGTCATTGAGGAAATGGAGGAAGAAAGACCTGAGGCTGCTCTGACTGATGATGAAGTATCCGAAGTGACCAATGAAAAGAAAGAGCCGAAGAAGCGCGGCAGGAAAAAAGTCCGGGAAACCCTTGACAACCTCATTCCCGACAACACTGACCGTATAAAGGGCAAAATATCGGAATTCCTGAAACTCCGGTCGAGCGGCAATGACCTCGCCATGCTGTATATCTATCTTCACGAGGATTCGCACATACGCAGTTGCGACATCTCCACATTCCACGATGCCCTGTCGGAACATTATCCTGAATACAAGTTTGTCGGTCTGCGCGGAGTGCAGAAAGCCCACCAGCAGCTCACCACTCCGATGATGGGAGGCAAGCGCATGATTGATATGGGGCAGGATAAAAAGAATCTTGACAATATCAGAAATCATTTTGAGGCGGCATAACGCCGAATTTTTATCATACTGAAGCCATCTGACCGCTTGCGGTCGGGTGGCTTTTTTCATTTTCGGCAGTTGTGATTCGCGGCTATTCAGTTCGTTTAATTCGTTTAATTACGCCAACGAAATTAAACGAATTTATATAGCTGATATGAAGCGTTTTAGCTATTGCAAAGCGGGCAGTTGTCCTTTATCTTTGCATCGCTGTTCCGACCGGGACAGTGGCTGAACGGTTCATAAAGTTGCCGGAGTCGTTTGGTCGTTTAACAATCGGCGACATTGTATTTGCCTATGACAAATCTTTTAGAGTTAATCAACAGCGGTGTGACCGATGTCACGGTCAATGTTAAACTTGCTGACCTCGTTGAACTGATAAAGCAGACAATCGAGGCAGCCAAAGCCGAGCTTCTTCCCGCTATGGTCAGCGCGGCACAGGAGGTTCTGCTCACCAAGAAGGAGGTGATGGAGAAATTCGGCGTGTGCCACACTACCCTCTGGAACTGGAACCGCAACAATATCCTCATCCCGGTAAAAGTCGGGAAGAAGGTGTGCTACCGTCAGAGCGATGTGGAGCGTCTGATACTTGAAAGGGATAGAAAATGATGGACGCGAAAGAATTGAACAAACTCTGGCAGTCATATCAGCTCAGAGTGACCGATGAGATAGCCAAAAGTCCTGAGGTTCTCTTTTGCAACGGATCGGTTATCGGCACACTTGGAAACTTCTCGGCATCCACCGGAAAGGCGAAAAGCAAAAAGACGTTCAACGTGAGTGCGATTCTTGCGGCTGCACTTACCAATGGAGAGGTTTTGCGCTATATCGCCGAGTTTCCCGATGACAAGCGTACAATCCTCTACTTCGACACCGAGCAGAGTCCACACCATTGCCAGCGAATCATGCGACGTGCGCTTCAGCTCGCCGGGCTACCACTTGACAGCCATCCGAAAAATCTGATATTCGCCCAGCTCCGCGCCATTACGCCCGATTTGCGCCTTGAACTTATCGACAATGCTATCGCAAACACACCCAATATCGGACTGGTGATTATTGACGGAATCCGCGACCTTATGTTCGACATCAACAATGCCATTGAATCGTCAAGGCTTATAGGCAAGCTCATGGAGTGGACTGACAAGTATCAGATACACATACACACGGTTCTGCACCTTAACAAGAGCGATGATAACGTGCGCGGTCATGTCGGCACCGAACTCAACAACAAAGCAGAGACGGTTCTGCAAGTCTGCAAAAGCACGACCGACAGCGAAGTGACGGAGGTCTCGGCATCGTGTATCCGCTCGATGGACTTCCCGCCATTTGCTTTCATCGTCAATGAGGCAGGACTGCCGGAGATTGCCACTGAATACACCTTTGCCGGAAAGTCAAAGGTTCAGACCTTCTCATACTCAGAGCTTTCGCCCGAACAGCACCGACAGGCTCTTGAAATGGCATTTGCCAACGGCGCTATAAAAGGGTGTCAGAACTGTGAGGACAGCATCAAGAGAGCCTATGCCGCCTGTGGGTTCCCATATGGCGACGGCAAAGTGACGAAACTGAAATCTTTTCTAATGAACAAACGGATGGTAATCCGGGAAAACGGCACATACTCATACAACCCCGATTTTTATTACTGATTTAAGTTCGGTTCAGTACGGGGTGTATATATGTGAGCTGAACCCGAACCAAATCCCCAACACAAATTTTAGATATGCTCAAAGAGATTAAATCAATCCCTTTAGCCACCTTCTTGTCTCAACTCGGACATGAACCGACGGCGAGAAAAGGAACGAGGCTATGGTATAAGTCGCCATTGCGACAGGAACATACGCCGTCGTTCAAGGTCGAGACAACGCTTAACTGCTGGTATGACTTCGGACTTGGAAAAGGAGGCAACATCATCGACCTTGCAGCCGAGATATATCAGTCAACAGACCTGCGCTATCTCATGCGTTGCATCGCTGACAGTTGTCCGGTGCCATCGGTGCAGACAGTCGCTTCCTCTTATCCCCAGCGACACTCTGCGCCGAGCATGGAGCAGTTTGAGATCGTGCCACTGGAACGCCGCGCACTTGTCGCATACCTCCAAGAGCGTGGTATTCCGGCACACATCGCCAGGGCGAAATGCAAGGAGGCACATTACTGCGTCAACGGTAGATTTTATTTTGCCGTGGCATTCGAGAATGTCAGCGGTGGCTGGGAACTGCGCAACCGATATTTCAAAGGTTGCCGGGGACGCAAGGACATCTCATATCTGCCGTGGGCGAGAGACGGCCCGTCAATAGAGTGTGCCGTGTTCGAGGGGTTTATTGATTATCTCTCCGCACTCACACTCGGTATAATCAGCGGAGCCGATGCAATCATACTCAACTCGGTTGTCAATGTCAACAAGGCTGTGCCATATCTCAAAGGCTACACCGCTATCAACTGCTATCTTGACAACGACACTCCCGGACGAACAGCACTCACCGAGTTGACATCCGTATATGGCTCATTTGTGATTGACCGCTCCACACTATACTCCGAGTTCAATGATTTGAATGAGTATCTCACAAATCAAAGTTTCACAAAAAAACACACTTTCCAATGAAAGCAAATAAATCCACCGCATCCAAGTCAACCGAGCTGACCGATGCACCCAAAAACCAAGTATCAACTTCTAATCCCGATTTTATCATGAAATCAGATAACTCTACCAACCCCAATCCCGCAGTCAACAGCGACAACGCTGTTAACAGCACTACCACAGCCAACGCCGTTACCAATGAAAATCTGTTTGGCAACGACCAGACTTCAACCGAGGCAACAGCCATAACCGAGCCGCCGAAGCAACAGCGTATCGGCAAGCAGCAGCGCAAATCAGATTTCACCGAGTTTAAGACAACGTTCCTTACTCCGGCAAAGGTGGTGAACCGACACCCGGTCAACATCGAGGATGACATCTGGGAGCAGCTTGAACGCATCGCCAGAATCCTCGGCGAGCGTGGCACCACCGTCGCCAGCTACATAAACGCTGTCCTCGCCGACCATCTGCGAGCCTACTCCCCGGACATCGAAATCTGGCGCAAACTCTAATGTCTAACCCGACCGCTGGGAACGGTTATCGTCAGCGTACAACTAATTCACGTAAGTGGGTTAGTTGGGGATGCAAGGGTATGTTTCGGGAGGTAAAAAATTACCACACCGAACCCCCTCGCATCCCCAGCGGGACGCTCTCTGTTCCCTACGGTCACCAACCCCAACTTCATTGCATGAGGAAATACAATCCTGACGCACCGGGAGTGAAACTCCGCGGGCGACCAAAGAAAGAATCAAGTGATAAGCGAGACCGTAAAGTATCCGTGAATTTTACCGATGCGGAAGAGCGAGAGGTGAAAGCCAAGGCCGCAGCCGCCGGAATCAGCATAGCAGAACTACTCCGTATAAGTGCTTTCAAACTCTCGATTGTTGAGCGTCTCACTGATTTCGAGCGTGAGACTTTACGCGAACTTATGTATCAAGGCAAGAATCTCAACGACCAGGTTAAGGCTTGTCAGGCTAACGCATGGCCCTCGACCAAACGAAAAGCCGAGGCGTGTCTCGACGGGATTTTAGCCATTCTCCGCAAGTTGAAAATCCAAAATTCGACATTGTTATGATAGCGAAAATACTCGCAAAAGGAGGCGCATCCGACATTGTGGGCTACGTTATGCGTGAGTTCCACGATAAGGAAAAGTACACCGCCGACACATGGCGGCTGATAGATTCCGACGGCGTTTTCGGAGATGACTACCGCAGAATCGTGGACAGTTTCGACATCGGGGCGAGCCTCAACAAGAGAATCAGCAAGCCTGTCGGTCATATATCTGTGAGTTTCGACAAGGCGGATTTGCCCCGGCTTACAGATGATTTCATGGTGCAACTGGCGAAGGAATATATGGAACGCATGGGCATCAAGGACACGCAATATATAATAGTGCGCCACCTTGAAACATCCTCGCCGCATTTCCATATAGTCTATAACCGCGTGAATCTCCACGGCAAAGCCATCGACGAAAGCAATAATTTCGACAAAAGCCATAAGGCGACTAAGGCTATCAAACTGAAATACGGACTGACTTTTTCGCCGAAAAAGAAGTTGTATGAGGATGCTATTGGCGAGATGAGAGCAAAGATTAAGGCGGCAATGTTCCGCTGCAAATCGTGGGACGAGTTCCGCCGTCGCCTCGCTCCTGCTGGGATAACCGTGGAATTTTACAACGACCGCGACACAGGCAAGCCGCAGGGCATACGCTTCTCCGACGGCGAATTCACCTTCAACGGCTCGAAGATTGACCGCGCATTTTCCTACAGGCGTCTTGACAAATTCTTTGCCAAGAACGCAGGAATAAGAGAAGCCCAGCCTCAGCGACCGATACCAATTTCAGTGACGGCAAAGGTCAAGGAGGCTCCTGTGGCTAATGTCGTGGAGAACATAATCGAAACCGGATGTCAGGCTATCGGCGGACTGTTCCAAGTCGGACCCGGCTATGACCCGGAAGAAGAAGCCTTCATCCGCGCGATGAAAAAGAAACCCAAAAAGACAAAAGGAAGATCACTGTAATGGCAGATTTATACTCACTCGTCAAGAAACAGGACGAGAAGATTGACGACCTTCTCAAAACCGCGAAAGAGAACAAGGATTTACTGACAGACATTGATACGCGACTGGTATCCGGGCCTGTGCAGACGGAACCGTCGGCATCAGCAATCCCGGAGAGAATCCAAGTTGAGCTGCCATCGAATATCGCTACTAAAGAAAACGTGTATGGAGCGGTGAACCAGGCACTCAAGAATCAAACGGATTATACGGCGCAAGCTATTACGAAAGTATGCAGTGGCTTTATGTTTAAGTCACCCTCGCCATCACCATCGGCACCGGCAGTCAGTGATGAACAGATACGAAAAATCGCACAAGAGGCGGCAGACAAAGCTGTGGATAAGCGTTATGAAAAACTTGATGCGGCCGCTGATACTGTATTACATCGTATTTACAACCTTGTCCACGGTGCTATCTGGGCGGCAATCCCGAAATGGGTGTATATCGTTTTCGCAATCGCAGTTCTCGCCGCCGGAGGCTTCGGTTATGGCTTCTTCCACCAGCTTAACGAAAACTCCAAGCTGAAAGATGTCGAATGGCTCTACCGCTATGAGCGCGGACTTTACCGCGACATGAATACGGTAATGCACCGAGAACGCCTTATGCTCTACGGCACCACACACGAAGTAGACAGTTTGAAATCGCTGATTCGCCATCACGAACAGCGAACCTGCGCCGACACCACATATACATATTACTATCCCTCCAAACCCTAATCCCAACCAATGCCATCGCCAGCTTCCACAGTTGTCGGTGGCATTTTTTCTTTTCCACTTATTCAACTCATAGAATTATGTTTCTCAGCATATTCGATTGCCAACTCAGAAAATTTTGCTAATTTTGCAGTGACCTTACGCCGTGAGACTCCACAATGGAGCCGTAACGAGGGAGGTCATTACATAATGAAAGCGTTTATCGACGCTTGATTCTTGGCTAATCTGGAATGTGGCAGTTTCAAAACTTCGTCAAGAATGAAGTAACGGTAGATGTCTCGGGTATGGTTAATATACCCTTAGGTGGATTATACCTTATAGGTATGTCCCCTTTGGCGTATCATATCATACGGCGTAGGCTCTACGTTACTCGTTCTACGAAGTGACGGCAGCCACAGCCACAGATTAGCAGGACGAGTAACGGTACGGATCCTGCGCTTTTTTTGTTTAACAAGTCCATAGAGGGTCATGGACAATACAAATACATGGAGAGCCCTCTATGAATATTCCAATCATACGCCATATTTTTGTTATTGCAGGTATAACTTGGGCAATAGTATTATCATCGTGCGGGCGAGATGTTAACTCAATAGCTGACCCTCATTTCGATACCAATGGAGCACCGCTTGACACGATTGTAGAATTATTCTCTCCAAAACTACCTGAATCTGCAAAACTTTATGTTGAGACTTCCGGTAGCATGAATGGTTTTTTTCGAGCTAATCAGGCTAACAATTTCAAGAAAACAGTATGGTCTGTTTTCTCAGGCGTTGCTCCAATTACCGATGGCAATGTTTACACTATGTCGAACGGCGGCGATATTGACACTCCCGTTACTCTCGGTAATTTCCGCAATAGCATGAATGCAGGTGCTTTCGTTTCTAACTCATCAACACACGTACCTGCGATGCTTCACAATATCATCGAGAATATCGATACCTCCAAGAACGAAGTCGCTATTCTTGTTTCTGATATGAAATATAGCCCTATGGGTAAGACTGCCGCACCTGAACTTCTCCAATATCAGGAGCAGATCAGAAACGTCATCGGCGTACACTCGAATGTTTCGCTCTCTTTCGTTTGCGCTAATTCAGAGTTCCTTAATCCTAACGGCTCGGTTGCTGAAGCCAACTCGCCTTATTATTTCATTATCATTGGTAATTCTGAGAATGTGGCTGCCATGAGGAATAATATCGCTCGTTGGTGCGAGGCAACCAATTCCTATGTCGAGTCGGGCGATATGGCAATGAATTATCATACGCCAAATTATACCATTGAGAACGTAAAAAACGGTATGCTGAGTTCTGAATATCCCAAAAACCTTATAACTGTTTTTGACCGTGAGGTTTCAGATACTTGCTCGTTCATTGTCAGAGTTGACATGACCGGCTATCCTTGGAGAGCTGTCGATGCTGATATACTAAAGGACTGCTTTAAGGCTAAAGCTGCCTATGGCTCATCTGTCGATGTTGAACTTCTTACTGATGAAGACCATCTAGTGGATGACCACGCATATAAGGGTGAGTTCAAACGTCGCTCTTACGCTGACTTCCTCGTGAAACTATACAACGTCGCTCTCGATGATGAAGTTGTCGAGTGGACGCTTACTAATAAACCTTTTGATGGTCGCTATCTGATGGACTTTAATACTATCATAAACGCTGACCAAGAAAATGATTTGTCTGGATCTTTCTCCTTCAACAAGTTTATCAAGGGTTGCTTTAACGCTCGTCTTAATACTTTCGACGAGATTCCGGTTCGCATCCTTGTTTCGTCTTATCAATGAAATAATAACAACTCAGTATGGGTATCATAAAAATATTCTTCCTCCTACCGTCTAAAGGCAAGTTCTTACAGAATTTCGCCAACAATGACCAGTTGAAGGCTCAGGCGGAGCAGGTATGGCGACAGCTCGATGGGCTTTCACCAATTCTGCTTATATTAACTGCTGTCCTTGGCATCGGTCTCGCGATTTATTACTATACCGGGTATAATGAAAAGCCTGGCCGTCATTACAAGATTCAACACTGGGGCTTATGGGCGGCTATCGCCTTTATTCTCTCACTTATTGGTACTGCCGTTATTGAATATGTCGGCATTAAGACCAATATCAAGACCGGCCTCACATCCCTCTATTGGTTGTGTGCCATTAATAATGCCCTCTATTGCTTAATCCTTTATTTCTTAACCTCCGTTGTTTGGTGCAACCTCAAATTCTGCCGTACCAACGCTTATAAATTCCTCAAATTCTGACTATGAAAAGGGTATTTGTATTCTGTATCGGCGGCACCGGCCTCCGAGTTATGAAATCCATTACCATGCTTCTTGCAGCAGGTATGGACGCTAAGGGTTATACGATTGTTCCAGTCCTTATTGACCCACACATGGACTTGGAGGAAAAGCGTAATCTCCAAACCCTTATTGGCGAATATGAGACTGTCTACAACAATGTAATTCTCAGCGATGGCAAACGCCTCAATCCCATACCGGGTTTCTTCGGCACCGATATTGCTGACCTTGCTAAACTCAATGGTCAGCAAAACGATATTTCTGAGCCTATCGCCGAAAAGCGTTCATTCGGTCAATATCTCAATGTTGGCAACCTCAATTCTGAGGATGTGAATAAATACCTCGTTCAGACGATGTTCTCACAATCCAACCTTGACAATGACCTCTCCGTTGGTTTCAAAGGAAGCCCCAATGTTGGCACTGTCGTTCTCGGTGAGATGATAAAGGGTGCTGACTGGTTCCAAGCGTTCTGCAACGCTTGTCAGAAAGGCGACCGCATCTTTATCATAAGCTCGATTTTCGGCGGCACCGGAGCCTCTGGTTATCCTCTCCTTGAAAAGAAAGTTCGTAATTCCACCGACCATCCTAACGTCAAGGACGCTATTATGGGTGCGGTGTCCGTGCTTCCGTACTTCTCGCTAGAAGATCCTTCTACAACCGATAGCGACATCGATTCTGCTAACTTCCTTACAAAGACTAAATCCGCTCTCGCTTACTATGAGCAGAGCGTTATGTCTGATTATATTTATTATGTTGGCGAGCAGGGGATGAAAACCACTTACGCCAACGACGAGAAGAAACAAGAGGACAAAGCCCACTTCGTTGAACTTGTCGCTGCTACCGCTCTCTTTGATTTCGTATCAAAGACCGACAAGCCCGATAAAACTCAGGCTCTATCTCGTGCTATCAAGGAAGATGTCGAGTCTCTTTCAGTTTCTTCTCTCGGCGACGCATACAACAATGTTGTTAAGGCAGTCGCTGACATGATGATGCTTTCACGTTTGGTATATTTCCTTCCCAACGAGAGTCAGTTCCCGCTGTCGAAAAATCGAGGGTTCAATGAAGATTTCTATAATGACAAATCTTTTGTAAGCCTTAGAAACTTCCTCTTTCGTTTCTCACAATGGTATCAGGAACTCGCCGAGAATAAACGTGGCTTCGCTCCGCTTACCATTGCAGACCCAAATGACCGTGGAGCTAAACTTTCCAACTGGATTCAGGACTTCTCACTTGACGCAAAGGACGAGTCCTATTACCTGTTGGATATGATTCGCGCAAGTAATAAGGATAAAGATGATACTCACACCATAAAGTTCCGTCGCTTCCTTGATTATGCGTACCAAGCTATTGATAAATGTACTTCTAAAATAATGTGACGCTATGAGTAGTGTTGACCTCAATATAATCGAGCGTGGTCTTAAAGGTCAGGAGTGGACGGCTGAAAAAGGTCCTATCACTGCCGGAGATCTCGCCAAAATCTCAGAGCAACGCACTAATAACAGTAGCGCGTTAAATGCTCTCCCGACTCCCTTTGCTCGGTTCTTCGTCGTCAAGGAGGCTTTTCGCCGTGCCCTCGAAGAAGTGAAAGACCCAAAGAAAAACGCTGGTGACGCTTACAACCGTCTTGTGTCTGATACACTCGATGTTTTTGAACTTCTCTATAATATCACATTCCACGAAGGACGTTGGGATGATTCCCGTAAAATCGTCATTCGTGAATGGGAGCTTGCAACTGACCTAAAGAACTTGAGAAATCAAGTTCCTATCCTCGGTAGTGCAGTCGAGAATTACTTCGCCTCTGACCTCAAAGCATCCGGCAATCGCCTTTTCTTTGTGGTGCTCGTTGATGGTGGACGAGATTATCTTCTCGCCACTTCATCGCCGTTTACCGGCTTCGTAACTCCACCGGACCTCGACAAGAAAGTTGATCACCGTGGTAACGGAACAACTTCTTTCATGGGTAAACGCTACCAGCAGATGCCGTCGCTCGTGCGTAAGTCCGGTGGCACTTACTTCCGTGATATTCGTTTGTTTGGTGCTCGCGATAAGGATTTCAAAAACTATATGTTCTATCTCGTCGATAATTCCCCACTGGGCGACGAGATGAAAGAACTGCGTGACTACATCAAACAAATTCAGATTACAGACCCTGACATCAATAAGAACTGGCAACCGCAGTTCAAGCCTATCATTTCTGAAAACTCAAATGAGCTTGTCATAAATGGTCTGCCCGTTGGTAAGGATTCAGGTCTCAGCACTGTAAACTTCTTCAATGATACTCTCATACGTCTGCCGTTCCGCTTGTCAAAGGACTATTATCAGCCTATGACTTACGCTGGAGCAGACGATAGTAGAGATTACGACTTCATGTTGCCCATTAGCCATGAAGCCTTATCACTCATTGAGGGAGATTTCCAATGCGTCTGCAAAGTAACTAATGCCAAAGTTATCGTAACCCTTAAATATAAGGGTCAGGAGTACACCAAGGACTATTATGTTGACTCTGATAACCTCGGCTCTCGTGGTCGCATCGTAAACCTGCAACGTGAAAACATCAGCTTTAACCTCGCTGTTTTCCCGAACATTCTCTCTCCGAACCGAAACGAAAACAACTACTTCAAGGTGATGGCGGTTGTCAACGATGCAACAACAGATTACCGCCCCGTATCAATCAACAATCTTGAGATGTCGTTCTTCTTCAGAAACGATGATAACCGTTTCGAGGAAATTGAGACAATCGACAAGGATAATACTCACGCCAAATTCGGCGTTCGTCCTGCCGTTGTTCGTTCTAAACAAAATCTTGAACGGGAGGTAGATGCAGGCTCGAAGTTCTACGAGATATTCAACTCTCAATTCGACGCTATCAGCTTACGCTTTACCCTTGACAGCGGCACTTGCGAGGGTGTGCTTATCCCGAATTGGAAACGTGCTCAGCGTACACAGGATGCGTACACCTATGCCGTTGACCTTGGCACTACAAACACTTATATCTCGTGCTGCAAGTTCGGTCGCGATAATGAACCTGAACAGCTCAATATGGACGAGCCGATGGTGGCTTTCCTACACGACTTCAAGCGTTCTTCTCAGCACTCTCTTGTTTCGGTTATTGAAAATGCCATTGCTCCTAAGTGTCGCAAAAACTTCAATACCGAGTTCGTGCCGGCTCTCATAGACGGCTCAATTTATCGTTTTCCGATTCGCACCGCCCTTTGTGTGCAGAAAGGTGATAGAAGCAAGCCCTCATTGTTCGATAACTGCAACATCGCTTTCTTTTATGAGAAGTCGATTGGGCTTGGCAACCAGTCTATCCTCACCGATATTAAGTGGGAGGATAGCCACGAGAAAGAACTTCGCCTGTTTATCCGCGAATTGCTCCTTATAATCAAGACCGACGTTCTCCAAAAGAACGGTCTGCTTGCTAATACTAAACTTATATGGTTCCGTCCTCTCAGTTTCAAAGGTGCAATTAAGGACATCTATACTACAATTTGGCAAGAAGAAGCGAAGAACCTCCTTAACATCGGATCTTCGCAAATCGATTGTATATCTGAATCAGAGGCACCTTACTACTATTTCAGCAAAAAGAACTCTTTCAACAGCGTTGACGCTGTCTCTATCGTCGATATTGGTGGCGGTTCAAGCGACTTCATCTATTTTGCCGACAGCAAACCTCAAATCGCGAACTCCGTTCACTTCGGTTGCGATGTTCTTTGGGGTAATGGTTTCAGCGGGTTCGACAATGACCGTGTAAACGGCATTTACGAACGCTTCGTCGAGACCGTTCATCTCGGCGACCATACCGATGAACTTGAACAGCTCAATATCAAGATGCGCTCAGACCGAGAGGTTTCCACTAAGGACATAATCAACTTCTGGCTGAGCAACGATAGCCGTTGCGAAATCACCAAGAAGTTGAAAGAATCATACAAGCCTCTGTTCCTTTATCACTTCGCCTCTATCGTGTACTTCATGGCGAAGATGTATAAGGCTAAGAGCCTCGCTTGTCCGCGTTCCGTTCTTTTCTGTGGAAACGGTAGTCGTTACATCGATGGTCTGCTTTCTTCGGATAAGGCAACCATCAAGGAACTTGTCGCCACAATCTTCAAAAATGTTTATGGCGATATAAAGGATATTCAGGTTATTCTTCCCGATAGCCGAAAAGAATGTACCTGCTATGGTGGCCTTTATCGCAACTCCGATGTCGATGTGCCTGATGAGTTTAACTTCCAAGGCGTCTCTGATAGGGTCTATGAGAATGTCGAGCAGCTTAAAGCCGACTTCCCTGCGGTTAGTCGCGATCTTCTCAATACCTTTGCTTCGTTCAATAAACTCTTCGCTGATCTCCTTCGTATCCTTATCTCTAAAGGTGAGCTTGATAAACAGGTTGACTCAACCGAAATTATCAACCTCATTTCATCCGGCACTCAGGATTCTCTGGAGAAGAACTTCAAGACACAGGTCATTCAGAAACTCAATGACAGCGAGGTTTACCACGATTCGGTATTCTTCTTGCCTATTATTGATAACGTGTTAAAACTAACTAAGATTTAATATGTTTCAGTCAGGCATTTCTATTGTATCGCTGATTATATCTATCGCGACTTTTATAATCGCGTTTGGCGTTCAGCTCTATTACTTTTTTGGAACCCGAAAGAAGTTAGAGACTGTCCGCAATTTCTTCGTTAAGAATCGCGAATATGAAGTATATGGTGAGGCAGAAGATTCTCAGCTCAATCCTTATGTAGCAGAAGAAGGCTCCAGCCTACACACTCTTATCAAGGAGTTGAATGAGTACACCAAAAAGAACCACGGCACCACAGATTTTTCGGTCATTCAAAACAAGACTGACCGAAAAATCAATGTCTTGTATGATAATGCAACGTCACGTATTGCATTCCCTACCTATGTAGGTCTCATGGGTACTTTCATTGGTGTATTCCTTGGCTTGTTATTCTTCACTATCGGCTTGGGAGCTTCTCCGAATGGTGAGGGCATTACTGACGAGACTATTGGCAATCTTATTTCCGGTGTTCTCGTTTCGATGTCAACAAGTTTCATCGGTTTGCTTCTTACGACGATTACTCATCATCTTGCAGCTGAGACTCAAAGGGTGGTTCGTGAAGACAAGAACGAGTTCTACGAGTTTATTCAGAATGAACTTATGCCGACCCTCGGTGTCAGTATGGTTGCCGCTCTAAATAAGCTGCACCATACCATCAATCTCTTTGAACCGTCGTTCAATAATGTAATCGACCGCTTTCAGGCAACATTTGACTCTTGCACTCAACGCTTCGGGTCTGCTTTTGAGCAGAACGTAACCATCGTTTCCGAAGCTGTGCGCGTTATGGGTGAAAATATGGACAAAATCAATGAGAATGTTGACCTGCAAGCTCAACTTCTCAAGACTCTTCGCTCTCGCGGTGTCGTTGAATCCCTCGATGCTTTTGTTCGTGCTTCGCAGAACTTTGACCTAGTTACAACGGCTCTTAATCGCTTTGAGGTCACTCGCAACGCGATCAAGGATGTTACCGTTGAACTTGTCAACACGCAACGCCGTTATAATGAATCGCTCGAAATTCCGCTTAATGTTGCCAATAAGCTCAATCAGATACTCTCACGCATTACTGACTTTGAGAAAAGCATTAATGCTCTTGGTCGCAGTATAGAAAAAACTGACCTTCTTGGTAACACCGAAATTGAAGCCCTCAAACAAGCAATTACTGCTATTAAGAAAAAGCAGAAAGTCGCTGTTGAGGCTATGGAAGTATCCGACGGACATCTTGAAAATATTTTCAAGATGCAATCCGAAGCTATCGTTAAACTCGGCCGTACTTACGAAGAAAGTTTCGCCACCTATGCCGAGAGGTTCCAGAACATTCTCGATGGTCTAGAAAAAGAAATGCTTGAACGCCGACGCGAGATTGTGGTCGCTATCGAGGAGAAATTCTCTCTTGACCAGATTCAGCAAGAGTTCTCTCAACTTAGCAAGCTGAAAAAGATTGAGGAATTGCTTACCTCAATCAACACTAAAAGTTCTCGTGAAGAAGTAGATAAAACCATCGAAACCACTCGTCGCGAAGTCGAATCGATACGTAAACTTCTTGACAAGGCGATTGAAGATGCCAAGAAGAAACCGGAAACCACGACCACATCGGGTGGCGGTGGCTTCCTCGGCGGTATCTTCGGCGGTCGTAAATAACTTTACCAATGGATAGTCGCAATAATAAAAGTGCTTTTTGGCCGAGCTATGTGGATATTATGACCACATTGTTCGCTATCATGCTTGTACTTTTTGCGGTATCTTATAGCCGCTTCAAGATTAAGCAGCGCGAACTGGAGGAGTTCAAAGATAAGTATGAGGAAATCATGTCTATCTACAAGGCCGTAGATAATATTGACCCCGAATATTTCGAGTTCAATCCAGATTACCTCAAACATATCTTCAAAATTCAGGTTAACTATCAGAAAGGTAAGTTTTCTCTCGACAACCTGCTTCAAGACGACCCTAAATCTCCCGAATATAATCTGACAGAGGCTAACGCTATTCGTCAACAAATTAGAGATGCAGGTGAAGAAATCAAGCGCACAATACTTAATTTGCAACAAAACGATTCTCTTCGCACTGACATTAAGTATCTTGTAGTTATCGAAGGTCAAGCTTCGGCCGACGGCTATCATATTGACGATTACTTCAACAATGATGTCCTCAGCTACCAACGTGCGCTTAAACTCCATGAGTTTTGGCGAGACAACGCAGGTATAGATTTTACTAATATGGAAAAGTGCGAACTTGTTATTGCAGGTAGCGGTGAGGGCGGTGTGCCACGAGCTTCTCGTTTAAGCGATAGAGATGATTCTCGAAACCAAAGGTTCCTTATTCACATTGTTCCTGTCATTGGCGATATACACCTTGATTCCAAATTTAGGCAATAATCCATCTTGGTTTGGGTCTGATATAATAACAATACCATAAAACCGAACATCCCTTTCAAGTATTATAGCTATAATCGAGAAGCAATCCTGCGCATTTGTTCCCTATGCGCTGCTTTGCTTGTGTCTTTAAGATGCTGGAGATATTTGTTTAATTGAGGAGTCAGACCATCTTTTGTTTTAAAGAATTGTAGTTGGTTATTACCAAACATTAAGTCTAACCTTCGATTATTCATCTCCTGCAAACGATCAAGTAAGTCCATTCTGCTAAATTCGTCATAAGTGAAAAATGACAACCATTTATGATTTTCGTCTATAATGGCTTCTGTGCTGCACATTGAGAACAATCGTTCAAAATAGTGATAATCGATTTTACTTAATCCATGACCAAAAAATACTACCTCATCAGCAGCCTCTAATCGTTGACGTATTAAGTGACTCCTATAATTAGGGTTATACTCTTTACACATAAACCGATATTCAGTATCAAACTGGGATTTACTTTCGATTCCCAAGATTATGGACTTTTCGGCTAATGAACCATGCACATGGCTATATTTAAAATCATTAGGAATTCGAAGTTTTCGAGCGATTAGGTGTAAATCCGTATAATTAAACGAATAGATCTCAGAGAAATACCCATTTTGAATAATGGCTCGTAAAACTATGGCAGCAATACTATCTTCCTTAATGTTTTCTTGTTGTATTTTATTGAGGTAGCTTGACAGAGATTCAACCAGAACATCATAATCGCGTCTATCTTGCCCTATATCATGGCTGTCAAACTCCGTTGTGGAACCATGAACGGCAAATTCAGCCATTATGCTTTCCAGATCAAACCACGTGGAAACATCTAATTTCCTTTCATTAAGAACATCTCTTAATAAATTAGTCGCCCGATTATTCTCAGGATGTAGTATCCCAGAGTCATCGTTAAACGGCCAAAATTCGCTGTCAGCAAAATCCCTGTATTTTGTTTTTAATCCAAGGTCAATATCAAAACCATTTCCTAATACGAGTACCTTGTTATTCATATTAATTTCGTTGTCGCTTATTTATTGTTATCACAATTCATTGTTGTGCAATCATACAACTGAATTTGCAAATACATATTGCTCCGTTAATGGTGCGAGAGCGCGAAATCACTTTTGAATAGCCTTATTCGAAAGTGTATCTATATCTGACATCAGCTTTACGAGTAGTGTTCTTGTTTTGTCGTAATCCTTTGATACAAACAACTCATAGCTTAAATCAGCCCAATCTTTGGCCGCTTCTTTTTCTTCTTCAGTGTTATTGGACCGAACGATACCAAGTTTTGCCAATTCTACCAAAAATTTTGATGAGTTTTCCGGCGTAGGATTCTCATTGTATTTCTTGACAGCGTCTGCGACCTTGACACGCTGTTCAAAATCTTTATCAATTTGATTCATCTTTTCTTATGATTGTATCTGTAACTTATGCGTCCATAAACAAGTCATCGGCTGTGATTTGCGAATGGATATTATTCATCGAATAGGAGTTCTTCACAAGCCCAGAACTTGTTATCATTGTCAGGGCAATCCCTTTGCGTGTCTTTGTGATCTGGCGAAACAAAGCTACTTTATTACGCAGGTTCTCCATATATTTCTTATCAATGGTATAAGGATTGTCGGAATATTTAATCTCACAAAGATTAATCACTTTGTCGCTTCGGTCAATCAACATGTCAATCTGTGCTCCGGAATGTTCATCAGTGGCAGCTGTGCGCCATGAGTATTCGTTAGTGATAACCCCACTTATTCCAAGAGCCTTCTTTATTTGCTCCGAATGCAAGAGACAGACCCTCTCGAAAGCCAGCCCACTCCATGAGTTAAAGACGGAAGTCATCTGTATCTTCGACCAATAATTGGCATCCGTATTCTTGCGACCTTCCATAAATTTGAAGTAGAACAGCGTGAAGTTATCAATAAGCTGATAGATGGAGTTCTTCGTTTTTGACCCTATTGCCTGATAACGACGGATAAATCCACAATTCTCTAAATCTTCCAGATACTTAGTAAGCAGTCCGCTGGTTGCGATATTGGCATTTTCAATTATCTCATCCCGTGTCATCCCAATTTTCTTTTTTGCCAAGACGGTAATGATTTCAAGGTATGCGTCAGGCTGTCTAAAGAGGGATAAATATAATTCCTTAAACTCATTCTTCAACTTGGAGTCTATTCCAAAGAACAATGCGTCAATATTTTGCGGTAGGCTGAACGATTTATTGAGCAATGACCAATAGAACGGGATGCCTCCAAATACCATATATGCCTCCATTATCTCTTGCCGCTCCAGAGGTAGATGGATACTCTTTGCATATAGTTCGCACTCATGCAAGTTGAAAGGCTGTAGATGAATTTGATTGTTTAATCTGTTATGTAGCCCACCTCTATTCTTCAGTATCTTCTTTACCATCCAGGAAGTGGCAGAGCCACATATAATAAGAAGGATGTCTTTTCTCGCTGATGCCCAAGCATTCCAGAAATTCTCAAAAGCCGGCATAAAACTTGATTTAGGGGCATCCATCCAAGGCAGTTCATCTAAGAACACAACCTTTTTACCTTTCGGAAGCTCTTTTAGATACTGTTCAAGCATATAGAAAGCCTCAATCCAATTATTTGGTTTTACGGTACTCTTATAGCCGTGGTCTTTCAGAGACAAATAGAATCTCTGAAGTTGTTCTTTCGTTGAGGCATTGGCCATTCCGGAGTAAGTAAACGCGAATCTATCTTGAAAGACCTCTCTCACAAGATAAGTCTTTCCAATTCTTCGGCGTCCGAAAATAGCAACAAACTTAGACTCGTCCGAATCGTAAGCCTGTTGGAGCTCCTGTATCTCTTTATCTCTTCCTATCAACATACGTGTGGATTTAGGCTGCAAAGATAATAAAAAAATCCTGTATCACACTTCCAAATCTCGATATTTTTATAAGATTTGGAAGCGTGACTCATCATTGTGGCTTATGCTTTCTATACTCCATACTGCGTCACGTTTCCAAATCCATGATTTTTATGGCACATTTGGAACCGTCATGGATATTGCCGGTCGGATTGGTTTGGTTCGGGCTTTATATATGCCCGATAAACCAAACCTGCACATACGACTGGGCAAAAGAAAAAATCTTAATCCACTACATCGGGGAACTGACTTATGTAAAACGCACAAGCCCAGCATAAGACAGCTTTAATACGATGGAGATATATTGCTATTTGAAAGACAATGGTCTAATTTTCATCTCGTAGTCAGATGAACTTTTATCAATATACATTTCAAATTCAGCCAACCCTTTTTCAAATGCGATTCTACGTAATATCTTTTTGTTGATATCTGAAATCTGGGCACCGTAATAAATTCCTACTGGAGCATACTTTAAGTGCGGATGTGAATCAAGTATGTTGTTTGTGTTGATTAAACGCCATTCTTTTTCATATTCCCAGTCAGGAGATTTGTAGAGTGAAGACTTAATTGAGTCAAGCATATCTAATCTTTTCACTGGTATTCCGACATTTTTACCTAAGCATGAGGCTAACAGGTTGGTTGCATCAAATCTTATGGATGAATATATTACTGGCATTACCGTAATATTTCCTGAGGGACGACTTATAAGAGGTCTCATATCATAAGAAAGAGCAAAACCCTTATGATAATCCGCATAATGCCCCCACATTGTTATAGATGAAATGGCTTCGCTGAAGCAAGCGAATGAGTTGCTATTACGTAGTTCCACCTCAAAAAAGTTCACACGATTCTTCAGTTCATTTACGATTCGCGTAAATTTATCCATATCGTTAATATCTGGACTGCCCTTAGACTTCTCTCTTAGAGATGCAACCAGATTCTTCAATAAGTCTGACGGAAAAACTTCGCTGATATGTGCCGGAATCTCATATCCTTCTATAAGTAGTTGACGAAACACACTCATTAAAGAAAACTGACTTTTTGGATCGGTATTTAGAATTGTCTCTAAACTTTGGGCAGTTAATAAGCTGTCGTATGGGTCGTTGAAATCTTTGGCACGAGAGCAAAAAATTAAATCTTTATCCAATGCGCTAAGAGAATATTCGTTTATAGCGCGAAAGCGAAATAATAGAGGTGGCATGATTTCCATTAAAGCATTGGCAATAGGCTGTAAGTATTTAGCTGCATCAGCACACTCTTCTGGAATTGTAGTATTTTCCAATAGCCTAATAAAGTCTAATTTATCCATATTTCATATTTATATGTATTATTCATACTGTTTGTTAGAACACTTCTTCTTTTGCTCCGTTGACGATAGCGTCTATCTCATCGGCAATTTCATCTGACGAGAGCTTGATGTAGTCCATGAAGGTCTTTTGTGTTTTGTGTCCGCTGACGTGCATCATCTGGACGATGGTAAATTTGTGGGAGAGGTACATATTGGTAATGCCACTGCGCCGGGCTGTATGGGTGGTGACGCAATCATAGCGAGGCATCATCACTTCCCCTTTATCGTTGCGCTCAACCGTCAGTTCTCCGGATTTCTCCCTCTCTTTCTGTTTCATGGTGAGTTTTGTCGGAACCTTGACAGAAAGTGTCGGCACGCTTTCGGAGAGGTCTTTAAGTATCTCCTTGATATAGCGGTTAAGAATCTGGTCTACTACCGAAGGAAGCCGATAGTTGTATTTCTCGCAGATAGCTTTGAGGTTGGGATTCATTATCGGGATTTTCACCTCGTTGCGCGTTTTCTGCTGAACAAGACGGATAATCGGTGTGCCTTTCGCTGTTGTCGTAAAGTCCTCCGGCTGGATATTGTTGTAGTCGCTTACGCGCTGACAGGTATAGCAACCGACGAGGAAAATATCTCGCACTTGGTCTTTCAATCCGGTCAGCTCCATTTCAGCCAATGCCTGCAACTCTGTTTCGGTAAGATATATTTCAGCGGCTTTGTCGCTTTCCTCCACTTTACGTTTGGAGAAGCAGCTTAATGCACGGTCGTTGTTGTGCAGTCCATCCTCGTATGCGTAGCCAACCATAGCACGAAACGACACAAGGTATTTGTTGACTGAGCTACCCATGTAGTCGAGCTTCTGAAGGTGGTCGAGAAATTTCGTCACCAACGAGCGGTCAACATCTGCCCACGTCAGTTTGTGGCGCGGGTCGAATACGTTAAACAGTTTTCGGAAACTACTCCATGCCTTACAGCTACCCGCAGTGTAACGGTTATTGCCATTTAGACGTTTGCCGGATTTTATTTCCTCGACAAAGCGGTCAAGGAAATTCCAGATGTTAGCCCGTTCGGCTTCTGCGGCAATGCGAGCCTTCTCCGCTTCTTCCCGTAGTTGTCGTTCTTCTTTTTCCTTTGCGATAACTTCCGCCTCTTGTTGACGGCGTACTATCTCTGATTTTTCCGGATCTGCAATAGCCATTATTTCCTGTTTGACCTTTTCGCGGTCAAATTCGGGAGCTTCCATTTCTCGTTTGAGCATGACCTCGATGCGACCGAGTTTGTCATGCAGCTTGGGATACTCCTTGCGATGACGGGCTAATGCGTCCTCGCTCGAAACAGCCACTTTCCACTCCGGCACAGACACACGGAGCCGCGTGGTAAACTGAACATCAATCTTGCGTATGGGGTCTTGTACCCTCACGAAGAGGGTTGCCTTATCCTTGTTCTCGTCCTTTTTGAGGAAGTAGAATCTGGAGAGAGTCTTTGCCATAATTCAAATTCGTTTAATTGTCTGACATACAGGATTGGGTTGTGGTTCAAATTCAAACCGAACCAATCCGATTGCAAATATAGTGAACTTCTCAAAAGTTACCTATAAAGTTACCTATAATTCTTGAATATTAACGCCTGAAAACAAATTCAGTTCAGTTTAATTGCATTGATATATAACATTATAGCATTTAGCATCATTCACCACGAGTCATTATAATTCATTAAAAATGGTGCTGGTGGCACCACTTTTCAAGAAGGCAAACGATGTAAATCCCTGAATTTCAAAGAAGTTCAGGGATTTTTCTTTTCCAAGAATAGGCAAAATTAGTGGGATTGAAGCAAACCATACGTCCTTATTCAAGGGACTGGTTTTAAAAGCCCGGAATGTTCCACCACAAAGCATCTACTTCATTCTTTTACAGCACGTTGCACTATTTTACATAACAGGGTTCTCGGTTCGATTTCCTAACTTTGTATCATTAAAAATTGAGCCGTATGGAAAGAAAAAGATTCAGCGTGTTGTTCTTCATCAAGCGTAGCAAACTGTTAAAAAACGGGGAAGCACCCGTGCGTGTGCGTGTCACTTATGACCGCCTATACGTGGAACTTCAACTAAAGCGGAGTATCAAAGTCCCACTTTGGTCGCAGGAAAAAGAGAAATCGACAGGCAAAGACCGAAATTCAGTCGAACTTAACCATTACATTGACGCCCTGCGTGTGAAATTCTATCAGATTTACCAAGACTTGGAACTGGAGGGAAAGATTATCTCCGCACGTGCCATAGTGAACCGCTATCAGGGAAAGGACGAAACTTTCAAGACATTGTATAATGTATTCAAGGAACATAATGACAACTGCCGAAAGCTAATCGGGACGGACTATGCCGACATCACCGTAAGACGTTACGACAATTGCCTTAAATACCTCATGGAACTGGTTAAACGGAATTACAAGGTAGATGATATACTGTTGCGTGAGGTAAACGGGGAATTGGTGCGTAAATTCGATTTATACCTAAAGACAGAAAAGCATTGCGCACAGAATACCGTTATCCGGTACATGAAATGTTTCAAGAAAGTGATAAACCTTGCCATTGCCAACGAGTGGCTGACAAAGAACCCGTTTGCAGGAATCAAGTTTCACGAGGTGGAGGTGAACAAACAGTTCCTAAGCCAAGCCGAGATAAACCGGATATGGCAGAAAGAGTTCAGGATTGAACGGCTGGAACTGGTACGGGATGTTTTTATCTTCTGCGTATATACCGGGCTGGCATTCATAGACGTGTATAACTTGCGCCCCGAACACGTTTCAGAGGACAGCAACGGCAACCTGTGGATAGTGAAACCCCGTGAAAAGACAAACAACCTCTGTAACATCCCGCTTTTGAGCATTCCCAAACAGATACTTAAAAAGTATAAGGATAACCCCTACTGCATGGATAAAGGAACTTTGTTGCCCGTTCCCTGCAATCAGAAGATGAACAGCTACCTGAAAGAGATTGCCGACCTGTGCGGTATCAAAAAGAACCTGACCACGCACACAGCCCGGCACAGTTTCGCTTCGGTTATTGCGTTGGCTAACAACGTGTCACTGCCGAACGTGGCTAAAATGCTGGGACATTCATCCACCCGAATGACACAGCATTATGCAAAGGTATTAGACCAAACGATACTAAGGGATATGCAAGCCGTTGAAAAACAACTATCTGTATAACAAAAGATTACTTAATACATACTTATAGAACTAATACTTCCTAAAATTGTGAGGAAAATTTTCCTCACAATTTTAGGAAGTATTGACCTATTTCTTTATATTTGCAGAAAATTTTCTGCAAATATGGACAATATAGACATAGAACTTAGTAAAGTAATTGATGCAGCTGTTCAATCTTCAATCGATATAGGTCAGGTTGCATCCTTAAAGGATTTGTATAAAGAAAAGAAAAATTCACTAAACTTATCAGATAGGCAGATTCAGAAAATTTTAGGAATGGATTCTAAAACTATAAATCCTATATTAAATGGAACTGCTAAACAAATCAATTTCATAAATGTAGTAAAATTGGCTCATTTTTTAGGTCTGTCTGTTAATGACCTAATAAAAGTTTACGTACCAGAATTAGCTCCTAAACAAATAGGAGAAATCCAACGAGCAAGAGAAGCAGGATATATCGTTGAAAATTTTGATGTATCTATCCTTGTTAAGATGAAGTTTTTTAATTCCAATGCTTCATCTAAAGATATGAGTGATAAAATCAAACGTTTTTTTGACATTGATAATATTTACAGTTACTCGGAAAATTCTTTGCTTCCCGTTTTTAGTCGCTCTAAAAGAAACTCGAATGATTTAATGCGTAATTTTTGGATACAATCTGCGTTTATCCAATTTAAATCTATTGCAAATCCCAATCCATACATAAGAAAAGAACTAGTTGAACTAATACCCAAAATCAGACCATACACAAGAGATATAAAAAATGGTCTAATTAGAGTGCTGAAAGCACTATTTCGTATTGGGGTCACAGTTATATATCAACCAAGCTTAGAAAAAATACAAGTTAGAGGAGCTACCATGATAATAAATGATAAACCATGTATTGTACTTTCTAATTTACAAAATAATTATCCTACATTATGGTTTACTCTTTTACATGAACTACATCATGTACTTTTTGATTTTGATGAAATCAAAAAACAGACGTATCATATTAGCAATAATGAGGGAGACATATTTTTAATGAATGAAGAACAAGCAGATAATTTTGCTTGTGAATATTTATTAAATGAATCCCGATTAAAATTTGCATCAGGGTATATTACATCACATTATAATATTGAAAAACTAGCTAAAGAATGGGGAGTACATACCTCTATTATATATGCAATGTATTGTTATAAAACCAACGAATGGGCTTTTTATAATAAATATATACCTAAAATGAATGAAGCCTTAGAGCTTATAAATACTCACCCATTTGAAAAAGAAACGTTAATGGAATCAGTACAACAAATCAAAGAGTTTTTATACAATTAATTATGGAAGAAAAAAAGAAAAAAAAATCTCAGGAGGAATTAGAAGAACTCCAAAGGAAACAAGAACAAGATTTAGAGCGTGCAGCAATTTTAATGAAAGCTGATGAAATCAAAGAAGAAACATTTGATTTTGATGTAAACGGTCAAATCGAACTCAAAAATGAGTTGGCAGATATGGTTTTAGAACAAATCGATGACCCTGAAGCTAAATATAATTTATATTATAATGTTGTCAATCGTTTATTAAGAAAATATCTTCCAAAAGGCGATACATATAAAGATGCGAGAGATTTGATTTATGAAGAAAAGAACACATTTTTAACTCGTGGACACAGAAAAGATGCACAAGGTATAAGAGGAGCAGACGGAAGAATGTCCTATATTTCAGATATAAATGAGCTTGTTAACATTATCACTGAATGGATTTCAAACAAAGGAACAATGTTTGATTTATATACTCAAATTAGGGATTTGAATATTTCTAAAGGATATGGTGCTCCACAGTCAAAATAAAATGAATAGAGCTATATATATACTCATAATCTCTATTTTAACCTTTCTTTGTTTACACAGTTGCACTGTGGATATTGACCCTAAAATAGCTAATACAGCCTTTGGGCTTACAGCTATAAAATACGAATATATAATAATGATTTTAAGTTTATGCAGTGGCATCTTCTGCATTATTGGAGGTATTATACTTACTATTTTAGGGTTTACTGGGAACATCAATTGGATTATTGAAGGAACAGATTTTACATCAAAATTAATAAATGCTTCTCCTGGAGTTTTACTAATGGTAATAGGAGCCTTGATTATTATTTTTAAAAGATTGAAAATAAGAAGTAAGTAAATAGAAAAGCCAGCAACACAGTTTTCAAGAAAACATGATTGCTGGCTTTCAATCAATCAAACAATATAGAAAACAAGATAGCTATATTTCAAGAAAGCAAGACATCAATAAAACAAGATTTCATGTTTTCAAGATTTCATTTTCTGTAATGCCTTTCCAGCAGGTCTAAAATCTCGCTTTCACGGTAGATGATTTTTCCCGGAAGCTGCACGTAACCCAGCAGCCCCGTGTCCCTGTAATCCTGCAACGTCCGTTTGCTGATGCAAAGCCGTCTGCACACTTCATCGCCCGTCAGGTAGTGTTCACCGTTCAATACCGGGCGATAGTTCATTACCACGTACTCCACGTTTTCCAATACCCTGTCGAGGGAAGAAAACAGTACCAGCGTGGTTTCGGAGTCTTTCGTTATCAAATCCATACGCCTACTTTTTAGAATTGTCCCTTACTTGGTCGAGCAGAAAGGCTTCCACGTCCGAAGCCTTGTAGTAAATCTTGCCGTTAACCTGCGAGTAAGGCAGTTTTCCCGTGTCACGGTAGGTCTGCATCGTCCGGGCTGAAACGTTCAGCAGGCGGCAGGTCTCGCAGTTATCCAGCCATTTGTCACGCTTCCTGCGTAAAGGCACGCAGAGCGCATCCACACGTCCCACAAAGTTTTCAAACCTCTGTTTCCATAGTTCAAACGTTTTCTTTTCAATCGTCACTATTTCCATAACCGATATATTTATTCTTGTCAATACTCCGTTTTTCTTCACTGGTGCAAATATATAAGGCTGAATAATAGGTTGTTCCCCTCTGTCCGAAAATGACCTTGCGTGTCCGAAAATGTCCACTGCCAACCCAAAAACAACATGAAAGAAACGAACCGATAACAAAAAAACTGTTTTTTCTCCACTCCTTACATAAGTAAGGTAATGAACACAAAGCCGTTTTCTATTTGCCGACATTAATTTGGTGCAGAGCGAAGCAAAGCGATTCCAAACGGCTGACGCTTTGTTTTTTACCGATTTTTCTTATTTTATTTGTGGTGCTAATTCAAAAAATAAGCACTTATGAACAATCCTTTCGAAGAAATTTTCAAACGGCTGGAGAACATCGAAAAGATGATTGCCCCGGTCACGGGCGCACAGCCCGAAGAACGGCAGGACGGAAAAGAGCCTGTGTTAGTCAAAATATCCGTTGCCAGCGGTATAACCGGGTATTCGGTCAATTACCTGTATCATTTAGCCGGCAAGGGGATGATACCGTGTGTCAAGCGTGGGCGTACTCTGCGTTTCGACATGGAGGAACTCAAAAAGTGGATGCAGCAGCAGTATGTCCCGGCTTCTAACAGACTTCCCGATGAAAAAGAAAAGAGGTGATGAAACACGGCATATCGAGGGCTGGCAGTCAAAGAACGAGCGCATCGAAAGCCTGTTGAACGTCCTGTACGATTTCCGGTTCAACACCGTAAAGAGCCGGACGGAATACCGGGCTGCGGGCTCTTCGGACTTGTACCAGCCCGTTACAAAATTCGCCCTGAACACTTTCAGGCGCAGGCTGGACGCAACGGCTGACATAGCCACCTCGACCGACAACATACGCATGATACTGGAAAGCGACTTCGCAAGAAAGGCTCACCCCATACAGGAGTATTTCAACGCCCTGCCGCTTCTCAATCCAGCCGAACACGGGCATATCGGCAGGCTTCTGAACACGGTACAGGTAGCCAACCCCGGCAAATGGGAGGAATATTTCACGAAATGGCTTATCGGTGTAGTAGCCAACGCGATGAACGACACGGGGTGTCAGAACCATACTTGTCTGGTACTGACCGGGGACAGGCAGGGGCAGTTCAAATCGTGGTGGCTGGACAACCTTTGCCCGACACCGCTTAAGAACTACCTGTTCACCGGGAAGATAGACCCGCAGGGCAAAGACATCCTGACACTGATAGCCGAATACCTGTTCATCAACATTGACGACCAGCTAAAGGAACTCAACAAGCAGAACGAGAACGCATTGAAGAACCTTATCACCACCCCGGCGGTGAAATACCGCAGACCGTATGATATTTACATCGAGGAATACCCCCACCTCGCCAGCTTCATGGCTTCGGTGAACGGCAACGAGTTCCTGACCGACCCGACAGGCAGCAGGCGTTTTTTGCCGTTCGAGGTGCTGCACATAGACAAGCCCACGGCAGAAAATATTCGCATGGATAACGTCTATTCCGAAATCATGTACCTCTACCGTCAAGGCGTGCGCTACTGGTTCAATGATGCGGAGATTGAAGAACTGCACCTGACAAATGCGGAATTTGAGGTACAGACAATCGAGTTTGAGATGCTTACACAATACTTTGAGAAGCCGACAGAGGAGGAAGAAGCCCTGTTCTTCATGACAACGGCACAGGTACTCGCATACCTGCGTAATATATCCCCCGTCCAGCTATCCGAAAAACGGCTGGGCGAATCATTGCGGAAAATCGGTTTCAAGCGGGTACAGAAGCGCATCAACAACAACCATTATCCGGTATACGGGTACAGGATAAAGCCCGTTCCGGCTTCCCGTACAGGGGATGATTACGGATAGAACCGGAATGTAGTAGCTTCTACATATTGTCTTATATATACATAACAATCTAATAAACAACAGTTTACCAATTATGTAGTATGAAGTAAGATAGAATCCCAAACTTTTGGAAAATCCGGGAAAAAGAAAAAACGGCAATATGATATATAGAATATATTTATTCCTTTTTTAAAGGATAAATAATTACTATGTTACTACATGTACTACAATCCGTTGAAAAAGAAAAAGATAGATGTAGTAGTGTCCCGTGCTTCTTCTTACTCGCTTCTTGCTTCATTATTACTATCGTTAAATAAAAAAATAAAGATTATGACCTACAAGGAAGCCAACAATATCAGTATCAAGGATTACTTGAACTCTTTGGGAATCCAGCCCGTCACGGAAAAGGGAAGTTACGGGATGTACCGTAGCCCCTTACGGGAGGACAACACACCGAGTTTCAAGGTGGATTATAACGCCAATCTATGGTGTGACTACGGAACTGGCGAGGGCGGGACGCTCATCGACCTTGTGATGAAGCAGAACGGGTGCAACGCCTACGGTGCTATCTGTCGGCTGGAACAGGGCGACACCGCCTCTTTTTCCTTTCACGGGAAAGGTCTGCCCGAAAGGGACACGAAAAGGCAGGCAGCCAGCCCGATAGAGATACGCAGAATACAACCGTTACAGAATCCGGCACTCATGCGCTACTTGCAGGAAAGGGGGATTTCCCCCGGAACGGCAGCCCCATACGTGCAGGAAATGTATTACCGCATCGGTGGGAAGCCTTATTTTGCGCTGGCATTCAGGAATGATTCAGGAGGTTACGAGCTTCGCAATCCCCGTTTCAAGGGCAGCACATCGAAAGACATCACCCATATAAGGCAGCAGGGAGAGCCGAGAGATACCTGTTTCGTGTTCGAGGGCTTTATGGACTATCTTTCATTCCTCACTATCCGGCAGCGGGAAAGCCCGGGTATGCCCTGTACCGACTGGCAGGATTACGTTATCCTGAACTCCACCGCCAACGTAGATAAAGCCTTATATCCGCTGGCTGGTTACGGGCATATACACTGTATGCTTGACAATGACGAGGCAGGCAGGAAAGCGGTTGAAGCCATAAGGCAGGAATACAAATGGCGTGTACGTGACGCATCACACCTGTACAGCGGTCACAATGACCTGAACGACTATCTGCGTGGGATAAAGGCAAGCCAGCCGGAAAAGCGGGGCTTTGAAAGCAGGATGAAGCAGCCCGGCAACATATCCCAGCCAGAGCAAGGCAACAGACAAAATCCGGGTGAAAAAAGAAAGAGAGGGCTAAGGATGTGACCTGCAAGGCTGACGGCATGAACCGACGGCAGGCTGTGTGATTAGGGAGAGCAAGGTTATGTTTCGGTAGACCGAAACACCTTGCTTTGCTTGACAGCAAAGAAAATTTCTCCCGTTGGTCGCAATTTTTAAGATACCACCTAAAAGCAAAAACGTATGACAGGGATAAGGAATAAACCGGGAGGTCGCCCGGCAAAAAGCCGGATAGACAAGCAGAACCGGGTAGTCAGCACGAAGTTGACCGAGTTACAGTTCTATGCAATCAGGAAGCGAGCCACCGAAGCCGGGCTGCACGTCAGCGAGTACGTCCGGCAGGCGGTCGTTTCGGCAGAGGTAACGCCCCGGCTGAACAGGCAGGATGCGGACACTATCCGCAAGCTGGCGGGCGAAGCCAACAACATCAACCAACTGGCGCACCGGGCGAATGCCGGAGGATTCGCACTGGTAGCGGTGGAACTGGTGAAACTCAAAAACAGGATTGTTGAAATCATAAACCGGTTGTCGGATGATTGGAAAAATAAAAAAGGGAAGCGGATTTAAGGGCTGTGTAAATTACGTGCTGGGCAAGGAACAGGCTGCCTTGCTTCATGCGGAGGGAGTGTTAGCGGAAAGCAACCGAGACATCATACGCAGTTTCATTCTGCAAGCCGGGATGAACCCCGACCTGAAAAAGCCTGTCGGACATATTGCGCTAAGCTATTCCCCAGTGGACGCACCCAAGCTGACAGACGGGAAAATAATACAGCTTGCGCAGGAGTACATGCGTGAAATGAAAATCACCGATACGCAGTACATCATCGTGCGCCACCAAGACCGGGAACATCCGCACGTGCATATCGTGTTCAACCGCATAGACAACAACGGCAAGACCATTTCGGACAGGAACGACATGTACCGTAATGAACAAGTATGCAAGAAGCTGAAAGCCAAACACGGGCTTTATTTCGCTAAAGGCAAGGAGCATGTAAAGCAACACCGTTTGAGAGAGCCGGACAAATCCAAATATGAGATTTACAACACAGTAAAGAATGAAATTGGGGAATCAAGGAACTGGCAGCAGTTACAAACCCGGCTGGCAGAAAAGGGTATCGGGATTCATTTCAAGTACAGGGGACAGACTGGCGAAGTGCAGGGTATATCCTTTTCCAAAGGCGAATATACGTTCAAGGGTTCGGAGATAGACCGCAGTTTCAGTTTCTCCAAGCTGGATAAATGTTTTGGGGATGTGGGGCTGAACACTACCGAAAGCAACCGACAGACGATTTCCGCACCTGTTCAGGAGCTATCGCAGACACCGGGCAAAGCCGACAGTCCGTTACTGGCAGGCTTGGGCGGTCTGTTCTCTACCCCGTCCTCTCCGGCTGATGATACGCCCGACAATCCCGGTGAAAGAAAAAGGAAGAAAAAGAAACGACACTTAAAATTGTAGGAACATGGAAGAAAATTTAATTTTGGAGGGGCTTCTCTCTATGGTTACGGAACTGAAAGAACGGCAGGAGAAGCAGGTAACGCCAGCCAGCCGGGAGGAAACGATTAACCGACTGGACGTTATCGAACAGCGCATTTCGGAAATGCAAGGTAAATCCGGCATTACTGAAAACACGGTACGGGAGATTCTAAACCAAATCGGCAGTATCGGAAAAGGGCAGTCCGAGAACCAAAAACAAGACCTTGAAGATATAAAGGGGCTTATCGTGACCTCGCACCGATATTTCAAGGAACGGTTAAAGGTGTTGTTCCCGGCTGATGATACAACGACAGGGGAAGCAATGCCCGTTTCATGGTACGGCAAACTGACATACCGGGTAACTCCCTATTTGAAACCCAAGTTCTTTCTTCTTTCAGCAGGGATAATCATTTGTCTTGTGTCGCTTGCATTGAATGTGCGGTTTATACAAAGAATGCAGCGGTTACAGGACAACGATATAAAATACCGCTATATCCTGATGAAAGGAAAGGCAGACGGCAGCAGCCTTGATTTGCTGGAAACGAGGTTCAGCAGGGAACGGGACAACGATTTCATCCGAAGCCTGACCGATTCGGTGAAAGGCTTTGAATACCGCAGCAGAAAGCAGGCGGAAGCGTTGGAACGGGCAAGGCTGTTAAACGAGCAAGCCGAGCAGCTAAGGGAGCAAGCCGACAAATTAGGCAAGCCATAAAACAAAAGCGAAACCGGAACAGAACCGCCCCGGCTTTTTAATTCACTTCTTTTTCTTCGTGCAGTGTTCTTTCTCGAACTGGCGCAACGTGGTGACGCTGAACCGCTCCTTGATGAACTCCCGGACATCGGAAGCCTTGTAGTACACTTTTCCGCTGATTGTGAAGTACGGCAGCGCACCGATAGCCCGGTAGCGTTGCAGGGTCTTGATACTTACTTTGAACAGCAGGCACAAGTCCTGATTATCCAGCAGGTTGTCATCTTCGGGCAGCACCCTGTCGGCATTGCGCAGTACCCGTACATCCTTGCAGAGTTCTTCCAGTTTGGCGTACAGCTTCTGCATCCATACGCTGAAATCGTCATTGTCTATATACATGATTGCTTCATTTTTCTGATTATACATTATGGTCTGTCAATCGATTGATGAAGCAAAGTTCAGAAAACAGGTGCAAAGAAATTATAGGGGAACTAATGGAATCCCCTATAAATAAATCGTAAGCCGTTGGTTATCTGTACCCCTTCTTGTCATGTTCCTTTTTGATAAGTTCTACCAATCCATTAAGAAACCCGGTCAATTTGCCCGGCTTTCGTTTTATCACGTCCTCATGTTTTTGGTAACAGTCGCCTATCTTGATGTTGAACAGCCATTCAAAGGCTTTCGCCAAGTCCACCAAGTAGGCGGGCTTGCCGTTCTGATACACGATGTCTTTGGAGAGGAACAAACCGCTTACCATTTCCATGATGTTGATAAGGGTTGTCTTGTCAGCGAGGTAGAGAGGGGAAAGTGGTTGTGTATTAGAATGTGTCCTGAACTGTTCGGGATATTTAATTCGTAACCTTATAATATAAATTTCTGTATTTATTATTCCTATTGCTTCATCAATAAATTGCGTAAAGGGTATTTTCCTTTTGCCCAAATTGCATACGATACAATTTGAGCTTGTTTAATCCCATTGAATAAAAACGCAATAGGACTGCATAATCCTGTTCTACTGTACTTATTTCTACTAAATAAGCAGTCAATTCATTGATAGCATCTGTCAACTCTGCAACAGATGCTTTGTGTTGAGTATATTCAGACAATAACTGAAATATGCTCAATTCAAGGATTCTTTTCATTTTCTTTAATTTAAAGTGTCGTTAAACATGATTTTATGTACTCGTCAGTCGATATAATAGTGGCATAAAATGGTGTTAATGCAGCTAAAAAAATAGCTTGCACTTTTTCTGCTTCTACCTTAAAACCTTGAAATTCTAAATCTTTAGTAGCGCAAGCGTCCTGTATTATAGTGCATTTATATCCCAAGTCTTTAGCAGCTCTTACGGTAGCATCCACGCACATGTGTGTCATCATACCACAAATAACTACATCTGTGATATTTTTAGATTGTAACAAATTATTTAATTCTGTCTGATAAAAACTGTTCGGAGAATGTTTAATAATTATATCTTCGTTTTTTATCGGAGCAACACTGCTATGTATTTCTGCCCCTATAGTATCAGGTAGAAAAAAAGTTGCATCCTGTCTAGATGAAATATGCCGTATATATATAACTGGTAGGGAATTTAACCTAAAATAATGTATAAGTTTTTGCGCTTTTAATACAGCATCCAAACTGCCTACCAGTGGATATAATCCACCTTCAAAATAATCATTTTGGAGGTCTATAAGAATTAATGCTTTCTGTTTTTTCATTTTTATGCTTTTAATATTTCCCACAAAGTTAAATGTTTACTATCTTTGTATCAAGTATGTACAATTTAGTATGATACAGACTAAAAGGTATCGAATATTGATTATCAAATTAATGTGCTCAAATAAAAATGAATAAGAACATTAAAAAAGATATTTGTGTGCTTGATTTTGCTTTCCAACGGATAGGAGGGAAATATAAAGGACGTATTCTTTGGGCTCTGTCAAAACATACGGTTATGCGATATGGTGAACTGAGCCGTGAAATATCCGACATAAGTACAAAGATGCTCACACAAACCTTGAGAGAGTTGGAAATGGATAATTTGATTCATCGTGAAATGTATCCCCAAGTTCCCCCAAAAGTCGAATACTCTTTAACCAAGACAGGCAAGGAGCTTATTCCATTCATTAAATATTTGGTTGATTGGGGATATAAAAAAATGGCTGAAGAAAACGAGAATTGATTAATTTTCATAATAACTAATTTTGTATCATCGTCATAAAAACTTATGCTGAATACAGAAACCATACAATCACTCATTGACAGTGGAGAGGGCTACAATGTGGAGTTTAAAGTTCGTGTTCCTTCAAAGGTTCGTGAACTGACAGAGGAAATATGTGCTTTCGCCAATGCAGACGGAGGATATTTGCTTATTGGAGTAGATGATAACGGGCAAGTGGTAGATACTAACTTAGAAAACGATAAGCGTTCTGCTATTCAAGGTTCTATCAGCGAAATATCTCCTGCACTCCACTGTGAACTGTATTCCGTAAATATTGTGAATAAAACTGTTTGGGTGATTGATGTTCCGTCCGGCAAGGATAAACCTTATATATTCTCCGGTTCTATCTATGTCCGTGAGGGGGCAAACTCACAGAAACTTCGCACAGCCGAAGAAATGCGCAGCTTCTTTCAGGAGTGTAACAAAATCTTCTTCGACCATATACCCTGCCATTGGTTCAATATCTACACAGATGCAGATGAACAGATGATTAAGGATTTCCGAACAGAAGCAAAACTAAGTCCATCCACACCCGACAAACAAATATTTGAAAACTTGGAACTGTTTACCGAGAATGGAACGGCAAAGAACGGTGCAGCGATGTTCTTCGGCAAGCAACCTGAACGAAAGTTTCCACATGCTACCACAAGGTGTGTTCTTTTCAAGGGAACGAATAAAGTCTATATTATAGATGATAAAACATTCGGAGGTTCATTGTACCAGCAATACCTACAGGCTATAGCTTGGTTGGAAAGTAAACTGCAAGTAGCCTATAAAATAGAGGGAACAGGACCAAGAGAAGAAATTTGGGAAATACCTCTGACCGTATTTAAAGAAGCCATTATAAACGCTCTGTCACATCGTGATTACTATGAACAAGGTGCAAGCATTATGATAGAAATGTTTGACGACCGGGTAGAGATTTCCAATCCCGGAGGACTTCTGCCTGTTGTGGCTAAAGATTTCGGGCATAAAAGCATGACACGTAATCCGTTAATTTTCAGTTTATTTACCCGTATGCACTTAGTAGAAAGAGTTGCATCCGGTATTCCTCGTATGCAGGAAGCCATGAGGGAAGCAAATCTGCCTGAACCGGAATTCCATACAGAGGGGATGTTTACAGCAGTATTCAAACGCCAAATCTCTAACTCTGCCAACTATGACACAGTAAATGGCATAGTAAATGACATAGTAAATGATACTATAAACGAGAATGAACAAGCTATTCTCAATCTATTGGTAACTACTCCCGGCTTAAATGCTTCTGAAATCAGTAAGCATATCAACAAAAGCTTAAGAACGACTATGCGATATATCAAGATTTTACAAGACAAAGGTTTGATAGAATTTAAAGGCGCACCCAAAACTGGAGGATATTATATATTAATTTAATAGATATTTATGGAACAAAATTTTTTAGAATCAAATTTTTTACAAACTATTATAATGACAATAACTGTTTGTGTTACGGCTATTATCTATTGGAATAATAAAAGAAATGCACTTCAAGCAGCAGCAACTATATTGAAGCTTCAAATTCAGGATATTGAAGAAAATATTGAAACATTGAAAGCGGAAGCGATTGTAGGAAACAGTTTGTCAGAACAACCATTATATTATTCAAGAATTATTTTTGAAGAGAATAGTTGGTTAAAATATAATCACATGTTTGCTAATAAACTAAAAGCTTCCGATTTTGAAACAATAGATAAGTTTTTTAAAGTAGCTCAAGAAATTAAAACTCAACAGATTTTTATCAAAATGAAAATCCAAGATTCAATAAATACTAAATGCTCTTTTTATTATTTACAACAATATAATAGAATAAATCAAACAGTATCTGATATTAGAGAAAATAGAGAACAACTTTGTACATTTGATTTACAATATGCTAAAACTCTATACAATACTCCAGCTTTAAGTGTCGGAACATATATACATCAAGAATTATGTAATGGGTTAGAAAAAGGATTAAATAGATACCAAAAACTATCAGGAAGTATTGCTTTTCAAAAACTATGTGAAGTTGGCAAGATTATTCGTTAATACTTATTTGTTTTTTACTTCTTAATTACTATCTTTGTATTCAGAAATCGTACCCAAGATACAAACTAATGTCGAACGGTGCAAAGCTGTGAAAACCTTATTCAAGGGACTAACATCGTGATAAAGATATAACTTATTGAGAAATAGTGCTATACAAACCGATTTTCGGTTGCTGGTGGCACCACTTTTAAAAGATTAATTATCAGGCAGTTACTAATTAAAGTAGCTGCTTTTTTCTTTATATATTACCCCGTTCTTCCATAGTTTTAGCCGCTTTTCACTATCGGAGTTAAACCAAGAGTTAAACCGGAAATCAATATGGCTACAACGGTTAATGTATTGTGTTACAAGTCAAAAACTCTTAGTAATGGTGAACATCCGCTTATGATTCGTATCTGCAAGGATGGCAAAAAGAAGTATGTCAGTCTTGGCGTGTCTGTAAAAACGGAGCATTGGAACTTTGAAAAGAACATTCCAAAATCGAATTGCCCTAACAGAGAGCATATTAACATACTCATAGCTAACAAGAAAAAAGAGTACGAAACGGAAATAGTTAAACTGAAATCAGAAGATAAGTTATTTACAGCCAATACTTTGAATGAACAAATTTCTAATTCAGTTAAACCGAAAACAGTAGAAGAAGCATTTAAGGAGTATCTCCGACTTCTTCAAGAAGAAAACAGACGTGGATATATGCTTTCCGTTAAGCAAGTGTACAATTCACTCATCAAGTACAATAAACACCTGAATATTCATTTCACAGATATAGATGTTGCTTGGCTAAAGAAATACGAGACATGGCTTAGAAACAACGGACTTGCGGAGAATACCATCGGCATACGATTCAGAACATTGCGCACCATCTATAATTATGCCATACAAGAGGATATGGTAAAAGCGGAACACTACCCTTTCAAAAAATACAAAGTATCCAAGTTGAATCAAGAGACAGCCAAAAGAGCATTGAGCAAAGAAGACATAAACAGAGTGTTGCAATATCAGACAGACAACAGATTTATGCGCCTACCCATAGATTTGTTTGCTTTCACCTATTATATGGGTGGCATTAACTTTGTGGATATAGCCAACCTCACACAGAAGAACATCATAGACAACAGACTTGTCTATAAAAGAAGTAAAACGGGCAAACTCATCAAACTACCGTTAGTTCCGCAAGCAGTTGAACTTATTAAGAAGTATCATAGCAAGAACAACCCTTATCTGTTTCCGATATTCTCCAATAGGCATAAAACAGAACAAGAGAAAGCCAACAGACTGCATAAAGCTATCACCAAAGTAAATAAACGCTTAAAACAGATTGGCGAAGAATTGGGCATACCTATTCCAATCACCACATACGTTGCAAGACATAGCCAAGCTACCATTATGAAAAAAGCAGGTATATCAACCGCTATCATAGGGCAGATTATGGGACACAGTTCGGAACGAGTAACGCAAGTTTACTTAGACAGTTTCGATAATGAACAGATAAACAATGCCATGAAGAACCTACTATAACAAAAAGAAGTCTGTAATCCGCAAAAGATTGCAGACTTTTCTTTTATTTTGCAGTATAACTAATATGAATGTACAATGTATCAAATAGAAGAACTGCCCGATTTAAAAGTGGCTTGGCATGAAAGCTACAAATGTCTAAATGAACCACTCTTAGAATATGTGTGGGAGGTAGCCAACCACTTCCTGCCCGATTATGCGGAAACAGATATGGGAATGATACCCGTAGAATCTTCCGCACCTGCCATATTCGCCAACAGATATGCGGAAAGAAACTTATCCGTTGAAGAAAGATACGAGAGAAACAAAGAAATGAAAACATTCAAAGGAACTTTGGAAGAATACAAGAAACGGGAATACAGAAAGCTGGATGATTCTTTCAAAGAGAAGTTCCTGACTAATGAAGACTTACAGAATACCATTGAAGCGTATAAGTTGGACGTTAGCAAGTTTTGGTATCTACTTCTGTTCATATATGACTTTATAGAGGATATTGGCACAAACGCACCTGCATTGAACAAGTCCGTATTGGAAGACTTTAGCCATTTTCATGCTACCCTATTGGAAGCTACCAGTATCACCTTAAAGAAGAACAACAAGAAAAGCTATGTTGTCAAAAGGGAGGACACAATCAGAATCATTCAAGCAGCCTTGCAGCATTTTGTCAATACATATAGCGATATTATACATAGTGAACAAGACAGAGAAACTATGATTAAACAATTAAAGGACATAGGTCTGGAGGGCTTTATCAGAAATGACTTATCGTCAAAAATCAGCTTTACGGACAAGTTCAGTCTTGACATATCTTATAAGAAGTGGAAGTTTACGGATATGTTTCTGTTCTTCATTGAAAGAAGAAAGGCTACCACCATACCCAATAAAAAGGTAAAGGTATCTAAAGACAAGATGATGCTTGTTTCAAGGCTTATCTATACAGTGGGCTATGATGGCAAAAGATATAATGAAGAATACGATTCGGAGGGCAACAAGAACAGAATGTTATCCAATCTCCTTAGGAGATACAAGAACGAGGAATTTCCGTCTGTTATAGCTAATAACTACATGGTAGTTTCATAAACGACATACATAAAAACAATAGCAGAAATGCGTACTGAAAGGCTTATTCTTTTCGGTACGCATTTTTTTTGCGTACTGGAATGGGCACGTTTTCTACACACATGGGCATTAGGCAAAATGCTTTGTTACCCCTAAATTCCTACCTAATTTTGCAATGTCAAAAGGGAACAAATAAGCAAGTGCGCATAGCTTTAGTAGTTCTTTAATGGCATTATAATTAACACGTTAAACATTTAAAATTAGAAATTATGAAGAATATTAAATTTACAGAAGAGTTAAATAATGAAGTAGAAAACGTAGTAGAAAACACTAAAGTAAGTGCAGCATTCGTGCAGGAACTGAAAGAAGCATTCCTTATGTTTCCCGTCAGAACAGATATGCGTTTCAAACAATCTTCAAAAGGTGAACTGATTATATCGGTTACGGTTGTTTACGCTACTGGCATGACACAGCATTTTGAGGGTGCAGGAGATGCAGACCTTATTTCGGCAATACATTTCGGCATGGCTAAAATAATAAACGGTTTGCACGACTACAAAGCGGAGGAACATGAGGTCGAAATTGCCAAAGAGAATGAAAACTTGGTAATGGAACTGTTCAAGCAGTACATAAACTCCACTATGAGGGGCTATATTGAAGCGGACTGGTACAACAACGGTGGTGAGCGTTACCGTTGTGTGAGATTCTCTTCCACGTTCAACGGGAATGTGAAGTTCTGCATGAAAGCAACGGATGAAGTGAACAGCCTTATCTGTGAAGCCTGCAAGCCCGAATGGATGAAGAAATCAGAAGCGGAAGCCAAACAACAAGTTCCCGAACAGAATGAAGTAGCCTAAACAATCAGCTTGGAAGAAAGTCGAGGGAACAACCTCTCTCGGCTTTCTTTTTAATCGGAACAGAGAAAATGAAACAGATACAGTTTACCCAAACATATAACAATGAAGCTGCACACAGACAAGTAAAGCTACTGATGAAGCAGCACAAGCAGCTTTATATCCAAGTGAACGGTGAAGCATGGATAAGCAGTCAAGGAGTAACGGGTATAAGATACCAACTCAACGCACAAGGCTGGCAGTGGATTCTTAACTATCTGCAAACGGGAGACTATGAGGATTTTGGAGTATTCCCGTCCAAACTATCCAAGCTATGCAGCGAGTTCCAAGAGGATGTGGTAAAAGGACTGATAGAACAGAAATACAATATCGCAAGAATCCCTTTTCTACGGGAAACCGAAGCCTATATAAAACTCATGGGGCTGTTCCGTTTCGGAAAACTCTTTTTCAGCATAAGGAGAAGCGATGAATTTATAGATTATCTAAACAGCAAAGGATTATGATTACCCTACATAAAGGTCAATACCTGTCTGACGTAATGAATGAGATTCCGTCAAACTGCATACTTTCCAAAAGAATACCCGGTTGTGGTGCTACCACTTTGGAACTTGAAACCCAAAGAAATTCCATTATCGTAGTGCCTAATGTACCCGTTATCAAAAGCAAATGCGGCAAATACAGCAATCTGTTAGGCGTTTATGAAGATGTCACAACAGATAAGATTCGCAATTATCTGACTAATAACAGACTACATAAGATAATGACTACTCCCGAAAGTTTCGGTAAGGTGAAAACAGCCTGCAATGGTATTGACATTTATAATCATTTCTTCCTACTGATGGATGAATGCCACCAATTAATCAAGGATGTGGATTACAGAACAGACATAGTGCTGCCCATGAATGACTTTTTCCGCTTCAAAGGCAAGGCACTGGTTTCCGCCACTCCTATCGGATTCAGTGACCCAAGATTTAAAGAGTTTGAAACAGTGGAAGTAAGTGCCGATTATGACTACAGACAAGAAATTACGGCTACACATACTTATAACATCAACAAGGCAATAAGTGAATATTTAGAAAAGCACAAGGAGGGAACTGTCTGTTTTTTCGTCAATTCTGTGGTAATGATATATTCCATAATGAAACAGTTTGACATATTGGAGGATTCTACCGTTTACTGTGCGCCAAAAAGCCGTTTGAAACTGAAAAATGAATACTCCTTTGATAATGCTTATAATGACTGGAGCGCAGACACCATGAAGAAATACAACTTCTTCACTGGCAGATTCTTTACGGCATTCGACTTGGACTTGCCTTATCAGCCCGATTTGGTAATGGTTACAGACCCTTATATTTCCGAATATACCATACTTGACATAGATACGGACTGCATACAGATTTGCGGAAGATTCCGTAATGGTATAAAATCGGCAACACATATCTATCGGGTGAATCCCGAAATGGTAATTCAATCCAAAGAGCAAATAGAAAAGCATATTTCAGAACAAGAATTTGCCTACAACTTAATTCAGACATTATATAATAGTGCTGATTACAAAGAATACAGAAATGCTTTCGGTGAGATTCTTGAAACTGCACCGTTCCGCAAATTTCTATATCCCGACTTTACAAAGAACTGGTTTGCCATAGACAATGAGATTAATTCCGTATGGGTAAACAACAGATACCAATCAAGACAAGAAATAATGAATTGGTACAATGATTGTCATTTCTTCAATCCCACATTTGAGAATTGCGAATATAATGAGAATGACGAGAAATTAAAGATTATCAAGGCTGCACGCTCGGTAAAGGACAAGCGCAGAAAAATAGTACAGCAACTTGGTGAAATGGAAACTCCCTATTCGGAATATGCCTTAGACTATATCAATGATATGCGGAAGATTGACCCGTTCATTGTGGAAGCATTTGAAACTTTAGGTAAAGAGAGAATAGAAGAACTTAATTATATTGATAGGAAAATCAGAGAGGAAATGATTCTCACACAGCGTAAAGGAAATAAGGTTATCAAACTGATTAAGAATATATTCAAGGTTGGTAATAGATATTCCAATGAGAAAATAGTTAATGAATTAACGAGAATATTTGAGATATTGAACATACACCCCGAAGAAAATATAGAACCTAAACTTATCAGTCTCTATTACCAAGCTATCCCTTGCTGGGTTGGTAAAAAAAGAGGTTATCAATTAATTAGTGAGATAGTCTGACTATTACCAACAAAACTTGAAAATCTTGTCTTTCTATACCCGATACAGAAATTGAAAGAAATGTTGGAAGCTACCTCAATAACTAATGAAACAGAGTAATTTTCATATTAAATAATAATATACAGTCGCAGGAAATTCTTGCGGCTTTTATTTTTGGCGTAGAACCACAGCCGCACATTTTCCCCGATTCTGATTTTCTGAATATTTCCACGTTAGTTAAGATTTCTTCTATTTTCTGATGATTTGTGCAATTTTCATGCAAATCATAAAAGTGTATCATATTTTTCCGTATAAAGATTCCATTTCTTCAAGAGCTTGTTTTATTTTTTTATATTCCTTTTTATCTCTAATGTCTTCTTGAGAAATTTTATTATTTTTAACTGCTTGATATAATTGCTCTTTTAAAAATCTTTCAGTAAAGTATTTCACATTGTCATCGTTGGACATTTGTTTGTGCATATATTCAGCTAAATATCCAATTTCCCAAAAAGTTGGAACTTTTATATTATTATGGCTAATAAAGGCAAGGCTAATTTTATATTAACCTCGTTAGGTCCCAAATTATCAGCTATATCAGCATATCAATGCTATCTAGAGCATCCAGAAATAGCATTATCATATCTTCCATGTAAAGAGTACAATGTTGACTACTGTCATGGAATAGGAGATCGCTTTAGTAAAACTATACAATTTGACAATAAACTCAAATTGTAATTGTTATAAATAGACAATGAGCATATGTTCCTTAATGAAATGGATATTAGATAACATTTTATCTAACAAATTGAACGATTTATAAAACAAGAAAATATATAATAGGCTTCTACTTTTTGTAGAACTCTAAAAAATAATTATCTTTGCCCTCAGTATTCTCCATAAGTAAACTACCGCAAAAGCACGTAGCAAATTAGTGGAATAATTCATGGGATATGCTTGAAGCAAAAAATATAAAGTTTTAAATATCAGCGTGATTAATCCATTAGGAGACTTCAATGCGATATATAAACAATGAGATATTTGAAAATAGAATCGTTCTTATAGCAAGCAAAACGATAAAACATAATCGTGTGCTAAATCATGTGGATTTCCAAATGGAAGAAACTATAAAACGGTGATAATCAACAGAGAGAAAATAATAGTACTCTTCCTGGTGGCACCACTCAAATAAATACTCCCATTGAAATGATAATATTTCAATGGGAGTATTTATTTACACCCACTCCCCCTATCCCCAGCAACATGCTTTAAGATAGACTTTACTATTATCCCATGAAAAGGTCTGATAATAAAGAAATATGCCCTTCCCAGCCAATTATTGTACTTCACAACAGTAGTAATCCGAAGTTCTTGTTTTCCTTCGTGATATTCCCCGCACCACATGGACACATGGAAATCAAGATGCTTATCCGGCATTCCGAGAATTTCTTCATGCAGATTTTTATCCAAGACCATATCTGTAAATCTGGTTGCTGTATCCAGTCCTAATGGCTTTACAATCGCATTCCTGAAATTCATGAGCCAACCAATCCACTTAGGAAATCGGCTGAAGGCAAGATTGCGAAAATCTTCCGGTGTCAAAGCCTGCCCAGTGACCATCACTTTAGAAAAAGAATCTATATAATCTACAGGAAAATAATTCTTTATTAAGCTGTCTGCCGGTATATCTTTCATCTTATCACATATTGAATTTATTACTCGTTTGCTTTTCATTCACGGCGTCCCCAATGACACGGCCTACAAAGGTAGCCACTTAATCCAACCCTACAACATATTCTTAGAAATAATATTATCCCGTAAAAGATAAAGCTCAAAAGAAAATTATCAGTTATCTTTGTTCCATGACTACCAACAAGACAACTCCCAAAGAATTATGGGCAAGACAGCAGATTAGCGGTCCCGATGTGGACTATGATTTATGGAACAAGAAAAGAATATCCGTGCAAGCGTTCTCACAAATGAGTCAGAGCTGTATTTTTACAGTTGACGTATTTAAAGAGAGATACGATTTTGCATCCGACAGTTTTGCCCATCTTTTCGGATACAATCCCACTTGGATAAAGACAATCAGGCAACAAGGCGATTTACTGGAAGAGAGAATACACCCTGATGACAGAATGCAACTCACGGAATGCCAAATCGAGCATGGACAGTTCATCTACTCACTCCCACCGGAAGAAAGAAATGACTACCGGCAAATATTTCAATTCCGTATGTTGAATGCACGGCAACAGTATATCAATGTAAGTAGCCGGCAACAAGTCATAGAAACAGACCGGAATGGTAAAGCCTGGATAATCATGGGAGTAATGGACATACTTCCCGACCAGACCCCTATCGAAAGAATCAAACGGACGGTGGTGAACAGAAAAACGGGAGAGATGCTTCCAACATGCACTGTTTCTCCTGACAAACAATTATCCAACCGGGAGAAAGAAATATTACGACTCATCCGACAAGGTTTTCTAAGCAAGGAAATCGCTCACCAGCTGGGAGTGAGCATCTATACTGTGAACAATCACCGGAAAAACATCCTAAGCAAGTTAGATGCCAACAATATAATGGAAGCCATCCATATAGTAGAAAATCTTGGTATCTACCTCTAAGATTACGGAAGCCAACCGAGACTGTCCGCCAACTGATTTGTTTTGCGCCACTCTTCAAGCTCCTTATAAGTGCGGACACCTCCCGTAAAGACAGCATGATAAATCTCTATACCTGGAATCGTTACACCATCCGGCACATCGAATTTGATTTGCAATATCGTTTTCCTAATTTCAGGAGTAAGGCGCTCCGCAATAGCGGCAGTCACCTTTTCTACAACACCATCATACCTGGAACCTTTCCGGATGTGAATCATATCAAACTTCCAAGTATTCTGTTCTCTATCCTTATATAAAGCATGCCACTCCATGCACTCTTCCTCCGTATGGATAAGGTTCCTATATTGTATTTCCTGCAAAGGCAACCGTTCCGCAAGTTCCCGGATGACCGAAAAGCTCTCTCCTACATCCAACCTATCGGTATAAATATGGATATCTATATCCCTACTTTTCGCCAACAGCCCGGTACGGAGTGAGCCCACCAAATGAACGGTTGCTCCAATGCGCTCCCATGCTTCAATAATACAGGTATCTTCCAATACTTTCCATGCAGATTGCTGATTCTGCCTTGCAAGCTCATGAATGTCCATTTACCTCCACTTTTTTGAATGTGCAAAGATATAAAACTTCCCAGTATATAGCTATAAATAGCCATTTCCCTTCTTGATACAATACACTAATTTTGCACACTGTCTTATCTTTTAGCAACAACTAATTATGGCATTCAATCAAACAGAGAAACAAGAGAAAGAATATTTAAAGCAAATAATCAGTTTTCTGAAAAAGGTTATCGGTAATACCGACGCATCCGTGAAAGACCACGTCGACACCTTGGCAGAATACAAAGACTATATCTGGTCCAACAAAGACATCGACCCACACGAGATACGCTCCATGCGCGAAAGCATCCTGAACCATTTTGCCTTGGGGGAAAGTGTAATCAACAAGCATAAGCGGCTCACCAAGATACTTGCCATTCCTTACTTCGGACGAATTGATTTTTTGGAAAAGAAAGAAAACAGCAAAGTGATGCCTATCTATATAGGTATCCATACCTTCTATGACCCGGAAAGTCGAGCTACCCTTATCCATGACTGGCGAGCACCCGTTTCGAGCATGTTCTATGACCATGAATTAGGAGAAGCAGGCTATCGGTCTCCATCGGGAGAGATTAAAGGAGTAATTTCCCTAAAACGCCAATACAGAATTCGGGGCGGCAAAATGGAATTTATGATTGAAAGTGCCCTGACCGTCCATGACGACATTCTGCAAAAAGAGTTAAGTTCCAATGCAGATGACAAGATGAAAAATATCGTTGCCACCATCCAACGGGAACAGAACCGGATTATCCGCAACGAAGATATCCGCACGCTTATTATTCAAGGAGTGGCCGGCTCTGGAAAAACATCCATAGCCCTGCACCGCATAGCCTACCTGCTCTATACCTTCAGAGACAGCATCTCATCAAAAGATATTCTGATTATCTCCCCCAACAAAGTGTTTTCCGATTATATCTCCAACGTCCTCCCCGAACTTGGGGAAGAAACCGTGCCCGAAACCAGTATGGAACAAATACTCTCCGGAGTGTTGGAACACAAATATAAGTACCAAACATACTTCGGGCTAGTGAATGAACTGTTAGAAAAGCCATCCTCAAGCCTCATCGACAGAATAGCCTATAAAGCCTCTTTCGGCTTCATTTCAGAGCTTGACAAGTTTATCCTCCACATAGAGAACACCTACTTCAAGGCAGCAGACGTGAAGCTGACCAAATACATCACCATACCTGCCCCGTTTATTGAAGAACAGTACCTACGTTTCAACCGTTATCCCATACGCCGACGATTTGATGCTATGGCTGATTATATGCTGGATATGTTGAAAATACAATACACCTTTACGGTAACCACCACCGGCAGAAACCTTTTGAAAAAAGAAATCAGACTAATGTTTGCAGGCAATAACGACATTCAAGTCTACAAAGATTTCTTTAAATGGACAAATAATCCCGGAATGTTCAAAATGCGAAAGGGACATACACTCGAATACTCAGACTTGGCACCGCTGGCATACCTACACTTGGCATTGGAGGGAAACGGGAACCAGCCATTCAGAGTCAAACATCTGTTGATAGATGAGATGCAGGACTATTCGCCCATACAGTACAAGGTAATACAGAAACTCTTTCCATGCCGGAAAACCGTGTTGGGCGATGCAGGACAGTCCGTGAATCCTTATGGCTCATCCACAGCAGAAACTATCCAAAAGTCACTTACTGCAAGTGAAATCATGAAATTGTGTAAGAGTTATCGTTCCACCTTCGAGATTACGGATTTTGCGCAAAAGATTCATCCTAACGCAGAGCTGGAACCGGTTGCCCGGCATGGAGAAAAGCCACAAATCCTGCAGTTCGGCAGTGCCGTAGAAGAACTGTCCGGCATTATGGGGCTAATCTCCACTTACCGGAAATCCGGATATAAGTCTCTTGGCATCATATGCAAGACGGAGCAGCAAGCCAGGAAGATGGCAGACATGCTGAAATCATATGCCAATGATATCAGCTTCCTATCAAGTCAAAGCTCCGCATTTGTGCAAGGCATCGTCATCACCTCTGCCCACATGGCAAAAGGGCTTGAGTTTGACGAAGTCATTATTCCACAGACGGATGAGAGAAATTACCGTTCGGAGATTGACAAGAGTATGCTTTATGTAGCTGTAACCAGAGCTATGCACCGCCTAACCTTGACATTTCACGAGGCAAGACCGGCAACTCACTGATGATGGATTATTAAGGAAATCTATCCCAACAGCCTTGTACAAGATGCGGCAAGCAACGGCGTATCTCATCAATAGTGTATCTTTTCTTGCCGACAAGTTGGCAAGGTTTTGCCTCCTTCTTGGCAAGACTTTGCCACCGCATTGGCAAAACTTTGCCATCGGCTTGGCAAAAGTTTGCCAAAAGCACGGCAATAGGTTGGCAAAATTACTCTCTGATTGACAACAAGTTAAAACAATCATCACATCGGTAACATGAAAGATATGCCAAGTCAATTCCGCCAACGGTTTATTGTTTACTTCTTAAATAGAAAACCGATTGCAGTGCCAGCAAAATCACAAAAAGGTATTCTGCCGTTAAGTAAATAGCCAAGGATGCATGAGTGCAAGCGCTTAACCAATAAAGATACCCCAGATACACGACAGTGGTAGTCACTTGGAAAAGAAAAGTAATCCGGGTTTTACCGGTCCCTCCAACTGCGTTGAGATATACATAGCCTGGCAAGGCAAAGGTATAATTCAGCAACGTCACAACAAAAGGGATGAAAGCCTGCTCCGTCAACAGTTCGTTATCTGTATAGATTCCTATTATCAAGCGATTACAGCATACAGCTACCCCTATCAATGGAAATCCAACAGAATAGCCCAACCTCAGTATCTTACGGCAGATAATGAAAACAGCCCTCCTTTCTCCAGCCCCAATCGCATTACTGACCAGCGAACCCGTAGTGACCGCAAAAGAATTGACTATTACAAAAAAGACAGCAGATACACTTCGCGTAATATTGGAAATGGCTAATTCCGTTTTACCCAAATGTTCCACCGCCACAAAAAACAAGAGCCACGGAGCCACGCTGATAAAGGCATGAAGCATGCTCCATACCGACAAGCTCAGCACATCTACCAACAGCTTTCCGTCATATACCGGTTTCAATCCATATTTCCCTTTATCTATTTTCAGCCATACGTAGAAAAGAAGCATCGCCAAAGAACCCATCTCTGCCAGAGAAGAAGCAATGGCAGCTCCCGATATTCCCAGTCCTCCAACGAATATCAGAATATAATTCAAAGGAATATTAATCACTACTGCAACGGCTGCAGCCCACGATAATGCCCGAGTGCATGTTATTCCCACAAGAAAAGAACGGATAGCCAAAAACGGAAACGAAAACAGCAAACCGAAACTGCGCCAGTCCAGATACTGAATTACAGCCCGATAAATCTCCGGTGAGGAAATCAACCTTCCCAATATGAAAGGAGAACTTGCCTGCATCAGCAGACAAAGCAAAATGGCCAATCCCGATAAAAAGAAGAAACCTTGAAAGAATATCTTCCCAGCCTTACCATAATCACATTCTCCATTCCTTCGGGCAATCATCACCTGCAATCCGATACTAAATCCAAACCCAAGCATGTAGACCGCCAAATAATAAATCCCTGCAATGGCAGATGCTCCCAATTCCACCTCGCCAACGTGACCTAAGAAAACAGCATCGGTTATATTTATCAGCTGCTCCATCAAAATGCTCATCATTACCGGAAAGTTGATAAGCCATATCTGTTTATATGTATAATGCATTGCTCAACAATAAAATAGCACAAAACAACACACTGTACAAGTACAGCATGCTATCCTGCAAATTCATGAATAAAAGGATATACAATCTCTATGGCAAACGGGGCATCGCTTGCCAGATAGCTGAATAGCTTTATCAAGCAGGGCTATTCGTTGAGCGTAGCTATATACAGAGCTTCATAAAAGGTGAATATGTTTGTTCATTCAAGATATAGTGCAAAAGTACAGAAAAAAATGGGGTCAACGTAACAATCTGAGGTATTTTATATTTAAGCATATAATTTAGCAAGTC
>OLGN01000249.1_pt1 | contig 50122 bp, 69 predicted proteins | sample 1605941 | NCBI WGS metagenome assembly OLGN01 (sample SAMN03283269) | human gut metagenome | biome: human-associated habitat; material: feces | host: Homo sapiens | place: USA | collected 2013
TTATTATTATACCATCTTTCGCTTTTTGCTGTCCACTTTTTTAGTATAGCACCAATTCATAATAGGCATAATAGCATATACAATCAAAGTATTTGCTATGTGGGCGAAAGCGCAATATAATTTATGTGAGAGGTTCCGTCTCTTCAACTTAGAAGAAAGGAACAGAACACAAAACACATTTTTGTATGGCGTTACGCCCAGTGTTTTCAAGGGATTACAGAGGCGGGCTACAGTTTATTATCCGATATGGTGGTACATTGCGCCGACGATCATCAATACATTTCTGGAAAGCTATGATTTTTCCGGCAAGACCATTATTTTGTTTGCAACTTCCGGAGGAAGCGGATTCGGAAAAACCGTTGACAATCTGAAATGCAGTGTTTCTGACAGTACGGTTATTAAAGAGGGAAAACTGCTGAATGGCAGACCGTCTGTTTCGGAATTGCAGCAGTGGGTAGAGAGTCTTGGGGTGTGATATCGTGAATAGACCATATATTATTTGCCACATGGTAATATCGATTGACGGCAAAGTGACCGGTGATTTTTTAAGCAGACCGGATTGCGAAATGCCCACGGAAATTTATTATCAAATCAACCGTGACTATCATGCAAACGCCTTTGCCTGTGGTCGAGTTACAATGGAGGAGAGTTTTACACACGGCTATCAGCCGGATTTATCCAACTTTGCGGATGTATCAATACAGCGAGAGGATCATATTGCTGATAAGAATGCTGCGTTCTTTGCGGTAGCTTTTGACCGTTACGGAAAACTTGGCTGGACAACGTCAAAAATTGTTGATGAGGATCCCGGATACGGAAATGCACATATTATTGAGGTTTTGTGTGAGGATGCGTCTGACGCATATCTTGCGTATTTGCAGAGCATTGGTGTTTCCTATATTTTTGCCGGAAAAGAGGATCTGAATTTACCGCTTGCACTGGATAAACTGTATCGTTTATTTCGTATCCAAAAGCTTCTGCTGGAAGGAGGAAGCGTCATAAACGGTGTATTTGCACGAGAGAATATGATTGATGAGCTGAGTCTTGTTCTCGTACCGACTGTGGCTGGCAAAGATGGAAAGCCGTTGTTTTATGACAGCATTTTGCAGGACTACATCTTAACACAAACAAAACTTCTACCGGATTCATCGGTCTGGCTGAATTATCATAAAAAATGAACACACGAGCTGTCCATAGAAGAGGTCAGTTATATAACGAAATGAAAAACGGCAGGATATTGCGTAATCGAAGTCCTGCCGTTTTGTGTTATTCTTTTGCACAGCTGCATTGATATGCTGTTCCCCATTTATCCATGGCATCCAGTATCGGCTCCATGCTATGACCAAGTTCCGTCAGTGTATATTCCACTCTCGGCGGCACTTCCGGAAAAACCTCTCTTGTCAGCAGTCCGTTTTCCTCCATATTGCGGAGATTGGCTGTCAGAACCTTTTGGGAAATACCGGTGACAGATTTTTTCAGTTCGCCGAAACGCTTTGTACCGCTTCGCAGGTCACGCAGGATAAGAACTTTCCACTTATCTCCAATGAGCATAAGTGTTGTTTCCACAGGGCAAGCCGGCAGTTCAGGTTTATTTGTCATAAAATTTCCTCCTGTTAGTATCAAATTGACTGTAATATGCTTTCAGATACATTTTAGCATATGCGGATTGAAAAATCAAGAAAAATTTTTTGCGGATTTTTCCCGAAACTGCGCAAAGGTTACCACGAAGTAACTATACCACAAAAAAGTGCGTACTTTTCGGAAGCGAAAAACAGCCCCTCGCACAAGGTCCGTAGTATATGGGGAAACGCCCTTATTTCAAGGGATTGCGCGACAGCGTGGGTTACACAAACTCTTATAAAATCTTATCGTTTGTTAAACGATTGGCGTAAAATTGGCGTAAAGTGGCGTAAAAGCATCTGACAGGAAAACTGAAAAATGTACGATTTATAAAGCCGTATCATGTTTGCTATAATGAACATGGCGGCTTTATTTTTGCCGCTTTCTCAAAATCAGAAAGGAAGTTTTTTCAATGTCAAACCAAACAGAAAACAGGATGAATATTCTATCCGGCGCTTGTGCCGCGCCGATTATTGACAGCATATATTCCTTTTGCGAAAGCAAGGAAACGATAACCGACTTATATGCAGTTCTTCATACCTTATATGAAAATGGACTATCTTCGGAAGCATATCAAATATTGCGTGTGCTTTGTGCTGTACTTCAAATATCCGACTGCCAAGACCTGCCGTCGCTTGCGGCAAACGAAATACCAATATTTATTCAAAACTTTGTAGAGGATTTCTTTGAAATACTCTGTGAGTATCAGGAAGCATAAGGATTGTACCTTTGTGTTTTTATTTGTTTCAGTATATCATATTGGCGAAAGGAGGTACAGGCAGAATGACTGAAAGAGAGAAAAACGGACTGATATGTTTCTCTGATATTTTCTTTGGAAAATGGAAACTGCTGATTTTGTATGAATTGGCCGACGGCCCTAAACGGTTCAAAGAACTTCGGGACACAAATCAAAATATTTCCGCAAAGGTTTTGACTGAATCTATACAGGATTTGATGAATGAGGGGCTAATTGTGCGAATATCCTACCCGGAAGTGCCGCCGCGCGTAAATTACTTCTTATCAAAAAACGGGAAAAGCCTGATTCCGTTGATACGGGAAATGCTTGTATGGGGAACGGAACATCAAAAATACCGCAGTAAATGGGCAGCCTATGGAAAATCAGAAAACAAACAACGCCGGCAAAAAAGCGAGCGATAAATAACATATATAAGCATATCACAGCCGTTTATTCTGAAAAGAGTAAACGGCTTTTTTCATACCCGTACATAGCCGTCTGCTTCGCCGCTGGCGGCTAAATCTATGTAAAGGAGGAAACCCCAAAATGGCGAATTGCAAAGTAATTGCGGTGACGAACCAAAAAGGCGGCGTGGGTAAAACTACAACGACCGCTAACCTCGGAATCGGGCTTGCACAGGAAAACAAAAGGGTCTTGCTGATCGACGCAGACGCGCAAAATTCTTTGACGCTCTCCCTCGGCTATCCTAAACCCGACGATCTGCCCGTTACGCTTACGGACATTATACAGTCGGTGATTGACGACAAGCCGATTCCCAACGGCCACGGTATTTTGCACCACGGCGAGGGCGTTGACCTGCTGCCTGCGAATATCACATTGTCGGGTATGGAAATCCGGCTGATTAACGCTATGAACCGTGAACGGGCGCTGCGGACATATATCAACGAGATAAAGCCCTATTATGACTATATTCTCATTGACTGTATGCCGTCGCTTGGCATTATGCCGCTGAACTCACTGGCGGCAGCGGACAGCGTTATCATTCCGTCGCAGCCGTCGTTTCTCTCGGCAAAGGGTCTGGATTTGCTTATGCACTCCATTTCACAGGTCAAACGGCAGATCAACCCCAAGCTGAAAATCGACGGGATTCTTTTTACGATGGTGGATAGCCGTACAAACGAGGCAAAGGAAATCATCGCTTCTCTGCGCGCTCATTACGGCGAGAAAATCCGTGTGTTCGGGACGGAAATACCCTTTTCCGTGAGAGCCGCCGAAACCAGCGGCAGAGGCAAGAGCATTTATGCTCACGACAAAAATGGCAAGGTTGCCGCCGCATACCACGCGCTGACAAAGGAGGTGTTGGAGATTGAGCGTAAAAACGAGAGATTTAGGAATGACGCCGTTAGATGACCTGTTTTCTACCGATGAAAGCCGCGCAGAATCGCAGCTTGAAAAGGTCGTGACGCTGAATCCCGCTGAAATCTCCGACTTTCCGAATCACCCGTTCAAGGTCAAGCAGGACGAGGCAATGGCTGAAATGGTCGATAGTATCAGGAAATACGGCGTGTTAGTTCCTGCTCTTGTCCGACCGAAAGAGGACGGCGGCTATGAAATGGTCGCAGGCCACAGGCGAAAGTTTGCGGCTGCTCTGGCTGAACTGACGGAAATTCCGTGTATCGTCCGCAATCTCACCGACGATGAAGCTACCATAATCATGGTAGACAGTAACCTGCAAAGGGAAACAATCTTACCATCCGAAAAAGCATTTGCCTATAAAATGAAGCTGGACGCTATGAAAAGGCAAGGTCAGAGGTCGGATTTAACTTCTGACCCACTGGGGCAGAAGTTAAAAGGTAAGGTTTCGGTTGAAGTTTTAGCCACTAATTCACCTGATGGAAAAACACAAATCCAACGCTTTATCCGCTTGACCGAGCTTATTCCCTCTGTCCTGCAAATGGTGGACGACGGGAAAATCGCTTTCCGGCCCGCCGTTGAGCTTTCCTATCTTTCAAAAGAACAGCAGGAAGCCCTATACAGCACAATGGAATGTGAGGATTGCACCCCGTCTTTGGCACAGGCTATCAAAATGAAAGAGTTTAGCAAGGACGGCAAGCTGACCGACGAGGTGATTCTTTCCATTATGCAGGAGGATAAGCCGAATCAGAAAGAGCAGTTCAAAATGCCGAAAGAGCGTATCAGCAAGTATTTTGCGCCGGGGACGCCCGCACAGAAGATTGAAGATACCATTATTAAGGCTTTGGAGCTATACCGAAAGCGTGAACGGCAAAAAGGCATGGAAAGATAGAATTATCCTAACAAGGGATAACTATACCCTAAAATAAGGCAAGGTGCGGCGGTGTTCGCTTGTTCCCCCTCTCCACACCTCTCCCCCTCAAAAACTACCTGTACTACCCGAAAAAAGAGATATTACAGGGCAGCGATTTTCGTACCTTTGCAGAAATCCGCAAAAATTCGTACAATGAAGCTGCAAAGGAGGTTTGCGATATGAAAAAAGCAAGGATAATCGCTGTTATTGTAGCATTGATAGTTTCTTTGTCGGGTTGTGCGAATACGGATCACCCGCAGACGATACAGGACAGTTCGTGCATTGAAACGGTGGCAAGTGAGACTTACGAGCATACAGAGCCGGAAGATTGTTCGTCCGCTTCTGTTTCGGAGAGTAAACAAAGTTCCGCCGACAGTACGGTTAAGGCAGAAACAGAATCGGCACAGGCCGAAAATTCACAGCCTGCCACAGAACAAAACCCTGCGCCGGGGACGCAACCGCCGCAGACGGCCGTTCCAAACAATACGCCGAAAGCCGTTGAATCTACACCTGAATCAAAGCCTGCACCGACACAGCAGCCTACGCCGCCCCCTGCGGAAGAAACGCCAAAGGTCGAGCAGCCGCAGGAAACCATATCGGCATCCGAAGAACCTGCCGTTCCCGAATTTAATATTCAGACTTGGATCGACTATGCCAAAACCTACGCTGTGAGTGTTGGGTTACGGCTTGAAAGTTCAGCGGTTGACTGTTGGGACAATCCCATTACAGCGGGAGCATACAGCACTTGTCTTGAACGGGATATTGCGGGCAGGCTGGATCGGTACAGCCGTGACGAAGATATTACCGATGTCTGGATATGGGCGCAGGCACGCTCCGACGGGAGTTACGATTTGTATATCGGCTACGCCTAAACAAAATCAAAACCGAATATTTCACTATGAGCGCACTGTGTAAAAACACGGTGCGTTTTTTCATTTCAAGGAGGATTTCAAATGAAAACGCAGAAAATCAAAAAGTGTATGTCGCTGTTTCTGGCGGCGCTGATGTGCGTTACCACCCTGTTTGGGGTTGGGACGACCGCTTATGCCGCAGAAGAAACCGACGAGGTTTGCCTTGTTTCCTTTCCCCGTGACGGGGACGCCAATTACGGCGGCGAATGGGGACACGGCAGCTTTAATTTTATGAACGGCTGGTCGTCCGGCAGTTCCCGCTATACCACCGTCCGCGCTATGGGTTCGTATGACGGCAATATCTGTTACTGCATTGAACCCGGCGTTCCGCAGGAATCGGGCGACCGCTTCACGAAAAAGGGCGAGAACTTTTGGGACAATTACCCCTCGTCCTATAATCACACTATTTCGCCCGATGATATTAAGCTGTTTATCGGCCGTATCTTTCAGTACGGCTATACGGGTACGATTTCGACCTCTTGGCGTTCACAGAATGAGGGCGGCGACAAGCTGGCTCACGCTGTTGCCACACAGCTTTTAGTTTGGGAAACCGTCGTTGGCGAGCGTGACGCCGATTTTAACAAAGTCGGTACAGGCGGCAAGGACGCAATCTGCGATCAGATCAGCACAGGTCACCCGCTGTATAGCAGGATTATGAGCTACTACAATTCTATCGCCGCCAGCGTGCAGACCCATTCCAAAGTGCCGAGCTTCTTTGCAAAATCCACTGGCAAGGCAAAAAGCATTGAGCTTGAATGGGACGGCGAAAAGTACACCGCCACACTCACCGATACGAACAATGTTCTTGCTAACTACTCGTTTTCCGCAGGCGTTTCGGGAATCCGTTTTTCTGTAAACGGAAACAGGCTGACGATTACCGCTGATACAGCACCGAGCGATACCGTTACCATTACAGCCGAAAAGAAAAATTCGCAAAGGCGCGGGGTTATCACTTGGACGGATGGCATTTATGGCCCGAACGGAAAGCTGCAAGATATTGTCACCTATGCGCAGTCGGTCAATGACCCCGTAAAAGGCTATCTGAATATCAAGGTTTCCTACGGTTCAGCGAAAATCGTTAAAACTTCCGAGGACGGCAAGGTTGAGGGTATTTCCTTTACCATTACAGGAAACGGTGTGAATAAAACCGTTCAGACAGGTGCAGGCGGCACGATTCAGATTGACAATCTCACCCCCGGCGTTTACACCGTAACTGAACAGAACTACGACAAATACGAGCCACAAGAGGTTCGCCGTGTTACCGTTGTCAGCGGTCAGGTTGCTACCGTGAATTTCAGCAATGTTCTGAAGCGCGGAGATCTCACCGTCACCAAAACCTCGGAGGACGGACTAAACGAGGGTGTGAAATTTCACTTGTCCGGCACCTCTCTTTCGGGGCTTGCGGTGGACGAATACGCCGTGACCGACAGTTCGGGCAAGGCATATTTCCGTGATGTACTGATCGGTACAGGCTATACGCTGGAAGAAATTGACACCGCAATCCGCTATGTCGTTCCCGATAATCAAACGGCGGCGGTTGAGTGGAACAAGGTCACAAACAAGAGCTTTGTAAACATTCTGAAAAAGTGGAATGTCACCGTCACCAAGAGCGACAAAGAAACAGGCACAGCACAGGGCGACGCTTCTCTCGCCGGAGCCACTTATGGCATTTATAAGGGCGAGCAGCTTATTGACACCTACACCACCGACGCTGTAATTTGACGTGTAAAATGTAAATATTGAAAAAGGCGTGAAAAATATAAAATTTGCGGAACAAACGCCCCAAATTGGCGTAAATACGTGGGTTAATTGGTGTAAAGAATTGAAAAAGCATTAAATTAAATATGTTTACATGTCAAAAAATATTGCTCGAAATCGGTGTTTATAGCTTCGATTCGGGCAATTTAAATTTTATAAGAAAGCTCTTGAAAAACGTTTTAAAGTTTTTAAAAATCCTCTTTAGGACCGTAAATGCGTTGTTTTATATTAAAAAAAATTAAAACGTCATTTTGATATATAGCCATAATGTTGAAGATGATGGGGTAGCAACCTAGCAACTAAATTAAAATAGGGCAGCAACTAGTTGCTGCCCTAACCTTTTTTGTTAGAAATACCGTAAATGCGTTGTTTGAAATGCATAAAATGAAAAAATAATAGTTTTTAAAATTTTTTAAGAGTTTTATTTAGGGTAGCAACTAAATTAATTCAATAATTTTTATATTCATCAATAAATGGTTTAAACTGTTCATACACTTTTCTTTCTAGTGGAGATTGCAGAAAACAGGAATGTCCTCGTGTTCTTAAGAATTCCTGCTCTCTTTTGTACAACAGGCCCATTCTTTCAGCTCTAATACGGGCCGAAGTAATTGAAATATTACACAGTTTCGCAATATCTTCTGGTTCATGCATATCCAACGCCCATAAAACACACGCAGGAGCAAGAACATCAATTGCAAATCGTTCGGCTTCATATTCATACCGTTCCTCATCTTGAATATGTGACATTACAATATGTCCGATTTCATGCATAACAGTGTATCTTTTTTGAGGAACAGGGCAGTCTGGAACTACTATTTGATATCCATCGTCAGTAAAGACGGAATATCCTCTTTCATTGGGCAGAATATTAAAATCTTTTCTTAATATTATATTCATAGATTTTAGAATAGAAATAATATTCACTGGCAATGAAGAAATTGAATTGTTAATTAAAAAGTGCCAGCTCGCATCACGAGCATTTGTATAGGATTTATAATTCAAAATAAACACCTCCATGTATATTGTACACGCATGGAGGTGTTTTATATAGTTATATGTCGTTATCTTCCGGTAAATTATTAATTTTTTCTAATTCTTCTTTTGAAATTTCAGTTCTTCTAAATTTTCTATCAGGAGAACGAGAAACTTTAAGAGCCGCAGGCTGTTGACTTTCCTTTATTTGTTTTTGTCTATATAATTCTTCAAGTTTGCCTATAAGCTTTATTTGCTCTCTTTCATTAAATTTTGAGAATACATCAAGCATTTCCCGCTCATTTTCAGATAAATTGTCTGTTGATGAGTTTTTTTCTTTGCCATAGACTAAATAATCTATTGATATATTAAAAAAATCTGCTATTTCAATTAGATATTTTCTATATGACTTACTTTTTCCAGACTTCCACTCAGAAAATGCAACACTGTTTAACCCAAGATATTTGGTTAATTCTTTCTGTTCTCTATTGCCTAAAAGCATAGAGATTCTATCTAAAATATCCAAAAATAATACCTCCTATTTGTTTAAAAGAAACAAAATTAGATTTTTTCTAATTTTTATGTTGGCATTTAGAAAAAAGCTAGTTATAATATTAACATACCAATACAAAAGGACAAAAAATCCCTCATGATAATTGTATCATAAGGAAAAGAAAATTTCAATAGAAAGGAAATAAAAAAACATGAACGAATTAAAAGTATTTCAGAACAGCGAATTCGGAGAACTTGGAGTTCTCACCATTGACGGTAAGGAATTCTTTCCAGCTACACAATGCGCTAAAATTTTAGGTCACGAAAATCCAGCAAGGGCAATCCGTAAGTATTGCAAAGGAGTGACCGAAATGGTCACCCCTACAAACGGCGGTAATCAAGCTACAAAATTTATACCCGAAGGAGATTTATATCGCTTGATTATCCGTTCCAAGTTGCCGTCAGCAGAAAAATTTGAACGATGGGTATTTGACGAGGTCCTTCCGGAGCTTAGAAAGAATGGTTCATACGGAAATAATTTTAATCTGGAAGAGGTTATTGCAAAAACTGCAACGGCTGTTGTTTCAGAAGTTTTGAAACAGATCATACCCACAGCAGATAATCCAACAGAACAATCGCAAAATGTACCTAAGAGAAAAGCCAAGAAATATAAACATACACAGCCCAGTAAAATTGAAACATTGAAGCCGGAGCTTAAAACTAAAGTTGATGATATGATTGCATCAGGAGAATTTTCATGTCAACAAATAGCAAATTTTATTATGAATAATTGTGATATGTATATATCTCAGATGTCCGCTAACAGGTATAAGCGTATGCACTTTATTGTTGATGATAATTTTGATTCAAAGCTTACCATGTTTGAGGATATTATTTAACTTTAACATTCAAGAATTCCAAAAATATCTGTAGGCTTTTGAGAGCCGGCGGCTGAAATAATTACTCCTTATTCAGCAAAAACCTCTCTCTAAGCCGGTTCTCATAAGCCTGCAGGAAAAGGAGAAAATAACATATATGACAATAGGTAAAAAAATAAAGCTCCGCCGTGAGGCGCTGGGACTTAGTCAAATGGAGCTTGCAGAAAAAGCACATATCGGACAGCCTTACATTTCCCTGCTTGAAAATGACAAGTATCAACCGACAGCTCCGGTGATAGCGGGACTTGCAAAGGCTCTGAAATGTTCAGCTGATTATCTTATCAGCGATGAAAGGAGAATCGGATAATGATACAGATCGGAACAGTAATTCAGGGATATAAAGTTTATGGAATCTGTGATAAATATTGTATCGCACGAAATATCTCTCCCCGAACAGCAGATTCATGGGTTGTGTGGACAATTGATAATAATCAAAAGGGCGTTCATACAGGTCGATACTTTTCAAACCAGATGGACGCTGAATGGGAATTTGCAAGTCTTGCGTTCTCATGGTTTCAGGACAATGTAAGTATTAATTTTACAGCCGAAACAGCGGATTAAATCCGCTGTCCGCCGGAAGTGGTCTACCGGCGCTGATGATGGCAGACCGGAAGGAAGGTGAAATGAATGAAACTGGAAAAATTTAAATATGAAGCACGGTTGCTCATGTTCCGAATGGCTAAGCTTATGCTTGAAACTGCAGCTGATGAAAGCATAAAAAAAGAGCCGCAGACTCAACATAAACTTGTTTCTACAGCACTCGCACTGCTGATAGAAGCGGAAATTCTTGAAAAAGAGTTGGGTAAAGTGTCGAATTTAGGCTCTGATAATAGTATATCAGAATAAAATGGATTCGTCAAGCTTTTTTCTGAAGGAGGTGTTGATTTTTTGGACTATTTAACTGTAAAAGAATATGCGGAACTGAAATGCTGTAAACCTCAATATGTAAGAAAACTTATTCTTGATGGTAAATTAGAAGCAGAACAACGTCCTCATCCGCAGAATAAACAAATGTGCTATATGATTCCTGTATCAACGCTTTCAGAGGAACTTCAGGCAAAATATTATAACAAGCTGAAATCTGATCTAAAGATTCCGGAATTTAAAGATGATAAAGAGTCTTTAAAAAAGTCAAAAAGGACCGTTTCAAAAACATTTGAAGAAATGTCCGAAGCTGAACGCCGTGAAGCGAATATGTGGTTTGAGATATTGGAAGAATGGCTGAGTATAAGAAGTCAATATACCAACAAAGCTAAAGCTGATTCTATGTATGTAGGCAAATGTCAGCTTGAACATCCGGATTTACATATAAGCAGAGGTACGTTATACCGCAAGCTCAGAGCGAGGGAAGAAAACGATATTTATGGTCTGGTGGATAAGCGAGGCGGATGGAATAAAAAATCAAGTTCTATTCCTCCGATGGTTTGGGAAGCTTTTCTGTGGTATTGGTTGGATGAAAACAGACCGACTGTAAGCCTTTGCTACAGAAATACTGTCAATTGGACTGAACAATTTTATCCTGAGCTTGTTGATTTGATACCGACTGAAAGAAGCTTCCGCCGTCATATTGAAAATGATGTAAAATATGCAGTAAAAGTACTGATGAGAGATGGTGAAAAAGCTTTTAATGACCGCTGTCTTCCATACATGATGCGAATGTATGATAAGCTTGAAGCTAACGAATGCTGGATTGCCGATAATCATACCTTTGATATTCAATCCTATGATGATGAAGGAAATATACACAGACTATATCTTACAGCTTTTCTTGATGCAAAGACAGGAGTGCTTACAGGCTGGAATGTAACAGACAGTCCGAATTCGCAGTCTACAATATTAGCTTTGCGGCATGGAATCATGAGATTCGGAGCACCTAAAAGTATTTATGTAGATAACGGACGTGAGTTTCTTACTGCGGATCTAGGCGGAAACGGTCATCGAACTCAAAAAGGTTCTGAGGAGATTCCGTCAACCATTTTAAAGCGTTTGGGTATTGAAATGCATAACGCTATTGTCTGCAATGCAAGAGCAAAGCCTATTGAAAGAACATTTTATACGGTAAAAAATCAGTTTTCAAAGCTGTTTAACAGTTATTGCGGAGGAACTATTATAGAACGTCCTGAAGGTCTTAAAAGACGTATAAAAAACGGCGAACTTCCAAGAGATTACGAAATAAGAGACTTTCTTGAAACATGGATTGACGGAGACTATAATCTTCAGCCATACGGCGGTGCGGAAACCTGTTACAAGGGAATGTCAAGACTGGACGTTTGGAATAAGACCCGAACATCGGTAAGAATGCCTAAGCCGGAAGAGCTGAATTTGATGATGATGCGCAGTATGCGCTGTCAGAAAATAAAGCGTAACGGAGTGTACGTTGAAATATTCGGCGAAAAGCTGTGGTATATGGATTTGCAGCAAACAGTTGATAATTTACAGAAGAAAGTTTATGTCAGATATGATCCGGCTGATTTGAGAAGCGTAAGGCTTTATGATGAAGATGACAGATATTTATTTACATGGCAGTCTGCTGATGCTCTTCTTGTGGATTATATCACCGGAATAAAAGAAGAAATTGCAGATGGTGAAAAAATCATCGGAACGGTCAGAAAGTTTGTTAAGGAACAGGCTAAAGGAATATCTGCAAACCTTACTAATGACCAGAGAATCACTATGCTTGATATGACTATCAGGAAAGCTAAACAAAATAAGTCAGAAAAATTCAAGATTGAAATGCCGTCAAATATAATACCGATCAGAGCTAATGAAACGCAATCGGAAGAGCTTAAACAAGCTGCAGGTGCAGAAAAAACGGTAATTGTAGATTTGGATAGAATGGCTAGGAACGGAATGAAGAGAAAGGGAGATTGATATGGAATATAAATACAGTGATCATGAACTTGAACTGCTTGCAAAAGTTGACGAACTTCAGAAAGAAAAAAAGTGGTCACAAAAAAAGACCGCCGAGACCATAGGAATTACAGACGGTACTTTATCACAGCTCCGCAATGGAAAATATAATGCTAATCCGCAGAAATTATTCGATATTATAGAAAGCTACTTTGGAGTAAAGGAAGCGGCTAAGCTTACATATTCCGAAGTCGGATACGCTCAGACAAGTATATCTTCAGAAATATATAATATAATCCGTGTCTGCCAAGTCAAGGGAGGACTTGCGATTGCCTGCGGCGCTGCGGGAATAGGAAAAACTAAAGCGGCTCAGCAGTTTGTAAAGGAGCATAAGACCAACAGCGTTCTCATAACGGTCAATCCATGCATTTCCTCTATAAAAAGTCTGCTTAAGGTTGTAGCTGGAAAAGTAGGAGCGGCTATCAAAAAAACAAGAGACGAGCTGTGGCTTTCGATTATAGAATCTCTTTCAGACGGAATGGTTTTGATTTTTGATGAAGCTCAGCATTTGCCGCCTACAACAATAGAGGTCCTCAGAAGTTTTTCGGATTATTTTGCAGATAATGGACAAACCCTTGGGATATGTTTTGTGGGAAATCCTGAAACGGTTGACAGATACAGCAGTAAAAGGGCCGAATTTGCACAGATTGCCAACCGTACCAAGCAGAAAAAGATTTATACACAGGAAGAAATTAAACGAGACGATATTGTGAAGCTTTTTCCTATATTGGAGGCGGAACAGAAAGAAAAGGAAATTGAACTTCTATGGCGTGTTGCCCAAACGCCGCAGGCCCTCAGAGGAGCTATCAACCTGTTTTCCAATGCCTATGACAATGAAGATTACAGCTATGAGGGACTTATAGCAATGATGAAATTTATGGAGATGCAGATATAGGAGGATTTTTATGAGACAAGGAAAATGTCCGACCAGACAGCAAAAAAGTATTTATATCAGGATTACGTTTGTCTCCGTATAATTGGCTAGTAATAAGCGATACAAAAGAATCAATAACAATTATACACAGGCATACGAACACGATAAGGACGATTAAAAAGATTTTATAAGGAGTAAAAAATGACATATGAAGAAAGGATAGCACAGACAGCAAAGCGAAAATGCGATAAGTTATACATATCGGAACTTATTGCGGCAGCGTTTGCATTGACAGCTTTTTTGCCTTATCTGATTTTTAAAAATATAAGTTTTCTGGTTTTTTCGGCAATTTGTTTTTCCTATTGTGCATTCGCAGAAACGGCAATATTATTTATAGAGAAAAAAGCAAGAAAGCATATTAACAGACGTTTGAAAATACTGAATAAATCGTTGGAAAGAACGGTCAGAAGATTTCCGCAGGACGAATTATTTTTAGAAAAAAGAAAATTTGAAAGAGAATATAAGTTTTTGGAGAAAAAATGAAAAATTATTATTTTACATTCGGAAAATTAAAAACGCATCCGTTTTACGGCGGCTGGATCATAGTAAAGGCACGAAATCTTCGAAGCGCCATAGAAATATTTAAGATGTATTTTCCGAACAGAGAGAATCCTATGATTTGCAATTGTTCAATTGTGTATACAGAAAAGGATTTTAAAGATACTCAGATGTACATATCCGGTAATTTCGGAAAAAGATGTCATGGAATCATAGGATTTAAAGCATTAAAAAATAAGGACAGTGATAGAAATGAAGAACATACCTAATCCATGCGGCAGTTGTACTGAACGGCACACGGCGTGTCAGGACGGATGCAGAAAACATAAAGCTTATATCAAAATAAAAAGTGAAGTTGAAAGAAGAATACGTGCAAATATACGGTCATGCAGCCATTATACATACAAACCTGTAGTACATCAGATGTTCCATAAGTAAATGAGGGATCTATTCCCTCACCTTAATGCAGCTCCGAAAGGAACGGTGACAAGCCCGTATTAATGCAGAGTCAAGGAATTGAACGCAAAGAACGGAGGTAATTATATGATTTCAAAGAAACTTACAAGCAAAGCGGGAATCACTATTCCCAAAGCACTCAGAGCAGATCTGGGCTGGCAGCCTAGTATGGCGGTGGATTTAGCTCCGCAGGAAGACGGTAGTCTGATCATCAGACCACATATTGATCTGTGCAGATTCTGCGGCACTCATGAAAATGTACATAAATACAAAGATGTATGCGTTTGCTCGGAATGCTCGGAAAAAATGAAGGAGGTAATCTGATATGGAAATAAAACAAATTGTTGACAGAATGGTGGAAATTAAACAGGAGTCTAACGCTCTTCAGGATGAATATCTTGACCTTCAATCTAAGCTTCAGGTTGAAGGAGAATCAGCATTGGAAAATACAAAGTACAAGTCAGTGTCGTATTCGGGAACGTCAGGAAAAGCAACAGTTACTCTTGCCGACAAGGTTTCAGGAGTTATGCCGTCATTGTTTTTAGACATATTCGGAAAGGCGTTTCCTGATCTTGTAAACCAAAAAAGTATATTAGAACTTAATGCTGAAGGTAAACGTATTGCGGCAGCAGTATGGAATAAAGAATACTGCCAAGGCAGCGTTGAGGAAATTGTAAATAGTCTGAGTTGTGATGAAAAAGCAAAAAAATCTCTTCTGAAAAAACTTAATGGGAAGAATTTTGAAACAGATAAGAAAAATCTAATAAGAATCGGAGGCTTGGATGAAGACAGCGCCAAAGATTATGCATATTTAATTGCAGAAATTATTGCATGGAATAAAATAAAAGCTATTATTAAAATCAATAACAACGGTGTTTTCTCGCAGGAGGCATTTGAGCAGTTCGCTTTGAATATTAATGCAGCGGTTTGCGTAGAACAAAGCACTAAAATTACAATTGAGGAAAGTTAATATACTTTGTATAGCAATTGATTAAAAAAACGCCCCATTTCTTGACAAAAGAAATGGGAAAATGAAAAATGTTTATTGTTACTTAATTATTATAGCATAATAATGATAAAAATACAAGGAGGAAATAATGAGTATTGATATAAATAAAATAGCACAGGAAAAAATTACAGAAATGGAGAAAAACGGAGAAATAAAAAAGCATCTTGAAGAAAAGCTTCAGAAGTTAATTCTTGATTCGGTATCTTCAGCGCTAAGCGGATATGATGTACAGAAAAAAATCAAAGAAAAAATAGAAAGCCAAATAGCACCTTGTCTTGACGCTTTGGATTTTACGGCATATAATTCGTTCATCTGCGAGAAAGTCAAGCAAATTACGGAGGAATATTTAAAAGAAGATATTGCAAAGAAGATTTCAAATACGTTTGAAAAGATTTTTATGATGAAGCGTGAAAGCATAAAGCTTTCCGAGATCTTTGAAGCATACCGTCAATGGCTTATTGACGATTTAGAAGAAAGTGAGCGGTACGAGCTTAACAATGAGTTTTACACAAGTGTAGAAAATGATGAGGGTTATTGGCTTGAATGCAGTATATCTAAAGAAAAACCGACTAATAGTTCAACTTATTCCAGTGTTAGAAAGGATATTTATACCTGTGATTTTGGTTTTAGAGTACATAAAAAATATAATCAAAATGGAGTAGGATATATAGGTTCGGTTTATTTTGAGGGTTCAAGTGTAAATGAAGTTCTGAAAATTACTTCATATAACAAATTTCAGTCATTGCTGCTTAATTTGTATTATAACGAAACACCGGTTATCCTTGATGTTGAGGATGAAGGCGGTATTGATACCAGTCTGGGATTGGATATTTAAATGAAAATATACAATCGGTTGTTTAGAGGTAAAATAGGCAGTATATGGATTTGTGGTTTAGTAACAACAGATTCTCATGGATTAACAGTTACAATTCCCGAATGCGATTTAAGTGGCATTTTAGGAATATCTGGTATTAATATTTTTAATGCAATAGAATGGTACATAGGTCGCACTGATAAAAACGGAAATAAGATTTATACTGGCGATATAGTTAGAACGAAAAAAGGCAGAATTTATAAAGTTGTACTTAGAAAATACTTATCAGTTACGGGTTACGGTTTTGATCCGGTTGATAAAAAATATGCGGCAGATGAAGATGAAAATTATCTATTACAGTCGGATAATCTTGAAATTGTCGGAAATATACACGGACAACAGATATGAGGAATCCATGAACGAGATAAAAACGACGGTTAAAGAAGCCATAGAACAATTAAATGACTTAAAGCGTGACCGTGAAGGTTTTGCTAAAAATGATGAGCCTGATTCTATGTTTGCTTATGATATTAAAGCGATTGACGTGGCTATAACGGTTATGGAAATGGTCATCGACGAGATGCCAACAATCGAAGCTGAGCCTATAAAACACGGTGAGTGGAAACAATGTTTTATAGATTGTGGAAAACAAATTGAGGGAAATGAATGCTCCATTTGTGGGATACAAATTTATGGAGGTAGTATGGATATGTTTGTTTATTGCCCCAACTGCGGAGCGAAAATGGAGGAATAAAATGATTAGAGAAAAAATTGATAAAATAGTAAACAAATATTACAATGAAACCGATGAATGTTATAACAGTTTTCGTTATGATGATAAAGAAAATGAATTTTATATGGAAGAAGAAATCGAAGAATATTTAACGGTTGAAAAGGTTGATTTTAAAATTGAAAATGTAAGCGGATATAGCAATAGTGCATATGACAGCAATTTTCTTGCGGTTACATGGATCGAAAACAATGAACTAAATTTATTTACGTTGTTGCTGGAAGAATATTAACATTGGTGAATAAAAATGATTAAAAAAATAATTAGATATATTTTAAATTTATTCAATCCATATGAAGACGATAAACACAAAGAAGAACGATTGTATGAATATGAAGACACAGGATTAACACTGGAACAAATAGTAAAATTACAAAAACAAAACGCTATTTTGAAAGAATTGCTCAGATTGACCGCAAAAGATGCCAAGGGACTATTTAATGCATGCGATTCAGAATATTATAAGCATGATGACATTAGCGAACCTGAAAATTGCAAATTTTGCAAGAGTTATTCAGACGGTGGATGTAAAATGAATCATGAATGTAAATGGCGGTATGCCAATAAAATTGAGGAGGTTTTAAAAGATGGTTGACTATAACAAATATCAAGATGTTACATATAATCAGATTGACATGATGAAACATGCAATTGGGTTTGACGACCGAAAAGTAAAAGGTACAAAACATCGCAAGTATGAGCCATACCGCAATTATTATAATGCTGGAGAAAGAGACAAATCAGAGCTTGATAAACTGGTTGAAATCGGTTTTATGAAAAAAAGCAGTGAAGATTATTATCATGTTACCGATGACGGAAAGACATTTATTTATTATGTTACTGGTGTTCAAATTTTGCCGGATATGAAATGAGGTCTTGAAAGATGAATAGAGAAATATTGTTCAGGGGTAAGCGTGTTGATAGTAGTGAATGGTTTGAAGGATCATATTGGCTTTCACGTTCGGCGGTCAGAGAAACAACTTACATAACGGATGGCTATGGAAATTTATTTTGTGTTATCCCCGAAACAGTAGGACAATATACAGGTCTGAACGATAAGAACAACGTTAAGATTTTTGATGGTGATATAGTTACAGTTGAAAATCCTAACATATCAGATGATGAATATGGAATTGTAAAATTTGATAATGATGGTGCAATGTTTATTGTAGAATTTGATACATTTACAGTTGATTTTGGAAATAACATTGATGGTAATCAATGCGAAATAATAGGTAATATTTTTGACAATCCCGAATTACTGAAAGGAGAAGAAAATGATTAATACAATAGAAGCATTTAATTTATTTTGTGAAAAATATGCTGAGAAAAATAAAAATCAAAAATTAGAGCCGGGTGATAAGGCAGTTGCAATTTTGAAAAATTGCGTAATGATAGTTGAGGCAGACGAAGATAAAAAAATGAAAATCACATTTACTGGTGATGAGCCTATAGTTATTGATGATGATCTTAACATGTATGTGGAGGACTGAAAATGGCAAATAAAAATGAACCATGTGCAATTTGCGAGGATTATATCAAAGGTATTAAATGCGAAAATGACAAATGCCCAGTAGCTAAAATGAAAGCGGAAAACAAGCGATTGAAAAAGCGAGTGGATGCTTTAAAACTTGAATTATCATATCGTCCAAATCCTTTTGCTGTTGGAGATAGGCATGAAATGGGAGGCTAAAAATGGCGATTAAAACTATTAGAGTTTGTGATAGGTGTGGAAAATATATAGAATATCGTGGGTGGACAGCACGGATAAAGGGGTTACGATTCAGAAAAATTTTTATGCGAAAAATACTTAACGGTAATCCTGACGGGTATTCATATAGCGATTGGCATATAGAATTATGTGCAGAATGTACCTGTAAATTTGAAGATTTTTTGTATAAACAGGAGGGCTGAAAATGCCAAAGTGTAAGAATTGTTATCATTGCGAAATATGCAAAAAATATGCAATAAAATCAGGTGTGCCGGAAACCGTGTTAGATAAAGCGCTTGGTGAAGAATTTGAACACCTAGAAGGACATGACTGCTATAAAGATAAATCCCTGATTGTTGAGTTGCCTTGTAAAATTGGAGATACAGTATATATTCATTATGTATTGCCAAACGAAATAAAACAAATGAAAATTGACGGAATTAAGGTTCACAAAGAATTTATACAGGTTATTTTCTCGGATAACACTACTTTTACAGTATGGAATAATGATTGGAGTGATTATGAAAATACTGTATTTCGTACCCGTGAAGATGCAGAGAAAGGAATAAATAATGACTAAAGTTAATGGAATCCCTGTAGATCCGCTGATCAATGTGGAAGTTCATATGTATTTCGAAGTTCACAATTCGGATTTATGGGGTGGTAAAGGATCAGTCGGATATATGGAAATAGGTTATTGTGAGTGCAAAAACATTATTATAAATGAATTAAATAGTGACTTTATAGAACGTCAAATTGAATTTGCAGCTAATTCTGCCTGCGTAGATAAAAAGTATGTTCGACCCATCACCAAGCAGGAGTATGATGAGAAATCAAATGATAAAAATGATTAAAGGAAGGAATCGGTGCTATGGAACAGTATTTTGAAATTACAAAACAAAGCAGTTGTTATAAAGAATATTTTGACTATCTTGAAGCTGATGAAGTTTGCAGAAAAGCGGTCAAAAAATTTATTGAGGAAAATAATATACATACTGAACATTATGCTGTTTTCGGAGGAGCATTATGGATTGACAATAATCAGGAGAATAGGGAAAAGTATGGCAATCAACTGAAGAAGGACGGTGATGACGGACTTGCAGCGTTTAAGAAAACAAGTAAAATAGGCAGAGCGTGGACTGGATTGGGAATAAAGGAAGTACATAAGCCGCATGTTTCATTTTTCTTTGTTGATCCATCATATTCATCGAGAACCAGATTGTTTCATGTAGGAGAAAAGTTATATTGCAGTATAGACTGCATGAACCGAAGCACTAAGGTCAAAACCCCACGAGGATTTATTGAGATAAAAGCCAGTGAGTTTTTTAAAATCATTGAAGACGTGGAAAACGATAACGAGGATTGATAAATATGAATAATATAACTGAAAATTGCAGTAACTGCCTGCATTCATGCGGAACAGATAACCTTTACTGCAGCAAGCATAATAAACAAGTTTCTGACAGTGAAATATGCTTTGAATACTCTCATGAAAAACAGTGCAGTGAAGCTACGGAAATACTTCATAAACAAGGTAGGTCAGTATATGGACATTGATGAAATGTTTGATGCTTTCTGGAAAGCATATCCCAGAAAGTTAGATAAAATTAAGGCTAGAAAAGCTTTTAAGAAACTTAATCCAAGCGAGAAGCTCTTTAATACCATTTTAAGTACTCTTGAAAAGCAAAAAAATAATTATAATTGGAAAAAAGAAAATAGACAATATATGCCGTATCCAGCAACATATTTAAATAACCGAAGATGGGAAGATGAGGATGGAACAGATAACGAAAGTAATACCTCAAATCAAGCGTTCGGTACTTACTTATGATGAATATCTAAAACAAAAGGTTGATTCTTACAATAGTCTTTCCGGTAATCTTACCGGATATGACTGTAAGAAATGCTTGAATCGTGGATATTTTATGAAAATTATAAATGGTGATGAATCAATGGTCGCTTGCGACTGCATGAAAAAGCGTGAAGCACTGGTACGTCTTAAGAATTCCGGTCTAGCAGGAAGCATCAAAGAAAAGACATTTTCTTCTTTTGAAGCAAATCAAAGTTTTCAGCAGCATATAAAATCGGAAGCGGTCAAATTCGTAAAGTCATATAAAGGCAAGTGGTTTTTCATTGGAGGTCAGAATGGCTGCGGAAAAACTCATATATGTACTGCGATTGCAGGGCAATTACTAAAATTCGGAGAATCCGTGAGGTATCTTTTGTGGGAAGATGACTCCCCTGTTCTTAAAGCAAAGGTTAATGATCCGGAATATAAGACATTGATTTTAGGATATCAGACTGTTGATGTTCTTTACATTGATGATTTGTTTAAAACAAACGCAACTGAAGCTGACATACGTTTAGCTTTTCAAATACTGGATTATCGTGATCGCAATTCGTTATGCACTATTATTTCATCTGAACGTATGATTGATGAGATATATAAAATAAATCCGGCAATAGGCGGTCGGATCACTGAAATGGCAATGAAGATCAATATTCCTAAAGATATAAATAAGGATTATCGTTTAAAAAGGAAGGAGTAATATTTTATGGCAACTGCACCTCAGATACGTGCTATATATGCACTGGGTTCAAAACTCGGCATAAATCAGAATAGTCGTGAAGATAATCTTCATCAGCTGGTTTACAGTATAACCGGAAAAGAATCTATTAAAGGACTTACAAACTATGAAGCTGCAAGAGTTCAGTCGGAGCTCGCTAATATGGAAAGAAAAGTACATGCCGCCGACATACCTCCTGGAAAAATGACAGCAGAACAGCAAAATTATGTAAAGTATTTAATATTCAGACTTCAGAAATTAAGTCCCTCAAATGCTCCATACGGCGAACGCATGAGAGGTGCAGTAAAGAAAATTATAGATATGGATATCAATCCATATTGTGATAATCCTTTTAGAATGGTTACGGTTAAGCAAGGAATTAAGTTAATTGATACCTTGAAAAAGTATGTTGCTTCTGCCGAAAAGAAAGCCGGTATTAATAATGAGCATTGACAGAATTGCTTTAGAGCAGCTTGACGGAGAACAGCGTGAGATTGCAGAACTGATAGGAATCGAATCGTATAAAAAGCTTGTAAGATATTTTGGCGGAGGACAGATTTACGTCTGCAAAGCGGATACGCTTATGAAAATCAGCAGAAATGCTGAAATCTGCGGAAGATTTAATGGATATAACTATAGAGAGCTTGCTCTTGAATATAACCTGTCCACGAAAACAATAAGGGAAATAACGGCTGAAAAACTTAAGATTATTAAAAACGCACCTCTTGAGGGTCAGTTGGAATTGGAATAAGGAAAAGTCCGAACATACAAAATAATTGTGTGTTCGGACTTTTGAGTTAATTTACAATTTTGCAACGATCAAGTTGAAGATATTCTCCGTCATTAACCGTAACATAAGCATTACCCTCTTCAAATTCATCATTTATAGTAATTTGCATTGAAGTTGCAATATCATCTGAATAAACTTTAAAGAAAGCCTTATTATTAAAATATTCACTATCATTTATTTTTTCAAGTTTATATTCGCCTGCTGGTATGTCAATTCCTACACGTAACATTCCCTGACCAGTTATATCAATTTTTGCATTTTCAGCCGGAATTGCAGTCACATTTTCTATAGTTATATATTGACCATCTTCAATCGTAATAAATGAATTACCAAAGAAAGCTGCATGATAAATATCATTATCGCCATTACTGTCAGAATTTACAGAAAATTGTCCAACATGATTATGATTGCACATTAAAGCATATTCTCCAGCTGGAATATCTTCCCCCACTAAATATGTACCTGATTCAAAAGATATGTCATTATTTGTTAAATAACTAAAAGTGACTGCTCCGTCCTTTACCACTAATAGATTCATATCTTTGTTTTTTCCGTCTAATATTTTTAATTTTATTGATGCTGAATCGTTATAGTATTCAATTAATTTTAACAATTTAGATGATAATTTTTTTGTAGAGTCAGAAACATTTTCCATCATTAAAACATCAATCGTTTGTTCATTAAAATCATTTTCCCATAATGAAATTGTATATGTATTTGTATCAAAATCGAATTCGATTTCAGTGTTTTTCGTATTGTCTATAGGTTTTTGCCAAAAATAATTTTTTAACATAAATAAGCATTTTTGCTCTGATGTACTTGCATAATAATCATATACTAAATTATCAGAATTGAACACAAGAGACGGTATACTCATTTCATTGTTACCAATTGCAAAAGATATTATGTAATTTGATTTAAGCTGAGTTTTTTCAGATACAGAAATAGAAGTTAGAATCATTTTTTTGTATTTATCTATCGTTTCATTCCAATTTCCGGCTTTATAGTCTATATCAAAAGAGTTGGCATTTGAAAAAATTGCTATAATCGCAAAAGTGTTAGTATCTTCGAAGTAGTTAACTATTACATCATCAAAATAACCCAAACTTTTAAAATTCTGCATTAAAGTAATTGATTTGCTTGAAATTTCATTATCACCGTTTATTATTGATTCTTCTTGCATCGTACCTTCGGTTTCAAAAACATAGTTTGTAGCGGTACTTTTAGAACTACCGCATCCTAATAATGTAATTAAATAGGTAAATAATACAAATAAAAATATTATTTTTTTCATATTAAACTCCTCTTTATTTAAACTAATATGTATATTATAAAATAAAAGTATAAATATGTCAATTCTTAGGATAAGTTGTAACAAAATATTAATATTATTTTATTTATATTACAAACAAAGAATCACACTTTTATATAAATTCACAAAATATAATATAAAAAGTAAAAGCACTCAATCTTCTTAATAAGAAGACACGAGTGCTTTACTTGTTCTACCTTAATCAGTATAACATAAATGCTAATTAATGTCAATAACAAAAACAGAGATTTTTATCCTCTGCTTTTGTTGTTTGTCTTATACATGTTGAATATCTTTATTTTTTTGAGTGTCGCAGATTTCTTTTGTTTTATCATAGTTTTCACGATACATTTTATTATCTGGTTCTAATGCAACAGCTTTTTGCAATTCAACAAGAGCTTCATCATAACGTCTCATTTCATGTAATGTTACTCCCAAATTATTATGATATTTTGCATTGTCAGGCTCTAATTCAACAGCTTTTTTAGTTTCAATAAGAGCTTCATCATAACGTTTCATTTTATGTAGTGTAACACCAAGGGTATTATGGTATAGCGCATTATCAGGAGCCAGGTTTATCAGATTTTTACAAATTGAAACAGCGTCATCATAATTTTCTTCACGATATGACAAAACAACTTCCTTATACATATTTTGCAAATTTGTTTGACTTGCTAAGTATTGTACAGCTTCTTTTATTTCTTCAGACACTGTTGAATTATCAGCAGCAGATGATGAATTGTCTTTCATTAACTTATTTGTAAAATTATCTATAGAATCACTTAGTATTTTAAATCTATTTTCCGCTTTCTTAAGAAAATCTTCTTTAGACTGCATTTTTATTTTTAAAACACGTCCAATTAAAAACATGACCTCGTCAAAACCATTATGCTGTATAAAATATCCGTTGGATTTTTCTAAGAAATCGTGTACTTTTCCATCGGGTTTTTCATTGCCGTAAAGCATCCAATATGGACAGCATAACTTGTTTTCAGCAAATTGTTTCCCTTGTTCTATTAAATAATTCATTAAGCTGTTATCGTTTCCAGCATATCCTATAAATATAGGGTGATATTCTGATAGAATAGTATTAAGTGCTTTTTTCCAGTTATCATGAAGCTTGTCAACTTCATTAACAGTATTTGCAGGATCAAATAATAAATCTCTATGTATTTTAATAACGGTCGGTCTGTTAATCGGTTTTGATATATAGTGAGATAAAGATTCGTGACCTATTACCATGGGCATGGTTTGAGTATAATAGTTAACGGCGTCTTCAGTCAAGTGATCAAAATTTGTAGTTATAACAACATTGTTTTTAGTTTGAGACAGCAGATACGATAATATTACATATCCGGCGCTGGGAATAGCATTTTCCATTAATTTTTCAAGAAAGTTATATCCGTCCTTGGGATGTCTTTTGTAATAATGTTCGTAATATTGACTGTAAAAACTGTATTTATTTTCATCGGTGATCCCATATTCTGACCGCCACTTGAGGTAGCTGCTTTTATTGCGTATCCGCAGTTTATCATCCCATATATCTACAAGCTCCTGACCTGATTTTATTCCGGATGATATGGATGCACCAGCGCCGAGAACAAAACAAAATTTTCTTGGATGATGACCGTCTGAAACGTCTTTTATCTCCTGAATAAATCCATTTATAGATAATTCTTCATAACTCATATTGTAAATACCTTCTTCTTAAAAAATTGTAACAAATAATATCTATATATAGCATATCACGATAAAAAATATAATTCAATAAAATTTAACAGATTCTACCAAATGTACAATTTTAAATTTATCTATTTGCATAATATCAATAAAAGTAATTAATAGAAAAAATATAATTATATAATTCACAATACATTATGTATAATTGTATCTATTATTATACACAATGTATTTTTTGTCTTATAATAAAGTTAAAAAATAAAATTAACAGGGAAGCAAAAAAGTGAAGAATGTGATTTTACAAAGTTAAATACGTACTGTATAATTATAGTCAAGGTTATACAGTACGTATTTTTATTTATAGAAAGGAGGATACCATGAATACAGATGTTTTTACAAATATAGTTCAGCTTGCTTTGACATGCGGAATAGGCGTTGTTGCATTTTTTCTTAAAAGAACCATTTCGGAGCTGGATGAATGCAAAAGAAATATTACTGAAATAAAGTCACGTTACGCTTTATCTTCGGAACTTGAAGACTGTAAAAAGGACATTGCAAAAATTAAAGAGGATTACATAACGAAAGAAGATTTCTTCAGAGAGCAAACGGAGAACCGTCGTAAGCTTGATAAAATAATGGATATTCTTCTTGAGATCAAAGGAGGCGGCAAATAGTGAATTATGAAGCAGATAAATTAAAACAGGAAATTGAAAACGGAAATTTCTTTGTAAATAATGGACGTATTCTGCAAATGCTAAATATACTGGCAGGAGATTTCAAAAAATTAACTGAGATCAAATATGTTCTTTCAGATCTGGAGGAATATGAGATTGTCAGAAGCATTGATTATCTGTATGAAAGCGGATATGTAAAGCTAAGAAATACGGATAACGGAAAACCGACAACTCTTGCGGACGCTCCGTTTAAATGTCTGTCGGCAAAGCTTACGGCTGAGGGCGTGCGTATTTTGGTAGGTAAAAAGACAGACGACTGTATTGAACTGTAGGAGGTGTGATATGAACACTCTCGGAAACAGAAGACACAGTATTATTGACGGTCTTGAGCCTGATATTAAAGAGACTGTAGATGAGATGATACGTGCCGGTTTTACCTATCGTGAAATCGTGGACTACATAAAGGATACCGGAACAGAGATATCAATAGGCAGCGTTCACAGATATGTAAAGCATTTCAGGGAGTCTCTTGAAAGATTGAGAGTTTCTCAGGAAAATTTCAGAGCGCTGATGGAAGAAATCAACAGATACCCCGATATTGATATGGCTGAGGGTATACTTCGCATTATAAGCAGTCAGGTACTGGATGCTGTAAGTCAGATACCGTCAGAGGAAATAAAATCAAAGGATTTTGACACTCTAGTCAAATCGGCAGTTTCACTGACCAGAGCGGCAGCATATAAACGTAATGCCGATTTAAAGTCAAAGGAGCTTCTTGAAAACGGAGCGGATCAGTTTAAAACCATGATATTCGATGCCATGGCGGTAAAACGCCCTGAATTATACAGACAAGTCAAAGAATTTTTAAAAGAGGAGGAAGAAAAGCTATGATGTACGTTGTTCAGACTAAAACAGGCTGTGAGCTTTCCTCCGGAGTTTTGTTAAAAAGACTTGGATTTAATATTAAAATTCCCGAAAAGCTTATGAGTATACGCCGTGGAGGCATATGGAGATTGGAAAAGAAGCTTGTATTTACCGGATACATATTTCTTGAATCGGATAAATCCATAACCGAAAAAGATTATTATAAGGTTAAAAATACCGATGGAGTTATAAATTTTATCGGAAAGGGAAAACCGCAGGCAATACGTGAAAATGAAATCCCGTTTATCAATTGGCTCTGGAATAACGGTAAGCCTATAGAACCGTCAAGGGTTTTTGTAACTGTTGACGGAAGAAAGATGATAATGTCAGGACCTCTAAGAAAATACGGAGGAGAATATGCTTCGATCGATATTCGTCAGAGGCGTGCAAAGACTGTGATATCTATCTGCGGAATAAAACATAAGGTCACACTGCCTATTGAACTTATTTAAAAATCTCTGCGTTATGCTGAAGTACGGTTGATGCGTCCCGTACCGATCGGCGCAGCGGAATATATAAAAACGGCTTTTTAAAACTGAATTGCCGAATGGCGAAGCATATCTAAATGAAATATGCGTTAGAAAACGATTCAGACCCTCTTGAAAACCGTTTTAAGAAATTATTGGTGAAATTATATGGGTAAAAACAAAATCGCTTACAGGGGCTGACAGGCCTTTATTTGTATATTCGGAAACGGATTGAAATAAAATATGCCTTTAATAAGCATTATATACTCTTTATAACCGTTTAAAATTATTTGGACGTAAAATTTATCTCTAAAAAATAGAATCGCTTAAAAGGGCATAATTTGCCCTTATTTTTATACCGTGAAAGGACGTGGTATTTTGGGCGCATTAAATAAAAAAAGCATTAGATCTCTGCTTGAAGGAATTGATGAATATGAGGTCAGTCAGAAAAGGATAAAAGGCGGAAATTTAAATAGTATAAAGAGCCTGTATGATGAGTTTTTAAAAACAGACAGCAAGCCGCAGCGTGATAGATTAATCAATGAATTTAAAAAACGCAATGAGGAGTTTGCCGAGTTTATACAGTCAAATCCCGACCTTGTAGAAGCAGAGCTTCAAAAAGCATTGATTCTGGCAGCTTCCGGCGGAGAATATTCAGAAGAAGAAATCACAGTTGACGGTAAGGGAAGAAAAAAAGTAAAGCATATTAAGAAAACGGCTCTGCCTGATGTTTCGGCAGTTCGTGAATTAAGGGAAATGCTAGGCAGCAGCGAAACAGCCGAAAGCAGTATGGCTGAAGCTTGGATAGACGCTCTTCTCGGAGAAGATGAAAATGAACAGGAAGAATAAATACCACAGGCTTATAAAAGCTTTTAAGAAAAAAATCCCCGAATACCGCAAATCTCCCGAACTGTTCGCCTATGAGGTTTGTCGGTTTGAGCCTGACAAATGGCAGAAGGAAGTATTTGCAGATATTGCAAAGTTTCCGAAAGTTTCGTGCGTTCCGGTCAGGGCGTCGGAAAGACCGGTTGTGAAGCTGTTTTGTGCTTATGGTTTCTTTCATGTTTTCCGTATTCTAGAGTTGTAGCAACTGCTCCTACTAAACAGCAGCTTAATGATGTGCTGTGGGCGGAGGTTTCAAAATGGCAGTCAAAAAGTCCGCTTTTAAAAGTCGTTTTAAGATGGACTAAAACAAAGGTTTCCGTTGTAGGTAATGAAGAACGCTGGTTTGCTACTGCAAGAACAGCCACAAAGCCTGAAAACATGCAGGGCTTTCACGAGGACAACATGCTCTTTATCGTTGACGAGGCTTCAGGTGTTGCCGATCCGATAATGGAGGCGATTCTCGGTACGTTGTCCGGAGCAAACAATAAATTGCTTATGTGCGGAAATCCTACAAAGACCTCCGGTATTTTTTACGATTCTCATACCTGTGACAGAGGATTGTATAAATGTCACAGGGTTTCTTCACGTGACAGTTCCAGAACCAATAAGGAAAATATAGCGGCTATGGAGCGTAAATATGGGAAAGATTCAAATTTTGTTCGTGTCCGTGTTGACGGAGAATTTCCTAAACAGGAAGATGATGTTTTCATTCCTATGGAATTGATATTAACGTCAACATCGTCTGTGAAAGATTTTGAAGAACCGGAAATACCCGACCTTATCCATATTGGCTGTGATGTTGCAAGATTCGGGGACGATAAAACAGTAATCGGTTCTAAAGTAAATGAGAAGGCAGATATTGTCTGCAAACGTCAGGGGCAGGATACCATGAAGACAGCTGACGATATAGTGATGTGTTATGATAAATTGCTTAAAAAATATCCTAAATATAAACGTCCTGTTGCTGTTAAGATAGATGACGGCGGCGTAGGCGGCGGTGTTGTGGACAGATTAAGACAAATGAAGCGGAGTAATCCTCAGCGTTTCAAACAGATGGAAATATTCCCCGTTAAATTCGGTCAGAGAATGAAACATGCATATTATTATGATTCTACCACATACATGATGAGCGTAGTCAGAAATCTTTTGTCACCTCATGATGAAGACGGGAAACCTAAACCTGTAGAACTGATTCTTCCCGATGATGCGGATTTAATAGCGCAGCTGTCAACCCGAAAATATGAAATGACCGACGATTCCAGACAGAGAGTCGAAAGCAAAGACGCCATAAAGAAAAGGGGCGGTCATTCCCCAGACGAAGCAGATTGTATTTTATTATGCTGTCTGCCTGTTAAATTCAAAAAAGAAAGGAGGCAAAAAACTTGAGTAAGAAAAAAAGAAAGGTTCGTGCCGAGATAATAAAAACAACAGCTCAGATAAAGAAATCCGATAGTCCGTCACATCTTGAAGAAAAAGAAGATTCCGGATATTCAGACTGGCTTGAGCCAGACTATACCTTAAAAGGTCTTGAAAATATGACAAGACACTCCTCTATACTTCCTCAGTGCATTAGTGCGTATAAGTCCAATATAGCGGGATTCGGTATTGGAGTTAGGTATAAAGAGGATATTACAGACACGGAAGAGCTTGAAGATGAATTTAACAGACTTTCAGATATTGTGGAACTTCTTGCATTGGACTGTGATACAAAAGAAGTTTTTGAGAAGGTTATTGCCGCCCGTGAAACTTATGGAACTGCATATCTGGAGATAATCCGAAACGGGATGGACGAAGTGGTACAGATCGAATTTATTGAAAACGTTCCCAGCGTCCAAAAATCCAGACTGTTTGAAGAGTCGGTTGAGGTTGAATATGTTTACAAAGGAAAAGCTATAAGACGTAAAAAGCGGTACAGAAAGTATAAGCAGACAGTAGGTAGTAAAACCGTGTATTTCAAGGAGTTCGGAGACAAACGAATTATGAATAAAGAAACAGGCGAATATGTTTCTGAGCTGGATTCTGATAAACGGGCTAATGAGATACTGGAGTTTAAACTCGGCTCCAGACCTTACGGTCAGGTTCGCTGGATTGGTCAGGCGCTGAATGTCGACGGAAGCTGCAAGGCTGAAAATCTGAATAACAATTACTTTGAAAACGGTCGGCATACTCCTATGGCGGTAATTATCAAGGGCGGTACTCTGACAGACGAAAGCTATGACAAGCTTCATACCTATATGAACGACATTAAAGGCGAAGCAGGTCAGCATAGCTTTTTGCTTCTTGAGGCTGAAAAAAATGAAAACAGTACAAATATGCAGGAGGAAAAACAACCGGATATTGAATTAAAGAGTCTTGCGGATATTTTACAGCACGACGAGCTGTTTCAGGACTATTTGGATAATAACCGCAAGAAGGTACAGTCGGCTTTTCGCTTGCCTGATTTGTATGTGGGATATACCACAGATTTCAACCGTGCTACAGCTCAGACCGCGATGGAGGTAACAGAAAAACAGGTGTTTCAGCCGGAAAGACAGTCTCTTGCGTGGATAATCAATAACAAGCTGTTAAATGATTACGGTTTTAAGCATGTTGAAGTTTATTTCAGGGAGCCGGACATCACCAATCCTGATGACTTGTATAAGATACTTACCCTTGTAAACAATGCAGGGGGTCTTACTCCTAACAAGGCCAAAGAAATCGGGTACAAGGCTCTGGGTGAGACCAGTGATGATTTTGAGGAGGATTGGGGCAATATACCTCTTGCCTACAGTAAAACTCAATCAGCTTTAAACGGTCTTGAAACGCAGATTGCAAAAGCCGAAAACAATCACGATGATGAAATTGTGGCGGTAATGAAGTCAGTGCGCTCCCTGCTAATGAAACAAAGCAAAGGGGGCTGATTTTATGTGTTCCGAATGTCAGTTACTTATTAAAGCAATTGACGCATACATAACCAAAGCCGACAATGATCTTGCTGACCGATTGAAAGAAGAAGGCTATGCAGATTCCAAAAATACAGTAAAGCATATTGAGGAACTGGAAGAAAAAATAGCTGAGGTTTTGCAGGAGCAATCAAAAGACTTTGAGGATTTGATTGAATCCGCTGATAAGAAAGGTATTGACCTTGAGGAATTTCTTAAAGGTTCATGGCAGGAATTTAAGACAACAAATGATATCAGGGAAAAGCTATTCCCTATTTTCTTCAATGAATTTACGGAATATGTTCCTGTCCTGGCTAATTTTTACATGAAAGAAATGGATTCGGAGTTGATCGTGGAACAGATTTCCGAAAAGACAACCGACTGGATAGCACAATGGAGCTATGAGCTGTCAGATCTAATGCACCTTTCTTCTCACGAAGAAATTGAGAATATTCTTGTTAAGGGCTTGAAAAACGGCAAAGGCATTTCGGAGACTGCCCGTGACGTTCTGGAAAGCGGTATCAGAGACGAATTTTACAAGGCAAGACGTGCGGCGCTTACAGAAACTTTAAGAGCACACAGCTTTGCCCGTGAAGAATCAATACAGCAGTGTCCGGCGTCCGAGTATAAGGAATGGATTCACACGGGAAATCATAAAATTGAACCCAGACCGAATCATGTGAAGTTCAGCGGTACAATTATTTCAGCAGATAAAAGCTTTATGTTAGAATGTGCAGACGGCAAGGTTCGTTCTGCGGATTTCCCAAAAGACCCTGCACTTCCGGCGGCGGAAGTAATTAACTGTCATTGTATTCACCGTGGCATTACTTCCGAAGAAATTTTAGGCTTACCTCTTGAAGAACGCAAGAAGCTGCAGCAGCAGGCTATTGACGAAATGGGCGATGAATGGAAAAAAGAGCTTGACGCACGTAATAAGGCAAGAGCCGGAATTAATGAGGATACTATTAAGTGCGATTGGCTTAAAAATAAAACAGTCGAGGAAAGAAAAAAGTATTTCCGTTCCGATTCACGTTGGGCGTTGTTTGAAAGCGGAGTAATTCAGAATGACGCTGACCTTGAGAGACTCTACAAAACAGTCGATACAAAACACGGTCCTAGAAAAGTATTTAAATCGTTGACTGAACTAAAAAATGATGGTATAATGACAGTGAGCAAAGAAAGATTAGAACATTCCTCATTAGGTGATTGGACTAAAACTAATCGTCTTGATAAAGGTGGTCATGGTCAAAGAGGAATAGAAAAGCTTTTGAGCACCGACATTGAACCGGTTATTTATAAAGAATATTCAAATGGCGTAAGGATAGGTAGCGTACCAAATCACAAAAATCCCACTAAGAAGACCGGAAGCAATAAATCTAATTCAGATATAGGTCAATCATGGTTTCCGAAAGATTGGGATGATAATAAAATATTACTTGCCGGAACATATACCGCAAACTTTGGCACGGGCAATGATATTATAAAGAAAGCTGTTTTTGATGATGTGGAAGTTGTTATATTTCTTAATGACAGTCAGGTGGGAACAATTTGTCCTAATAATATGAGACAACCAAAAGGAGATGAATGGGAAAATGCAAGAGATTAACGAAAAAAAATTGCGTGAACTTATAAAAGAAAGAGAAACTCTTCATCCGCTTGATGACATAGGACGTGATAAAATTCTCAATAAAATGATTTTTTATTGTGGGAATAGTGAAGACGACATAGTTTCTTTTCTTTCTACTCTAAATCTGAGCGATTTGGAATGGATGAGTGAGATTTTTGAAGAACTTTCAGAAAAGCTTAACAAAAGCAAAACATTCAAAAAATCCCTTGAAGAAATTACAAGCAAATATCCGGATGTGGACTTTTGTTTGCAATATTGCTGAGTTAAAACATTTTTAATAATTTAAGCACTTTCAGTTCAGCTGAAGGTGCTAATTTTATACCCAAAATAAGAAAGGAAGTATACTATGATTTCAACATAATACTGCTTTATGCACTGGATACAGGTCAGATACCTATGGGTTGCTATATAGCCGCATGGGTTTTGGCAAGTGTTCGGGCTGTTGCCGGATTAATAAAAATGGCTTCTGACATTGCTGGCCATAAGGAATAAGCGCCTTAAAAGAGGCGTTATTTTTATACCCAAAATCAAAAGTAACCCATCGTGCAGTTAACTGAAATTTAAGTTAACTTTGCCCGATATGTCCCGTGCGGTCACGCACTGCCCTGAGCAAGGCGTAAAACTGCTTAAAAATTTAAATGGAGGTGCAAAATGGGCGAGATAATTAAAACACGCAGTATTTCAGATGCACAGATACAGTTTGTATCCCTTGTTGACAAAGCGGCTAACAAAAAGTCTTTCCTTATAACTAAATCCGAAGACGGTAAAGCTTCATTTTCCGCATACGGTAAAATCGTAAAGACGGATACCGACAGTCATTATGTGACAGGTATTGTCTACGAGCCTATGACGGAGGATTCACAGGGTGACTACATGACTGAAGAAGAAATACGCAAAGCAGCGCATTGGTTTGCCAAAAACGGAGACGGTATTGACATTCAGCACAACTTTGAAAAGTTTGAAAAAGCCGAAGTTGTGGAGAACTGGATAGCCAAAGCGGATTTTGAGATCGGTAAGGAAAAAGTCAAAAAGGGTACTTGGCTGATGACCGTGGAGATCACAGACCCCGATGTCTGGGCAGCAGTTGAAAAGGGTGAAATAACCGGATTTTCAATGGGCGGCACGGGTATTTACAGCGAGGATGATGTTGATCCGGACAGTCTCAGCAAATCAGAGGGCAAAAATTTTTTCAAGAAGCTTGCTAAAATGTTCGGTTTTGAGGTCGTGGAAAAAAGCGAGGTGGCTGTAAGGTTTAAGCAGAAAAACAAGTCAGAAGAATTCTGGAATGCCTTTTACAGCTTACAGGATACGTTGTTTAAGCGTAATAGCTTGACCGGAGATTCTGAAATTGAAACAGATTCTGAGAAAATTAAGGAATGTCTTTCAGATTTTTCGGAGATTGTTCAGGGTATTCTGGCAGATGATACTGACACGGTCATGAAAGCCAGAAAAACCCTCAGCGCAAAAAATATTGCAAGTCTTAAATCAATTTATGAAAGTATAGGAAAACTGCTTGAAGAAGCAGGAGAAACGGAGGAAAAGATGACAAAAGCAGAAGTAATGGATTTCATCAAAAATGAAATTCAGAAAGCCGAAAGCGGAAGCAGTAAGGATTCGGATAAGCTTGATGAAAAAACCAAGAAGTTTATTGTTGATACAATAAAGGAAGTTCTTGCCGAATCACAAAAGAATAAATCGGTTACTAAGGAAGAAGTTGCTGAAATGGTAAAAAGCGCTATGGAACCTCTGTATAAAGCAAGAGGTATAGTAACAAATCTCAACGGCGAGCCGGAACCTGTAGGCAAAAGCAACGATCTTTTTGAGGGACTATTTGTATAAAGGAGGTACAAGAAAATGCAATCAAACAGAAATATAATCGCCAAAGCGGCAGTAGACACTTCCGCACTGGGTAACGGCGGCAGAATGAATGCCGAACAGGCAAATCAGTTCATAACATTCATGAGAGATTATTCTTCATTTCTCAAGAAAGTAAACTTTATCAAAATGAGCAAAACAACCAGAGACCTTGACAGTCTTGAAGTAAACAAGCGGGCTCTTTACCGACAGGTTGAGAATGACGATAATCCCGCAACAGGAACGGTAACCCAGAAGAGACGTTCCCTAAAAGCAGTGGGCGTTGTAATGCCTTATGACGTTTCATTCCAGTACATGAAAGAAAATATTGAGGGTAAGAATGTAAACTCTACTCTTGCAAAGCTTTTTGCACAGCAGTTTGCCAATGATACCGTGGAGCTTGCTTTTCTGGGTGATGAATCTGATACTGACAATTTTATTAATATCAATGACGGCTGGATAAAAATTGCTACAGAGGACAGCGATACCCATAAGTTTGACACAGAGGGCAGTGCGGATTATTTAAATACTGTTTTCCCCGGACTTCTTGCGGCTATGCCTAACAAGTATTACAGCCTTTACACTGAGGAAGATAAATCAAAGATCAAGATTTTCTGTTCTCCGACAGTCAACAGAAAGTACAAACAGCAGCTTCAGGCAAGAAATACCGCTCTCGGTGATGCGTTGATAACAGGCGGTAAAAACGTAAGCTATGACGGATTTGAAATAGTGCCTGTAGCATTTATCCCCGACGATATTCAGATTGTTACTCCTTATGAAAATCTTATCTACGGTATTTACGGTCAGAGTCTTGAAGTATACCATGATGTTGTTCCCCGTAAAACAAGACACGAATATACTCTTCTTGCGGATTTTGATATGGAAATAAATAATCCCGATGCGCTTGTAATCGGCGGAAACTTTACAGCGCAGACCGATACAAAAAAAGACAATACTGAGCAGACAGCTTAAAGGAGGTTTTTAAAATGCCGAGAAAAAAGGTCGATGAAAATCACAAGATAACAGAGCCGGACTTCGTTGAAGAATCGGCTGAGAGCAGTACAGAAGATACTGCCGTTTATGCTGAAGATATGTCGCCGCTGGCTGCTGAAGAACCTGATGTTGCAAAGGAAAAAGTTTTTCAAGAAAAGTCTGTTGCTGCTGATCCGAACAGCAAAGCGGTGCTGCGTCTGACAAAGGGAGCAACATTTACATCCGGCGGAAAGGTATATAACAAGGGCGTTCTTGAGCCTGTTCCTCCGGATATAGCAGACAAGCTGATGAAAACCGGATTTTTTGAAAGAGCGTGATAACATGGCGGTCAGACCATGGGTAACTCCTCAAGAGGTGCGGGACTATACGGAAATTAAATCAGTTCAGGAAAGAAACGATACACGTATTGCCGTTGATATTTCAAGAGCTGAGCAGTATGTAATTTCATATACAAACAATGATTTTTCCGATTATGAGGAAATACCGCAGAATGTAAAAACAGCCGTGATTCTCTTAGCCGAGACTTACGGCTATAATTCTGTGGTTTCAGCTCAGAGCATTAAATCCGAGACCTTTGACGATTATAGTTATACGGCTGAAAACAGTATTGTCAGCTTCGATACTCTGGGTATTAAACCGCTTCTTGAGGAATTTATAAAGGTAAAACCCAAAAACGGCGTTACAATGCGGTTAAGGAGGCTATAACTTACTTTTTTGAAAAAAAGTAAGCAAAAAACTTTCAAATCGTCTTTAGTATGATGAAATATTTTAAATAAGGCTCGACAGGTAAGTAAACAGAAGATTAAAGAAAAAATTTTGAAAAAAAGTAAGCAAAAAACTTTTAATTCGAATTTAGTCAACTGGTATATTTTTCATAAAACTCGACAGGTAAGTAAATACAGCATTAAAGAAAAAATTTGAAGAGGAGGAAATTTATGTCATTGGGTAATTTTCTGGACCATAAGTGCGATATCTATCACTTGAAAAAGTTTAAAAGTACTGTAGGCTATGGTCTGTCTGATACCGTTTCTTTTGATTACGGAGACGTCCCCGATCTAAAAAATGTTATATGCCATTTCGGGGTAGAGTCTCTGGATTCGTCTGTTGAACAGAAAAATCCGCAGAATATATTAACTGAAAGGATAAAGCTTACATTGCCCATCGGTACGGATATACGAATTAATGACAAGGTAGTTGATTGTGAAACAGGACTTGAATACACCGCTGAAAGACCTAGAAATATCCGTGGTCATCACATTTTTGTATATATCAAGCGTACAAAGGAACAGGAGGCGCTTAAATAAATGTTTGAATCAGATGACATGAAACAGTTTTTCGGTAAATGTAATTCAGCCGGAAACAGTGACTTTAAAAAGGCGCTTTCGGTATTTGTTCAGGGACTGGGACTTGAATTCCTAAGAGTCATTCAAGATGAAATAATTCGGCTTAAGGTTATAGATACAAGGCTTTTGCTGAGCAGTTTTCATATTGGAGATAACGGAAATTCAGAGCTTTCCGAAGGAGACTTGACTGTTGAAGTGGGTACAAATGTTGAATATGCAAAATTTGTTAATGACGGTCATTGGACTTGCGGCAAAGGAGAAGCTATGAGATTTGTTCCTGGAAAAGTTACAACTAATGCGGTAGGAAAAATAACATCTTTTGAATACGATCCATCTGCTAAAAGCGGTATGATGTTAAAGCAAAAATGGGTCGAGGGGAGACATTTCTGGGAAAGCGGAATAAAAATCATGGAAAAAATGATACCCGGACTTCTTGAAGCAAAGGTTCAGCAATGGATGGATAATTACTTTTGAAAATATATGGCCGTGCCAATAAAAAACGGATTCCGTAAAATAAAATTCGATTTGTCCGGTGCGGTCACGCACTAAGGAGGGTTTATGCTTGAAAAAGAGGTTGCAAGTATAATTAAATTTATTCTGGATTCTGCCGGAAATCCTGTGCCGTATTATCATAACATGCCTGAAAACTTTGTTGTTCCGTCAGTGTATTTTCCGTCTCCGGAAATCACTTTTGAACCCGATACTTTCAGTACATATGGAGCGGATTACAATATATTTGTGAATTTCTTTCACAGCAGTACTGAACTTGCCTATGAGCTTGCACTGCCTGTGTTTCACAGTATCAACGCTGCTCGTAAGCTTATCCCTGCGATTGACATTAACGGAAAAACCACAGGGCAATATATAAGAATTCAGGATGTTCAGCTAAAAAAATCAGATGAATGCGCATATCAGATGCAGGTCGGCTGGGTAAGCAGAAGACCGTACAATTGCGAAGAAGCGCAGTTAATACAAAACTTTTACTTGAACGGAGGAAAAATATGAAAACCAAAAATGAAGATATAAAGCGGGAGGTTCAGGCATCTCCTGCGCCTAAGTTTACAATTGAAAAGCTGAGAGAAAACAGTCTTAAGCTTTTCGGTGTAACTCAAAGCACCTTTGACGGTGTGACATACGGTCTGAGCGGTGAATTCACTGTCTCGGAAATGAAGAAAATTATTTCTAATTGGCAGAACAAGGAGGTTAAATAATTATGGCTGGAGGAACATTCGATAAGTCTGTAGGAAAAGTAAGACCGGGTACTTACATTAATTTTGAGGCTTCAAATCAAAGTACGCTGGGTTCTTCCGACAGAGGAACGGTTCTGATTCCACTGATCAATCATTCATACGGTCCGGAAAAGGAATTTATAACTATTTCAAATGAATCGGTGGATTCGGCAATTGACAAGCTTGGTTACAGCGTATATGACGATGATCCGTCAATGCTGCTTATCCGTGAGGCATTTAAAAATGCAAGTACGGTAATTGTATACATTGCCAAGGCAGGAACTAAAGCAACGGGTACAGGCGGAGGCTTGTCAGCTCAGGCAAAGTACGGCGGTTCAAGAGGTAACGCTCTCAGTTATTCCGTTGCGGCGAATCCTGTAGCAGGCTTTGACGTTTCCGTTTATCTTGACGGTTCAACTGTTGAAGCGTTTGAAGGTGTTACAGATGTTTCAGCTCTGACCGACAGTAAGTACATAACATTTACAGCCTCAGAGGGTACTTCTCTTGAAGCAGCAGCAGGGGTTTCGCTTACAGGAGGTACGGACGGTACGGCTGCAAATTCTGACATTGCAGCGTTTCTTGACGATATGGAAAGCGTTAATTTCAATACCCTTGCTTTTCCTGTAACGGAAGAATCATTGCTTGCGGCGTGTGTTACAAAGATAAAGTATCTGAGGGAAAATGTAGGAAGAGGCGTTAAGGCTGTTGTTCCCGACTACAAAGCCGACTATGAGGGTATTATTAACGTTACAAATTCCGTTGTAATAAACGGCGTTACGCTTAGTAATGCACAAGCCACAGCGTGGGTCGCAGGTGCGGACGCTTCCGCTTCAAACGTTCAGAGCAACACATATAAAATCTATGTGGGTGCGGAAAGTGTTGCAGGAGCTAAAACCCATGAACAGGCAGTTGCGGCAATCCAGAACGGCGAGTTTTTCTTTTCATATTCCGAAAATGGAGATGTAATTGTTGAGTATGACATAAACAGTCTTACATCGTTTACAGACAGAAAAGACAAATCCTACAGCAAGAACAGGGTTCTGAGAGTATTTGACAGCTTTGCAGAATCTATTAGATTGAATTTCCCGCCTAATAAATACAGCAACAATGAAAACGGCTGGGATATTATGGACGGTATGGGAAGAAGTATTTTAAAGCAATTTTTTGACGCAGGAGCTATCCGGAATGTTGACTATGATTCTGATTTTGCAGTGGTCAGGGGCGAAAGCAAGGGCGACAGTACTTATTTCAATGTAGGAATTCAGCCTGTAGACAGTGCGGAAAAGTTATATTTTACAGTAAAGACCAGATAAGGAGGTTAAGTTATGGAAAGATACAACGATAACCCAATAGCGCTCAGCGAGGGAAAGGTTTTTGTAGACGGTGTGCAGATACTTGACGGTGTTAAGTTTGAATTGAAATTTACACCTGATGTGTATACCGGAAAGGTATTGGGAGAACGTTCCCCAAGCTCGCGCTGGATGGGATATACAATTACGGGAACTATCACAAGAAGAATATCAACTCCATGGTATAAGGAGATAGTTCAGAAATATCAGAAAGACGGAATAACGCCCGAATGCACAATACAGGGCGTAATGGACGATAAAGGCTCTGATTATTATCAGATGTACGGTTCTGATACTGTTACCGCAGTAGGCTGCGTATTTACAGGCGACATTCCTCTTATGGCTCTGGATACTGCCGGAGGAGTAAGAGAGGACGCTATTTCTTTTAATGCTAAAGATGTGATTTAAGACGTGTGTTAACGTCTTATTTTTATGTCCGAAAGCGGTCAAGACGTAAAACTGCTCCGCAAAAAACTATTATAATATTATGGAGGTCATAAAAATGACAAAGAATTTAAGCTATTTCATGAGAGAACAGAAGGAAGAAATCGTAAATGCTCCTGCACCGGAGAGTTTTGTAGACGAAAACGGAAACCGTCTTGAACTTGAAATTAAAACAATTTCCAATGACAAGATAAGAAAAATTCAGGACAATTACCGTAAGCGTTCTATTGCTCTGGATAATTCAGGAAATCCTTATCTATCGAACGGTGAAGTAGTATTCCAGACAGAAAATGATATCAACAGAGCAATGAGACATATCGTCGCTGAAGCATTGGTTTATCCCGATTTAAAATCTAAGGAGCTAATGGACTTTTATCATTGTTATGATATCAGTGAAATGCCTCTTAAAGTATTTCACAGACCGGGAGAATACAGTCAGGTATTTAATTCCGTTATGTCAGTGCTTGGACTTATAAAAAAGGACGAAGATTCAGACGAAGTTAAAGAAGCAAAAAACTAATAACCTGCAAGGGATCGTTTGAATACTGGGCGCATGTCTTATGGCAGCGCCACGGACTGCGTATGGAAGAGTTTGAGAAAATGCCTAAACGCACAAAACTCTTCTACATTGCGTCCGAATTGTGCGAGTTAAACGACCCTTGCAGGGTAGATATACAAATTTTGCTTGCTATGCTTAAATGCGGGGTGAGGCTGTAATGTCATATGTAATGAATGCCGTATTTAAGGCAACAGACGGGATAAGTCCTATATTAACAAGCATAGGTCAAATCGGAGAAAAGGTTGTTGCCGGTCTTGAAGACGGTTTTCTCGGCGTAAACTCCTCTGTTGGGCAGTCGGCAAAAATGTTTTCGGAAGCCTCCGCCTCAATATCAAAGATTTCCGGCGAAATGTCGGGTATTGTATCACAGTCAGAACAGGTTTCCGCTGCAATAGACGGAGAATCCGAGACATTGAGAAAAAATGCACAGTCATTGCAGCTGAAAGCAGATGAAGCCGAACGTGCGGCAGAAGCTGACAGAAAGCATTATGAAGAACTTTTAAATCAGAGTACGGCCGAAGAAAAAGCTTCTGAATCTATGAGCCAAAGCGTAGAAATTGCACGTCAAAGGGCTGAGACCTCAGAACAAATCGCTGCCGGATTGCGTGAAGAAGCGGATGCTGCCGAACAAGCATATATTAATTTGGATAATAATGCTCAGGCGGCTGTTCAGGCGGCTCAGGCGGAAGATAAGCTTGTCGATTCGGTAAATAAGGCGGCACAATCTGAACAAAAAGCTGCTGATGCGTTGGAAAATTCTGATTCTTCCATGAATCGTACTGCTAAAACCGCAACATCGACGGCAACCTCTTTTGCGAAGCTTGAAGCCAGCACTTCGGGTAATATATCCGCTACAAGAGCTCTTGCTAAAGAATTTTCTAATGAAGCTGAAAAGTTAAGACTGGCAGCGATAGAAGCACATAAAGACGCAGATGCCAAAAGACAAGCTGCGCAAGTGGCAAAAGAGTTGCATGAAAATCTTAAATCGGAGCTTTTGACAGTACGGGAAAATACCGAAGCTTCAAAAGAAGATACAAAGGTTCTTGCCGAACGAACCGAACAAGCAAGACGTTTTGCTAAGGCTAAGGAAGAAGCTGCTAAGCGAGCTGAAAAGAAGGCACAGAATTTAGAATCTGACACTGCCGCAGCTAAAAAAAATGCCGCTGCTTTGGAAGAAGCTGCACAAGCAGACGAACAATTATATAACTCTGCAAACAAAACTGCTTCTGCTGAGCAAAAAGTAGCCGACTCTCTCAATAGATCCGAACAGGAGGCTAAGGAGTACGGTGACGCCATGATAAAGGCGGCTGATGACAGTGAAAAGTTGGGAGACAAGGGCGGTAACGCTATTTCTGAACTGGAATCAATTATTGCCGGTGCAGGAATAATCATGGGACTTAAAAAAATCGGCGAAGCGTTTCTTGATTGCAGTAATTCAGCGGCACAGTTTGAGGCAAGTATTGCAAAGGTTTCCACAATTGCCGATACAAGTCAGGTTTCCTTGAGTACTATAGAATCCGACATTATGGCTCTTTCACGTTCCACCGGACAAGGTGCAGGCGATTTAACAGAAGCCACATATCAGGCAATTTCAGCCAGTGTCGATACTGCCTATGCCGTTAAGTTCGTTGATGAAGCCAATAAGCTTGCTGTGGGAGGATTTACTCAACAGGCAACAGCTGCGGACGTACTGACAACGGCTATAAACGCTTACGGGTTAGCTGTATCAGAAGCAACACAAGTGTCAGATATGCTGATAACAACTCAGAATCTAGGTAAGACAACCGTTGATGAACTTGCTCAGAACATGGGGCGTGTTATTCCTCTTGCAGCGGCATATAACGTTGAAATGGATAATCTTTCAACCGGTTATGCTATTCTCACAAAAAACGGTATTGCCACGGCAGAGTCAACAACATATTTAAAATCCATGCTGAATGAACTCGGTGATACAGGAAGTGCGGTTGCCGGAGTTTTACAGGAACAAACAGGACAGTCTTTTGCACAGCTTACAGAAAGCGGTTATTCACTGGGTGATGTACTGACTGTAATCGGAGACAGCGTAAACGGAGATACCACGGCATTTAATAACCTTTGGGGAAGTCAGGAAGCCGGAATCGGTGCGTTGGCTTTGTTTAATGCAGGAGCGGCAGAATTTAACAGCACTCTGGGCAAAATGCAGGATTCAGCCGGAGCGACTGAAAAAGCGTACATGACTATGACCAATACCACGGAACATGCTCAGAAGAGAATGCAGAACGCTTTCGGCAATCTTGGTATTACAATAGGTTCGCAGTTGAATCCGGTTATTTCAGATTTGTATAACGGTGTTGCTGATGTTGTAGACGGGTTCTCGGAATTTACCGATGAACATCCGGGCGTGACAGCGGCAATTACAGGGGTAAGTGTTACTTTAGGAATAGGCACTGTAGCTTTGACCGGATACAGCGTAGCTTCTAAGGTGGCTTCGGCAGCAACTAAAACCTTTACCGCTGTTTTACAAGCGAATCCTCTGGTAAAAGGAGCTATGATTGCTGTTGGTATAGCAGGTGTAGTTGCAGGAGTAGCTTCGTTTACAAATGTAATTAAAAGCAATACTGATGCCGTTGAGGACTACAACGGAACGCTTGAACAATGCAGTACAGAAATTGACAATACCAGAACAGCTTATGAAAATGTCTGCAATATGTACGGAGCTGAATCTCAGGCGGCACAAGGTCTTGCTTCTGAACTTGAAACTCTTAATGCTCAGTATCAAAAAGGCGGGGGATTTGCCGCAGATTATGCTCAGCGATTGGAAGAAAGCAAGGAAGCCCTTACTTCGTTCACTACTGAATACAACAGCAAAATGGACAGTATCGACAAGGATTGGCAAAATGGAATGGTTGCTGTCGCCCAGCTTGAAGCATTGTCCAAGCAGTCTGAATTAACCAATGCTGACCTTGATATGATGTCTCAATATGCCGATTACCTTAATAATACGTTTAATTGTAATATTGAGGTTGATTATGATACGGGTAAATTAACAGGATTTGATCCGACTAATATAAATTCACAGATGATTAAGATAGCCATGGATAATCGCAAACAAGCAGCAAGTGAATCTGTGACTAGCGCCGATTTTACTAACGGTTATTTAGACGGTCTTAAAGAGCTTAAAGATTTTGAGACAGAGTATAAAATAGTTAAAGATGAAATAACAAAATCCATGAATGATCCCGGTCATGCCAATATGACAAGCTATACTATGTCGGAAGCTAATGAATATTTCGGCAAAAAAATCGCAGAAGCTCAAAAGGTTGTTGATGGGTATAAAAATACCGCTTTTGAAGCCTTTAGTATAATGGATAATCCCGACGGCGCTGAAGAATTTCTAAAGACTATTGAAGATACTGCAAATGCTTACAACGATTTAGGGAAATCAGCGAAGGATGCTCAGAAAGCCCTGACTCCTGAAGAAGCAATTTCAGAAGTATGGGCAGCTAACGAAGAACAAATCAAACAATTTGCTGAAGAATATGAAGAAGCATATGATTCTATTCGTGAAAGCTTAGACGGTATGTTCGGATTGTTTGAAGAAGCAAGTATGAACCTTGAAAATGCCTTATCTCCCGATACTGCAATTGAAAATATTGAAAGTCAAATAGATTATTTTAATCAATATAAGGAAGCGGTTGCCACACTTTCCGATTTAGAGCTTGATAGTAATATTATAGAGCAGTTAGACCCTGAACAAGCTGTTGCATTTGCCCAATCGTTTAATGAAATGAATGTTGACGAGGCTAAGGGGAAGGTCAGTGAACTCAATGAATCATTTGGAGAATTAAAAAATATTAAAGATGACACTGCACAAACGATGCTTGAAGTTGACGAAGAAATTTCGCAAAGGCTTGATGCAATAAAAGAAAATATGGATAAGTCTCTTGATGAAATGGTCGAAGAGATGAAATTGGATAGTGAAGCGGCAGATGCCGCAAAGCTTACAATGGACGGATACATATCCCAACTTAAATCCAGTGGTGACACTGCCGTTCAGCAAGCCCAGAGCATTGCAAGCAGAATCACAGCTGCATTAAGCGTTGACGTTTCGACGGCAGTTTCAAATGCTGCGGCTGCTGTTCGTGGGTTTACTGCAAATGTGAATGCCTACGCTTCCGGTACGCTATCGGCAGAACCCGGTATTGCATTGGTCGGTGAAGAGGGCCCTGAGCTTGTACGGTTCAAAGGCGGAGAAACGGTATATACTGCCGATGAGACTGAACAGATCATTAACGGTTACGCTGATAATCATTTCAGCATTCCCCCGTCTGAATCCCCTGTAAAAAAGTTTGAAAACAAAACCGAATCAGTATCCCGCCGTGAAGTTGATCTCAACATCAACGGAAAGGGTTCTATAAACGTAAAAAGCAATATGGATAAGGAACAGGTTGCGGAGATCCTTATAGAAAATTTAAAGCCTGCACTTATGAGTATTATTTCAACTGAATTATTTGAGGAGGGCGAAGACTCTTATGACTTCTAGCAAATATCAAATATGGCTTGAAGCAGGAAAAAAGAAACATCAATTGCCTGTGAATCCCGAAAGTATCAAGATTCAGAGAAACGGCAACAATCAGAGCGTAACCATTGCCGGACTTGGAGAAACTACCGTATTACAAGAACCCAAAGCCGTTACGATTTCATTTTCGTCCTTTTTCCCCAAGACGTATTTCCCCGGCTGTACTGTGAAAAAACCTCTTTTACCCCATGCGTATATCAATGCAATATCCACATGGCTTAACGAAAAGACTGTTGTCCGACTGTATATAACTAAATGCGATATTGTATGGTATGCAACGATTGAAAGCTTTTCCTACTCCCAAAGCGGCGGAGACGTTGGCTCTTATGATTATACCATTTCGCTGAAATCATATAAGACGGTAAGAGTGCGGCAGATAAATATTAACAAGAACAAAAAAGCGTCTGCTCCCAAAAAGACAAACGCAAGAGTCAATACCAAATCAAAGCCTAAGACCTATACCGTAAAATCAGGAGACAGCCTTTACAATATTGCCAAAAAGTATTACGGAGACGGCTCTAAATATACTAAAATCTATGAAGCCAATAAAAAAATCATCGGCTCTAATCCTAATCTGATAAAGGCAGGTCAGGTATTAACAATACCGTAAGGAGGCAAGTTATGTCCGATATCAATTTGATTTTATACCGTGACGGTAAGACCTTCGATATTTCAGAACTTGTGGAAAGTATTAAATGGAAAGGGAGAAAGGGTTCTGCCGCACGGTCTGTAAGTATTTCTCTTTTGGACTGCAAAGGCGCACAAAGCGGAATAGATGTCACAAAAGGTCATCAATTGATTTTCAGTTATAAGGGCAAGGAATTATTTAGGGGTATGATAATGTCACAGCAGCAGTCCGAAAGCTTTAAAATGCCCATTACCGCATATGACAACGGTATTTACCTGTCAAACAATAAAGATACATTCGTGTACGAAAACAAAACCGTACACGATATTTTTATTGATGTATGCAAGCGTTTCGGTATTAAATATTCAGACGTTGCAAAGACATCATACAAGATTCCGGAGCTTACAAAATCTAAAACAACTGCATGGGACGCAATACTCGACGCCATTTCTCAGGATTTTAAAGCTACGGGAACAAAGTATTATGTGAATTCCTCAAAGGGAGTTTTAAGCCTAATAAAACGTCGTGAAAATATACTTCAATGGGTTCTTGAAACAGGCGGAAATATTATGTCATATACATACAAAAAGAGTATTGAGGATATAAAGACACGTTTAAAAATTCTTTCTGACGAAGATAAGGTTTATGCCGTTAAGAAGAATACCGAGCTTGAAAAGAAAATCGGTATTTTTCAGGATATCGAAAAAAAGGACGATGATCTTTCAGAAGCCAAGCTTCAGGAGCATATCAAAGAAACGCTGAAAGAAATCAGTACTCCCGAAATAAGCCTGAGTGTTGAGGCTTTGGGTATACCCGATGTTATTTCAGGTGTGGGGGTTTATGTAATAATTGACGAACTGGGGATTAAGCGTACTTTCTATGTCGATGAAGATACTCATACTTTCAAAGGAGGAAGTCATACAATGAATCTTACGCTTAATTCCGTGAATGAATAGGAGGTCTGAATGGATAATCCAACGAGTATTAAAGGATTGATGCAGCAAATGCTGCCAAAGGGAAATGATATTGTAATAGGCAGGGTCATTTCCGTAAATCCTGTCAGAGTACAGGTAATAAATGATGAAAAGCTTACACCGATCCCAATTGTCCCTCAAAGACTTTCCGATTTGCATACGGGAGAATATGTACATTTACTGGTATTTAATAACGGCAAAAAGTATTATGCGTTGGACAGGGCGGTGATGTAAATGGCGGTAGATATTGAAATTCCCATTGATACTATTGAAGAAGAGACGGAAAAGCCTACACGCACATACCGTCTTGACCTTGATTCGGGAAGAATTATCGGTACTGTTGACGGAATCGAAGCAGTAAATCAGGCAATAAGAAAAGCGATAATAACGGCACGTTACAAGTGCCTTATTTATGATGACGATTACGGCGGAGAGCTGAAGGATATGGTCTATGACGAGGTATCAACTCCCGAACTGATAGAAACAGCCTTGCCAGAATTAGTCAGGGACGCGCTTTCACAGGATACACGAATACTTGATGTGTATGATTTTGAAATAAGTTTTAAGAATGATGAAGCCTTTATTTCATTCAAAGCCGATACCGTATTCGGTGAAACTCAGATAAGAGAGGTGATATGATGTTTGAAAGCTATACTTATGAAAAACTTCTTGAAGAGGTTTTAAATAATGCTCCCGACGATATTGACACACGTCCGGGGAGCATTTTTTATGATGCAGTTTCCGGAATCCTTATTAAAATCGCAAAATACTATACTGATCTTGAATTGATATTTTCGCTTTCACAGGTAGAAACCGCTTCGGGAGAATATCTTGATTCCAAAGCGTCTGAGTACGGAATTACACGTCATGGAGCTGAAAAGGCAAGATATACTGCCGCAATTATGGGAACTGTTACAGAAGAAAATGAACGATTCTTTTACAATGGACTGTATTTTGTACTTAAAACCGATGAATCCGGCTGGTACTTTGAAGCCGAGGAAACAGGAACGGAATACAATAATATTTTTCCCGGAACAGCGGCGGTTCCCGTTGATACTATATTGGGACTTGAAGGAGCAGAATTCGGTACGGTAATTGAATACGGTACAACGCCGGAAGATGACGAAAGTCTGCGCCGCCGTCTGAAAGACAAAATATCCGGTTCGGGAGAAAACGGAAACAAACAGCATTACAAAATATGGTGCGAAAGTATTGACGGCGTAGGCAAGGCAAAAATCTTTCCGTTATGGAACGGTCCCAATACTGTAAAGGCAGTTCTTATAGATTTAAACGGACTTCCGTGCGGAAAAGATATTGTAAATGAAGTACAGAAGTACGTGGACCCTGACGGTCTGGGACTTGGCGAGGGCTGCGCTCCTATAGGCGCTCATTTTACAGCTGCAGCAGCTGAAAGCGAGTATATAGATATTTCCGTTACGATTGAGGTAAAGCAGGGGTTTAGCTTTGAAGCGGCAAAGGAGTCAATAAAATCGGGGATAGAGAATTGTTTTAAAACGCAGGTAATGAACAGTTCTGATGCAGAGGAAATTATGATACGAATTTCTGAAATAGGCGCTGTGATTTCCGATGTTACTGAAATAGCAGATTACAGAAATCTCGTCATTAACGGTTCGGACGAAAATATTGCGGTAAACGCTGAAAGTGTGCCTATTTTGGGGGTGACTGAAATTGAAGCTGTTTGAAAGTTATTATAAAAACAACTATGAGGAGCTAATAACCTATTATCCGGTCTTTTACCGTGAAGTATATGAAATGGTTGAAATTCTCAAGGCTCAGGGCAGACTTGCCGACAATCTGCAAAATAGTATTGAACAGGTATTTTCCAATCAGTTTATAGACAGTGCGGATGAAAGTGTGATTTCTTCTTATGAAAAAATTATGGGCATTATTCCGGATTCTTTAAAACCGATTGAAGAACGCCGCCGACTTGTAAAAGCAAGACTGATCGGTTCGGGTAAAATTTCAGCTTCTGTAATTTCCGATATGATAAAGGCGTATACGGGCGGAGAAGTAAAATGCAGTCTTGAGCCGTTTGATTCGGAAGGCAATAATTGCTTGTATATCAATGCAGAAAGAGGAAACAGTCCGCAGATTTATTTGCAGGAAGTAAAAAATCTTTTGAGTGAAAAGATTCCGGCGCATATTGAATATGAGCTTTCATTCGGTATAGACGCACCGATATTTCTGTCATTTGAACGTGAATTTTACAGTACGGATCTACCGTTATGCGGTCTTTACTCATGCGGACAAATACCAATTTCAGGAGGTGTATAAATGTTCTGGAAAGAAAATATTTTAAATATGCTGAGTTCCACGGTACTTAATACAGTAGACAGCTGTCAGTTTCAGCTTGACGGAGATCAGTGGAAGTATGCGGAAATAACCGACACCTCGGAAATTGACGGAAAATATGTTATTACAATAACAATACCCGAAGCCGCAGACGGTACAGTAACCGGAATTCAGCTTTTGGGTATGGGTTCGGTTATAGGGCAGAGAGAAGAACATATAGTAAAAAAATCCGGACAAATACTGATTATGAAATTAAAATTCCGTGTATATGAGGAGGGCGAATCATAATGGGATATATTCCGACAAATTGGAAAGATCATATTTTTTCCGATAATCGTTACCGTATCAATCAAAACAGCGACGGAACGGTTTCAATCACTCCTGCAGGAAAGGTCGTACAGCAGGGAACTCCTATGTCAGCTGAAAATTTTAATCATATGGAAGAGGGCATAAAAAGTGCGTCAGAGTTATCTGACAGCGCCAAAAAACTTGAAACAGCCCGTAAGATCAACGGAGTATCATTTGACGGAACACAGGATATAACGATAGACGTGACCGGCAAGACCCGCCGTTATGAATTGGGTCCGTATGACAGCGTTTCCAGATATTCGATGTTTGCCAGAACAAGCAATATCAATACGCTTGAAAACTGCGGAGCAACCTTGCTTGTGACAGACGCAGGCAATTTTGGTTCTCCCCAGACGGGCGCATGGCTGATACAATTGAGCAACCGTGAAAGCAAGCCGACTATGTCGGTTACAACGCTGCTGCCGCATAAAAGGGGTACAGTAAATTTTGGATATTATGAGGACAGCGAAAACGGTTATTTTTATTTTGGCGCATATACCGGAACATACCGTTCTGTTTTTGCAGTAACGGTTTTGAGGGGTACAAATGTAACGCTGTCAGACTTCGGCGACACTGCGGACGCTCCGGGCGGCTGGACAACGGTAACTCCGAGAATCCTACAGGACAACACCGATTTGCAAAGCTATCTTCCATTGACCGGAGGAACGCTGACCGGAGATTTAATTGCGCCGCACATAAAGCAGTCTCAGTCAGGAACGCTCCTGGCTGAAAACTCAACAAATGAAAACAGTCTGACGGTAACCAATGCTGAGATAGCAAAATATTCACAAGTGTATATGGCTGCAAGCTGGACTCAGCAAGAGACGGTAAACTTTTGTGATGTGAT
>OLGN01000279.1_pt1 | contig 46773 bp, 51 predicted proteins | sample 1605941 | NCBI WGS metagenome assembly OLGN01 (sample SAMN03283269) | human gut metagenome | biome: human-associated habitat; material: feces | host: Homo sapiens | place: USA | collected 2013
GGTAGCTCTCTGGCGGGCAAGTCACTTGGAGAACATCGCCTGTAAGCAGGCCATCGAGGAGGCCATCCGCAAGGGCTTTGATGGGATGCACCTGAGTCACGACTGCGCCAGGGGCATCATCGAGGACTTTGGCTTCAAGCGTGTGGGATGGGTGCTGGCCGCCACCATCCAGCTGAAACCGGAGGATGGACGCTTCAGCCGCCGGAACAAGGAATGGGCCGCCGCGACCTTCATCCCCCGCAGCGACCGAAACTATGAGTTCATGGTGGAAAGTCACGCCGGTGTTCTGGACATTTTCGTAAATGAGTTTCGGGAGGCCCAGGATGCGCTTGGGATGTTTACGCGCTCCCACTGCGACGATATGACCGGGCAGGAGCTGGAGGGCAAGGTGCTGGTCATGAGTCCGTTCACGCTGAAGGAGTCCTATTGGGCGCCAGAGAATCAGCTCTGGCTGGCGACCGGCGGCTTTGGCTGCGCCCCCAACGCCGCGGGCAGAGCGGTATACGCCACCTGCCTCGGTGACGGGGAGCGAACCCGGTGGAACCGGAGCGATTTCATCGGCATTCTCAAGGAAGAACATCTGCCCGACTGGGCAAGAGAAAGCCTGGAACAGATCCGGCGGGAAGATCCTGCCGAATCTGCCGGCATGACAACCCCATCCATGTGAGTGAAAGGAGCTTGATAACCATGGCAGCGACCAAAAAGAAACAGCAGGAAACCACCACGCCCCAGGTGGAGGCGCGGATCGACCGTCTGGTGGACGGAGATTTCAAGACCAAAGCTTTCGCCAGCGCCACCATCGGTGGGGCCTTTGCCGTCCACGGCATCCGGGTCATCGAGTCCGATAAGGGCCGTTTCATCTCCATGCCCCAGGACTCCTACAAGAAAAATGGTGAAACCAAGTACAACGACACCTTCCATGCCATCACCGCCGAGGCCCGGAACGCCCTGGTGGACGCCGTCAACGATGCCTACGAGCAGAGGCTCCAGGAGCAGCAGGAGCAGAAAGGCGACGCTCCCGACCAGGCCATGAGCCAGCAGATGTGAGCCGCTGGCCCTGAAGGGAGGTGATGTGATTTTGGTCCGCTTCACAATTGATAATCGCAACCGCCTGATCTTCTACGGTAACACGGTGGGCTATGTGAAGGACGATGCCGCTGTTGTGGATGAGATGTTCCAGACGGATGAGCTGTCCCGCTACCTGGCCCGGTTGAATCTGACGCCTCAGTGGAAGGAAGGCGTATTTGACCGTCTTGCGGCCGGAGATGTGCCCGGCGAGGAGCTGGGGCAGCCGCAAAAAGGCTGCCGCATCTGGCAGCTCCGGAAAGGCGTGGATGTCACCATGCGCTTTATCGGATATGAGGATCTGATAAAGCGGTTCGGAGAACTGGACGCAGACAACTACACACAGGTATTCGAAGGCGACCTGGGAACCAATGATCTGGAGCAGATCTACGCCATCTGCCGGGACAGCCCGCCTCCCGAGTATCAGGGCTACCGGATGGCTCTGTCCGATGTGGTGGAGCTGTACGATGATTCCGGCAGCGAGTTCTTCTACTGCGACCGCGTAGGATTCCGTCCCATCCAGTTCAACCAGCATCAGGAGCAGAACGAATGCCACGAAATGACTATGTAGTCCGGGAGGATGGAAACCGCCCGGACTTTCCTTTGCCCAGCCGAGGCCGGGGGCCTCCTCCAAGCACGACTCATGATCTCTTTCCAGTCAACAAACTACCTAAAAAATATTTTTACTTACAGGAGGAATGTACCTTATGAAGAAGCTGTTCAAGAATATCGCCAAGACTGCCGCCATCAACTGCCAGACCTCCCTCGCCGCCTTCCACCGCCGCGCCGTCTGCGGCAATGCCGGCGAGGGCTATATCGATACCGCCGTCAAAGTGCTGATCGCCGTCGTTCTGGGCGCCCTGGTGCTGGCCGGCCTGTACGCGGTCCTGAATGATACTGTCATGCCTACTGTAACGGAGCGTATTCAGGAGATGTTCGACTACGCCGGCTGATGCACTGGGCGCAGGCGCTGGTCTTCTGCGGCTGCCTGATGGGCGCTTCGATCTATGATGTCCGACACCGCCTGGTGGATGACCGGGTCTGTGTGGCGCTCGTGCTGGCGGGGCTGATCACCATCAGCCCCGCCTCCTTTTTGGGGGCGCTTGCGGGAGGGCTGCCCTTCTATCTGGGGGCGGGCTTTGGGAAAAACGGGGCCGGGGATACGGTGCTTGCGGCGTCAGCGGGGTTTGTGCTGGGCCTTTCCCGCACTCTCGCGGGGCTTACGCTGTTCGCCTTTTGCTACGCCCTGTTTGTGCTGGGAAAAAGTCTTGTTCTGAAGATCTCCCACCGCCCCACCCGGTTCACCTGCCCACTGGTCCCGTTCATTGCCGCAGGATTCATTCCCGCATATTTCTTATAAGGAGGCTTATATGAAGATTTTCCGTAACCGCACCGTGATCGGTGTGCTGTGTATCCTCCTGGCGCTCGTCATCTGCTTCGGAGTGACGCCCCTGTTCAGCCGCAGCGCCAGCGAGAAGGCTGAGATCGTCCGCGTCACCGCCGACATCAAGGAGGGCGACGAGATCACCGCTGAGATGGTACAGACTGTGGAGGTGGGCGCCTATAACCTTCCGTCCGGCATCATGACAGAAAAAGACGAGGTCGTCGGCAAATATGCCACCGCCGACCTGAAGGTGGGCGATTACATTCTGGCCAGCAAGCTCTCCAACGAGCCTGCCGCTGAAAATGCCTATCTCTACAATCTGGACGGCACCAAACAGGCCATCTCTGTCACCATCAAGAGCTTTGCCACCGGCCTTTCCGGCAAACTGGAGAGCGGCGATATCGTTTCCGTCTTCGTGGCCGACTATCAGGGCATGGGCGAAACCGTGATCCCGCCCGAGCTGCAGTATGTAGAGGTGATCTCTGTTACCGCCTCCTCTGGTTACGACGCCAACACCGGCGAGGCGGTTGAGGATGAAAAAGAGCTGCCCTCCACCGTCACCCTGCTGGTGACCACCGAGCAGGCCAAGGTGCTGGCCGGGCTGGAACAGGAAAGCGAGCTGCATCTGGCGCTGGTTTATCGTGGGACGCCTGAGAATGCCTCCGCGTTCATGGAGGCGCAGGACGCTCTGATCGAGGAGCTGTACGCCGAGCCGGAAGCCGAGGAGACTGCCGAGACAACTGAGAATACCGAAACCGGGGAAAGCGAGGGCGCTGATTCTGCCGCAGAGAGCGAGGCGGCTGCGGAATGAACTTCATGAAAGGAAGCCTGTTTCACCGCAGCACAGAGCCGGAGGAGGTTGAAATCATCGAGGAATCCGGCGGCGGAGTCCTTGCCGTCTGGGGAAGCCCCGGCTGCGGCAAGACCGTGACCGCGGTGAAGATCGCAAAGCATCTGGCGTCCCAGAAAAAGAATGTGGCGCTGCTGCTCTGCGATATGACCGCCCCCATGATGCCCTGCATCTGCCCGCCCTCTGAGCTGGAGTGCGACAAATCCCTGGGCAGCATCTTCGCCGCCCAGCGGATCTCCGTGAATCTCATCAAGCACAACCTGACCACCCACAAGAAGCTGTCCTACCTGACCATGCTGGGGCTGCGCAAGGGGGAAAACGAGTATACCTACGCGGCCTGCACCAAGCAGCAGGCGGAGGAGCTCATCCACGGCCTGCGTGAGATTGCCCCCTATGTGGTCATCGACTGCTCCAGCTATATCGCCAATGATATCCTCTCCGCCGTGGCGCTCATGGAGGCCGACAGCGTCCTCCGGCTGGCCAACTGCGACCTGAAATCCATCGGCTACCTGTCCAGCCAGCTCCCGCTCCTTCGGGAACTGCACTGGGATGAGGACAAGCAGTATAAGGCGGCGTCCAACATCAAGCCCCTCCATGCGGCGGACCGCATCGGTCAGGTGCTTGGGAGCGTCGCTTTCCAGCTTCCGCACTCCCAGGAGTTGGAGGAGCAGTATCTGGAGGGCACGCTTCTGAATGATCTCTCCATGAAAGACAGCAAGGCGTTCCGCCGGGAGATCGAAAAAATCTGCAAGGAGGTGTTCTGATGCTTGGCGACAGAAGAAGCAATTCGTTGTTCGCTGCGGCCCCGTCCGCCGCCCCGGCGGAGGCCAAGCAGGAGCAGGCCGAGGTGCATGACATCTCCTTCGAGGAAAATACCGGAAGGGCTATTTTTGCGGAAACCAAGGTTGCCCCCAAGGCGAGCGATGTCTTCTTCGCTCCCCAGGCCGAGGGGATGCCCTTCGCGGAGGTTCTCAGTCAGGTACAGTCCTACCTCTCCGGTACCTATGCCACCCTGATCACGGAGAACGACGACGAGGCCAAGGAGCAGATGAAGCGCCGGATCGCCCGCTATTTGCAGGACAATCGCATGGCGGTGGACGGCATGAGCCAGAGCGAGCTGGTAGACGCCCTGTATACGGAGATGGCCGAGTATGGATTCCTGACCAAGTACATCTTTGCCGACGGAATCGAGGAGATCGACATCAATTCCTGGCGCGATATCGAGATCCAGTATTCCGATGGCCGCACCGTTAAGCTGGAGGAACACTTCGACTCGCCGGACCACGCGGCCAATGTCATCCGCCGTATGCTCCAGAACTCCGGCAAGGTGCTGGACAATGCCAGTCCCATCATTACCTCCCGTCTGGCCAAAAACATCCGTGTCTCGGTCATCAAGACCCCGGTGCTGGACGAGGATGCCGGCGTCGCGGCCTCCATCCGAATCGTCAACCCCAAGAATCTGACCAAGGAGGACTTTGTGGGCAGCGGCACCGCCACGGAGGAAATGCTGGATTTCCTGTCCGCCTGCCTGCGCTACGGCGTCTCCATCTGTGTGGCAGGCGCGACCAGCTCCGGCAAGACTACCGTGGCGGGCTGGCTCCTGTCCACCATCCCTGACCGCAAGCGGATCTTCACCATCGAGGACGGTTCCCGTGAGCTTCAGCTCATCCGGGAGCAGAACGGCAGGGTGGTCAACTCGGTCGTCCACACCCAGACCCGCGACAGCGAGAACGAGCGGCAGCGCATCGACCAGATCGCGCTGCTGGACATCGCCCTTCGCTTCAATCCCGACATCATCGCCGTGGGCGAGATGCGCGGCCCGGAGGCCAATGCCGCCCAGGAGGCCGCCCGCGTGGGTGTGGCCGTTCTCACCACCATCCACTCCAGCTCCAGCGAGGGCACCTATCGCCGCATGGTATCCCTGTGCAAACGGGCCGTGGATACCCCTGACGATACGCTCATGGGCTATGTCACTGAGGCATATCCCATTGTGGTCTACTGCCGCCAGCTGGAGAACAAGGAGCGCCGCATCACCAACATCTCCGAGTGCGAGATCCTGCCGGATGGGAGCCGCCGGCTTCACAAGCTCTACGAGTACAACATCACCGAAAACCGTCTGGAGGGCGACCGGTTCATCATTGAGGGACACCACCAGAAGTGCGAGGAAATGTCCGAGAGCCTGCAGCGCCGCTTTATCGAGAACGGTATGCCCTGCGGTGAGCTGGAGCAGTTCATCCAGAGAAAGGAGGAAACTGCATGACAATGATCCAACTGATCGCCTGTATTGGCATGATCGCCGGGCTTTTTATGGTGCTGGGGATATCCCCCGCAGAAATGAGCGACAGCATCTTCTCCCGGCTGACTGCTGCTCCCGGCAGCATCCGGGCGGATATCAACGAGACGACCAAGCGAAAAAAGGCCGGCTTCTTCCGCCGGGAGATCACGGAAGCCCAGGCGGTGCTGACCGCATCCGGGCGTGAGGGGAAGTTTCCCATGGTGTGCATGGCCTCCCTGGTGCTGTTTGCCCTGGGCGCCTGCATTGCCATTCTTGCCGGAAATGCCTTCCTTGTCCCTGTGCTGGCCGTCGGATTTATGCTGGCACCGTTCTGGTATGTCAAGCTGACAGCCGGCAGTTTCAAAAAGGATGTGGCCGCAGAGCTGGAAACGGCGCTATCGGTCATCACCACCGCCTATCTGCGCACGGAAAACTTCCAGCAGGCGGTGGAGGAAAATGTCCGATACCTGCACCACCCGGTGCAGGAGGTGTTCCAGCGGTTTCTGACCCGCATCAAGCATATTGACCCGGACATGGACGCCGCACTTCACGACCTGAAATACGCCATCGACAATGAGGTGTGGCAGGAGTGGTGCGAAGCGGTGATGGCGTGCCAGACAGACCACAGCCTGAAAAGCACCCTGACTCCCATCGTCAGCAAGCTGTCGGATATGCGAGTGGTCAACGGAGAGCTGGAAAATCTGGTCTTCGGCCCCCGCAAGGAGTTCGTCACCATGGCGATCCTGGTGCTGATCAATATCCCGCTGGTGCGGTTCATCAACACCGATTGGTACCACACCCTGGTGGACACCATCCCCGGTCAGATGGTCATCGCCGTCTGCATCGCAGCCGTATTCGTGTCCTTTGCCTTTGTGGTGAAGCTGACCCAGCCTATTGAGTATCGGAGGTGAGGAAATGGGCGTACTTTTATTCCTGTTCGGGACCGCGCTGGCCGCCGGACTGTATTTCGTCCTCGCCGACCTTCTGAAGATTCCCAGACTGGCCACGGAACGGGCGCTCATCTCTGCCGGACGGCGGGAGCGGAGCCTGGTCAAAGCTCTGGAGGCGCTGATCCTCGGCTGGGCACTGAAGCTGGCGCCGCTGATCCGAATGGACGAATACAAATACCGCCGGCTGGAGAGCAAGCTCACGGCGGCAGGGTTGGATATGACGCCCCAGGTCTACACGGCTTATTCGATCCTGAAGCCCTGCCTCATCCTGCTCGGCATCATCCCGTGCCTGCTGATCCTGCCCATCCTGAGCCCCCTCATCGTGGTGCTGGCCGTGCTGACCTGGTTCAAGGAGAGCCGTCGGGCTGACGAGCTGGTCAAGGCCAGAATGGAGCTGATCGAGGGCGAGCTGCCCCGGTTCGTCGCCACCATCCACCAGGAGCTGGCAGCCAGCCGGGATGTGCTGCGGATTCTGGAAAACTACAAGAAACACGCCGGGCCTGACTTTGGTCGTGAGCTGGATGTGCTGACGGCGGATATGCGTTCCTCCTCCTATGAAGCGGCGCTCATCCGCTTTGAGGCCAGAATGGGCTCCGCCATCATTTCGGACATCGTCCGCGGCCTCATCGGCATACTGCGGGGTGACGACGGGCGAATGTACTTCCAGATGCTGTCTCACGATCTGAAGGCATTGGAACTGCAGCGCCTCAAGGCCAAGGCCGCCAAGATCCCACCCAAGATCCGGGTGTTCAGCTTCATCATGCTCATGTGCTTCATGATGACCTACATCGTCATCATCGTGTACCAGATCGTCAATTCTCTGGGAAGCCTGTTCTAAAGGAGGTCGCCATGAAAAAAATACTGAAACGGCGCTCCGGCGAAGGCTATATCGATGTATGCGTCCTGGTAGTGTGCGCCATGCTGGTGCTCGCGCTGGTGGTTCGTGTGCTCCCGGTCTACATCACCAAACAGCAGCTGGACACCTATGCGGTGGAGCTGGTGCGCGAGGCGGAGATCGCCGGCCGGGTTGGCACGGAGACCACCCGCCGGGCGGCGGCGCTTACCGACAGCACCGGGCTTGACCCCGACATTCGGTGGTCCACCACCGGACGCATCCAGCTCAATGACGAGGTCACCGTGACGCTGACGCTGGAAACGGATATCGGCCTGTTCGGAGGATTTGGCTCGTTCCCGATCACGCTGACGGCTTCCGCTACAGGCAAGTCGGAGGTGTATTGGAAGTGAGAAAACCGATCTTTCGCCGTCGCTCCGGCGAGGGCACCCCCATGATCCTTGCCATTGTGCTGGTATTGCTGATGCTGTTCTGCGCCATTGCCGAATTCAGCCGGCTGTGGATCATTGCCCAAGGCGTAAAGGAGGCCGCGCAGCAGGCGGTCATTTCCACCGTCAATGACAACTACGACGATGTGTACCACGCCGTCCGTGAGGGATACGCCGCGGGCTGGTATCCGGACGGTACAGGCCGCTGGGATGAGAGCATCGATACCGGCGATGTGTACGGCCAGCTCTCTGAAACGCTCGGCCTGGAAAATACAGCGGGCGGGTATCAGAAAATTTCGGACGGCGAAGTGGAATATACCATCTCCGACCTGTCCGTGGTTCTGGAAAATAACAGTCTCGGTTCCGGCCAGAGCGAGGGCTATACCGCACTGGTGGAGATCCATCTGGAGGTGCCCGTCCGGTTTCTGGGGAATCTTTTGCCCGCCGCCAGCATGACTTTGCACACGGAGGCCAAATATGTGCCTCTCTTCTGATCCATCCGGTCTTTTCAATAGACTTCCACAGAAAAATGTGGTATTGTCCCATTAACAAGAAATACACCAAGGAGGCATACACCATGACAGACAAGACAAAGAGGATCGTCCTCATCGCCGTCTGCTGCCTGCTCTGCGTTGCGGCGGCCGTTGGGATCGCCGTCCGGTTCGGCGGCAATGCCGATATTTCTTCCGGTGTGGTTTCCGATGATCCCACCCAGAGCGGTAATCCCAGTGTGGATATCGACAATAACGGCCAGACTGATCTGGATGTCCAGGTGGAAACGCCGGACGCATCCGAAACCGATCCCGCCCAGGGCGCGGACTCCAGCGGCCTGGAGCAGAGCATCCAGGCAGATCCCGTAAAGCCTGAATCCCCCGAAAAACCGGAAGCACCCTCCGGCACCACCACGCTGCCGGATGACCACGACGGAACGGATGTGCCGGAGGAGGAGCGCAAGACCGAGGATGAGGCGCCGCCCACCTATGAGGAAACTCCCACAGTGACTCCCACCGAAACGGAGCCTGCCGCGGGAAGCACCAACAGCTCCGGTCAGGTCTATGTACCCGGCTTCGGCTATGTGGAAAACAGCGGTGAGAACACCGGCGTTCAGGACAACAGTATGTACGAAAACGGAAATAAGATCGGCGAGATGGGCGGCGGTAATTGACCCCCTCATCCGCAATAACGGCGCAGTCGGAAGTGACTGCGCCGTTTCTATTTGAAAAAATCGGAAAGGAGAGCACCTGTGAAGCGAATCCTTGCTCTTATTCTCTCCGCTGTCCTGATGCTGTCCATCTCTGTACCTGCCTACGCAACCGGAGATGAAAACATCGATGGCGGTGGCGGCAACATGGGCAGCGGAACATCTACAAGCTATTGGAATCCCGGCATGGATGGCGTCCGTGTATCCGTAATCAATGTGGACAGCCACGCCGTAGTGGGCAATGTGATCGATCTGACCAACAAAACACCCGCATCGGGCGTTATTCATTTTGGCAAAGTCAGCAAGCTGTCCTATAACGCCGGACGGAGTCTCTCTCCGGTAGTGGGAAACTACAGCTACATTAATCCCTCGCAGAGCCTGCCCCGCATCATCTCCTCCGGCAGCTATCCGGCCAGTATTGATGCCATCCGCAGCTACTTCACTGATGAACAGGTCATCCGAGCCATCGCTGGATATGTGGGGATGGACTTCGATACGCTGATCTGCGGCGATTATAAAATCGTCATCGAGCCGATTGCGTATCTGGTCTATAACGGTGCCAACTACGCTATGACAGCCACGGAAGCCGCACTCTATGACCAGGTCGTTGACGGAAATCTCCGCTACTGGATGGGGTCGCTGACCCACCAAAATCTCCCGCTCGCTATCTTTTTGGAGGAAGCCGACCTCGGGTATCCTGCGTGGTCAGGCAGCACCACAAGCAAGGTCAGCAACGAGCAGATCATCTCCTCGCTGGGGATCGGCATCGTCCGCTTCAACGATGAGGTGGAGGAACCGGAGGTGGATGAGTTTGACTACGAATACCGGGTGGACACCGATGTCATTACCTCGGTGGAGGTATCCGGCGGACAGTCAGACCCGGACAACCCGGTCACCGTGCAGTTTGTGATCGAAGGCAGCACCTATACCATCAGTAATGTGTACTATCCGGACGGCGACAGCCAGCTGGTCTGGGTGAAGTGGCATACCCCCGATGAACCCTGTGTTTGCACCATTCAGGTCAGGGTGCTGGGCGGAGGCACGGCGCAAAGCACCATCACCGCCAACATCGTGGATTTGGACGGCAACGACCCGCCCAATCCCGTGGCCTATGACCGAAACGACACCTTCACCCTCGCGGATATCCCAGAGAAAGAAGAAGTGTCCTCTGCCTCCTGGGGCATCTGGTCTCCCTGGTGGCAGGAGAATTGGGTGTGGGTTGAAAACTGGGAGAAGTGCTGGCACACGGATCGGTGGACGGACAGCGAGGGCAAATCCCACACGGACCGTTGGTACCACTGGGTGGACAACGGCTGGTGGGAGGATCAGGGCTGGTGGGAATTTGATTATAACGCCTACACAGCCAGCCTGACGGCAACCATGGTCATCACGCCGGACAGCCTGTCGCCCACGGCATCTTCCTCTACGCTCAAGAGCGGATACGGCATCCAGCAGAGCGTTACGGCCAGCGTCAGCACCACACAGAGCGCCGCAGTTACTGCGGCTCAGAATGCGGTGACCTATTTCCCGGAGTTCAACTACGAGGGCTTTTGGAGGCTCCTGGATCGAAGCATCAGCGGCAAACGCTCCACCTTCACTTTCAAGGACAATCCATACAGCACCTATAATCGTCCGACCCATTTCACACCGATATGGTATCCCGATGGAAGCTATACGCCGTACACCTGGCTCCTGGACTGCTGGACGCCCGCAGGAATGCTGTCGCTTAACCTGACGGACTCCCTCCGGATTTCCGGCGATCTCTGGGAGGACTGGCATATCGCCCCCACAACTTAATAACACAATGGAGGAAATCTATGCGTAAATTCAACTATAAACGCCTGATCGTTATGCTGGTCGTGGTCTTGGCAATTACCTGCCTGATGGCGACCACAGTTTTCGCCGCCGGTACCGGAGATGTGGCCGGCGCCGTCGAGAGCACCTGGTCCACCGCATCCACTCAGATCAAGTCGGTGGTAGACAATGTGGTGTTTCCCGCCATCGACCTGATCCTTGCCGTATTCTTCTTCGCCAAGCTGGGCACCGCCTATTTTGAGTACAGAAAGTCCGGCCAGTTCGAGTGGGCGGCTCCCGCCATCCTGTTTGCCTGCCTCGTGTTTACCCTCACTGCGCCCATGTATCTCTGGAGCATCATCGGCATCTAAGGAGGGTATATGAACTTTTTCGAGCAAGAGCTTCACAAGATCGTTGCCCCAAAGTATCCGGACGCCACCTATGTAGGCCGGGCCTGCTATGTGCGTCTCGATGAGTTGAATCGGGCAAAGATCCAGTTCGTCACGGGGATTGTTGCAAATCAATACCATGCCCTTCGCGTTTCCATTCTGAATCGGAACGAAGGCCAGGTGGATGTGCTGCTTCTGAATTTTTCCGACATCCTCGGGAAAAAGCAAACCGGCAACCCGAACTTCCGCAATGGGATCAATCCCTACATCTGGGATGACTACGGGAAAGCGGATTGGTATGTCTACCATCCAAACAGCCAGGACTACCAGCAGCTCACGGATGCGGTGTCGGATTATTTGGAGGTGTTTCAGGAGCAAGCCCAAACCGCTGACCCCCAGTGGCAGCAGACCATGTAAAGAACTGACCCAGGGGCCGTACCAGCTGTACGGCCCCTGGCCTTTTATCCCAAGCAGTTGGTGCGGCCTCACCCCGAAAAGAGGTGAACGAACCATTGTTTATTTGGGATTTTGTTGCTGATACCATCCTCGGTCAGATCGTGGATTGGATCTACGGTCAGGTCATGGGCTTTCTCGGAAACTTTTTTGCAGAGATGGGCAACATGGGCGTCGAGTTGTTCGAACTGAGCTGGGTGCAGAGCATTGTGCTGTTTTTCTCCTATCTGGCCTGGGCGCTCTATGTGACCGGCCTCGTGGTGGCCTGCTTCGAGTGCGGCATCGAGTATTCTTCCGGCAGAGGGAACCTCAAAGAAACCGCTCTGTGTGCCATCAAGGGCTTTATGGCGGTGAGCCTGTTTACGGTTGTGCCGATTCGGCTCTATGAGCTTTCCGTCACATTGCAGGCAAGCCTCACCGCGGGGATCACAGGGTATGGCACCTCCATCGGCGAGGCGGCAACCGAGATTGTGGATTCACTCAGCGGCATTGATTCGCTGACTGGAATGACCACCGGCTCATACTTCGGCTTTGCTTCCATCACCAGCCCAATCATGCTTTTATTCTGCATCATTCTGATGGCCTACGCCGTGATAAAGGTCTTCTTCGCAAACCTAAAGCGCGGCGGCATTCTGCTCATTCAAATTGCAGTGGGCAGTCTCTATATGTTCAGCGTCCCACGCGGTTATACGGATGGTTTCATCCAATGGTGCAAGCAGATCATCGGATTGTGCCTGACCGCTTTCCTGCAATCCACCATTCTCATCGCCGGACTTATGGTATTCAAGAACCATGCGCTCCTGGGCCTTGGCCTGATGCTGTCCGCAGGTGAGATCCCACGCATCGCTGGGGCCTTTGGCCTGGATACCACCACAAGAGCCAATATCATGTCTGCAGTCTATACCGCTCAGGCTGCGGTCAATACCACAAGGACCGTTGTTCAGGCGGTAGCCAAATGAAGACGCTGACAATGGGCAGCTTGTTTGACGGGATTGGCGGTTTTCCCCTGGCTGCGGTTCACAACGGCATCGTACCTGTGTGGGCAAGTGAGATCGAAACCTTCTCCATCGAGGTGACGCGGCTTCGATTTCCCGATATGGTTCATGTGGGCGACATTACAAAGCTTGACGGAGCAAAGCTGCCGCCGGTGGACATCATCTGCGGCGGCTCACCCTGTCAGGACTTATCTGTGGCCGGAAACCGTGCCGGCCTCTCCGGTGAACGCTCCGGCCTTTTTATGGAACAGGTGCGAATCGTAAAGGAGATGAGAGATGCGGATAGACAACGAGGCCGAGCAGCTCTCGATATACGACCTCGATTTATGGTGTGGGAGAATGTGCCCGGAGCCTTCTCCAGCGGAACACCAAAAGGAGAGGATTTCCGGATCGTCCTCGAGGAGATCGTCCGAATTAAAGTCAGTGGTGTTTCAATCCCTCGACCTGACACCGGGCGCTGGGAACCTGCTGGGCGAATTCTATTGGGAGCTGATTTCTCCCTGGCGTGGAGATGCCTTGACGCTCAATACTGGGGTGTCCCCCAGAGAAGAAAAAGAATCTTCCTTGTCGCAGATTTTGCAGGACGATCCGCCAGACAAATACTATTTGACCAGGAAAGCCTGCCTGGGCATCCTGCGCAGAGCCTTTGAACGCGGGAAAGAGCTGCCCCGAAAGCTCAATCAGGCGCTTGAAATTCAGTCAGGAGTCGCTCCACCAGCCGATACGGTTCACAATCAGCAGCCTCCTCACACCGGTCAGCAGGACGGCTGCATCGAGGGCTTCGATGGCTATAACGGTGATCTGACCGGTGCGGTAGCGGCCACCCTGGGCGTGAACTGCGGGATGTCCACTGGCCGCAACGGTCTTGTCCAGCCGATTGCCTTTGCCGCAAACCAGCGGGATGAGGTCAGAGATCTGCACGATGTGGCCGGAGCGTTGGGCGCCCAGCCGGGAATGAAGCAGCAGACTTTCATCGCGGAGGGTGTCGTGGCCAAAGGCAACGGCGATTGTTTTCTGACGCCGGAACGGCACACATCTCTGAGTGCAGGCGGCGGTCAGGCCGGTCAGGGGTATCCCTGTGTCCTGACTGCTGGCTTCTCTGCCGGGGCAGGAGCCTCTGCCGGAAGCATCGGCTACGGCGAGGAGCTTGCCCCCACCTTGAAAGGCAGCGCCAGCGGAAACTGTATGCCATCCATCTTATGCCTGAACGACCAAGGCGGCAGCGTGATGGAGTGCAGCCTGGACATCACAGGGACGCTTCGGGCCCAGGAACATGGGCATCAGCCCTTGGTCTACGAGAACCACGGCATTGATTCCCGCTACACCGGCCCCCATAAAGTGGCGCCTACCATGTCCGCACGGTATGGTACAGGCGGAAACAATGTCCCGCTTGTGGAGCAGGAACAGGTATTCTGCATCACCGGCAATGCTATTGACCGGCAGCCTCAAAACGGCGGCAATGGGATCGGATACCAAGCAGACCTCGCCTATACGCTGACTGCCACCGATCACCATGCCGTGTTCAGCAGACAGCGAGTCGACATTTTCAAAGATGGAGAGGTAACAAGCACTCAAAGCGCACGCCAGCACAAGGATGCCACGGATCTGGTGCTGCAGGGTACAGATCAGCCAAGGCTCATCCGCAGGCTGACACCTCTGGAATGTGAAAGGCTCCAAGGTTTTCCGGACGGTTGGACTGACATTCCCAACGCATCGGACTCTTCCCGGTATAAGGCGCTGGGCAACAGCGTGGCCATTCCATGCGTGGACTATGTCCTTTTCGGCATTGCTCTGGTGCTTCTCGCCGGCTGAGCCGGGCTTGTTGCTTATGCTTCGTTTGCAGCTTGCTTCTTCGTTGGGTTCTGTGAATAGCTATTTGCCGCCGGGCGCAGTATGCTTTGCTTACAAAATCAGAGAAAGGAGTAACCCATGGAAGCAAAGAAGAATCTCTGCGGAATGATCCCGGAAGAACTGCACGCCAGAGCTGTGGCAGAAAAGGAACAGCTTGGCCTCAAGACTCTGGGCGAGTATGTGGAGCTGATACTCAAAGAACACTTCGAAGGAGGAAAAATCACCATGGCAGAAACCAAGACTCTCGCATTCAAGATCACCGAGGAGCTGGATCAGCGGCTGAAGAATTTCATCGCCGCAGAAAAGAAGCGCGGCAGGAAAATCACGCAGAAAGAATTCGTCATCGGACTCATCGAGCAGGCGCTGGATGCGTATGAAGCGCAGAACCAGCCCGCAGAGATGTCTGAAGAATAAAATGCCGCACCGACCGCTGGGGAGCATCCCCAGCGGCTTGTTTTTGGAGGTGAAATACCCTGTACATCTACCCCGACAATCTGACTGCCAAGGCCATGCTGTGGCTTTGGGAACTCAGGGATGTGGGCGTCATTGGCGTAGGGCTTTTGGTCTCTATCCTGGCGCTGACACAGACCGGTATTTTTATCCCGCTGGTGCTGACAGCAGTCTATGCCTTCCTCAGCATCCGTTTTGACGGCACCAGCATTCTGGATTTTATCCGCTATGCGATTGCCTTCCTGATCACCAAACAGCAATTCTATGAATGGAGAATGTGATATGTTCCACGCCGACACACTCTTTGACAACGAGGAAAGCTTCGGCCTGCCGGAAATCGAGGAGCGGGACCTGTCCGCCTCCCTGACGCTCCGGTGGAGCCGGAAGCGCAAGCGGTGGGAGTGCCGCAACGCCTTCTTCTGGCAGGACGCCAAGAACAAGTGGAGCTGCCGCAGCCAGGACGGCAGATATTACTATGGCTTCCGCAGCCTGCGGGCCCTGCTGAAAAGCTATGTGGGCGGCCTTCTGTGCGAGAAGTCCCTCTGCTACAGCGCCAAGAACGCCAGGGCAAAATACTGGTTCAGCCAGAACCCCAGACGGGTGACCTGCTGTGTCACCATGCGCTGCACCGGCTTTTTCCCACCTTGCTTTCCTAAAGGAGGAATGAAGCTATGAGCAGAAAGAAAAAAGAGAATGCCGCGCAATCGACCCGGCAGCTCATGGGGATCGACGGCATCAAGGACTATTGCATCGCCACCCGCATGGGCGACCTGGTCTTTTTCATCATCAAGCCCACCAACATCAGCGTCCTGTCCGATTCCAGCATCAGCGCCAGGATCTACGCCCTGCTGAATGTGGTCAAGGGGCAGGCGGAAATTGAGATGCTGGCCCTCAACTCCAAGGAGTCCTTTGAGCGAAACAAAAACTTCTATCAGGAGCGCATGGGCAGCGAGGAACTTCCTGCCATCCGGCGGCTTCTGGAGCAGGACAGCAAGCATTTGGATCGCATCCAGGTGCTGATGGCCTCCAGCCGGGAGTTTTATATCATCATCCGGCTGCGAAGCGAAAAGGAAACGGATGTGTTCCCGTATCTCAGCCGCATTGAGCAGAGCATCAATGACAATGGGTTTACCACCCGCCGCGCCACCGAGCAGGATCTCAAGCGGATGCTGGGCGTTTATTTCGAGCAAAATGTGACCACCGAGAAGTTTGAGGACTACGACGGCGACCGCTGGGTCATCGTGGGCGAGTAAATCAATTCATCACAGGCCGTGGAGGTGTTCCACTCCATGGCCGGGATGCCTCCACGGAGAATAGGAGGCATCCATTTTGGCAAAGAAAGCGAAAAGACCGGTTCCGCAGAGCCGTGAGGAGGCGTCCATCAAATCCTTTTTGGATATGATTGCCCCCTCTGTGGTCAGCTTCATGCCGGATCATTTCATCTGCGGCAACACTTTCCGATGTGTGTGGGCACTCAGGGAATATCCGACCAGCACGGATGAGCAGGCTATTCTCCGCCATCTGGGAGAAAAGGACGGCGTCACCCTGCGGATCTACACCCGGCAGGTCACCCCGGCAGAGGAAAAGCGCATCATTCAAAATGCGGCCAACAAGAACCGCATGAACAGTTCCAACACCAACGACCTGCAGCAGACGGTCACCGCTGAGAGCAACCTGCAGGATGTGGCGACTCTGGTGGCCACCATGCACCGCAACCGTGAGCCTCTGCTCCACTGCGCCGTGTACATCGAGCTGACCGCATCCGACTACAACAGCCTCAGGCTGCTCCAGACCGATGTGCTGACGGAGCTGGTGCGGAGCAAGCTGAATGTGGATAAGCTCCTGCTCCGTCAGCAGCAGGGCTTCCGCTGCGTCAATCCCTGCGGCCACAACACATTCGGTGTCCAGTTTGAACGAGTGCTGCCCGCCTCCAGCGTGGCGAATCTCTATCCCTTCAACTACTCCGGCAAGCTGGACTCCAAGGGCTTCTACATCGGCAAAGACAAATACGGCAGCAACATTCTGGTGGACTTTGACCAGCGGGACGAGGACAAGACTTCCGCCAACATCCTGATCCTGGGCAACTCCGGCCAGGGCAAGTCCTACCTGATGAAGCTGCTGATCCTGAATCTGCTGGAGTCCGGCAAGTCCGTCATCAGTCTGGACGCCGAACATGAACAGCAGGAGATGTGCGAGGCGGTGGGCGGCTGCTTTGCAGACCTGATGGCCGGGCAGTATATCATCAATGTGCTGGAACCCAAGTGCTGGGATGACGGCGGAGACCACAACGCCACCGATGCGCCGGAAGCCTTTCGCAAAAGCACCCTTCTGGCGCAGCATATCTCCTTCCTCAAGGACTTTTTCCGGGCCTACAAGGATTTCAGCGACGCCCACATCGACACCATCGAGATCATGCTGTCCAAGCTGTATCGCAAGTTCGGCATCACCGAGCGCACCAACTTCAACCGGATGTGCCCGGAGGACTATCCCATTCTCTCCGACCTCTACGATCTCATTGAGGAGGAATTCAAGACCTACGATGCCGACCGTCACCAGCTCTACACCCAAAAGCTCCTGCAAGAGGTGCTGCTGGGGCTGCACTCCATGTGCAAGGGCGCTGACGCCCAGTTCTTCAACGGGCATACCAACATTACCTCCAGCCGTTTTCTGGTGTTCGGCGTCAAGGGAATGCTCAGCGCCGCCAAAAATGTCCGCAACGCCATGCTTTTCAATGTGCTGTCCTTCATGTCCGATAAGCTCCTGACCGTGGGCAATACCGTGGCAGCTCTGGATGAGCTGTATATCTGGCTGTCCAACCCCACCGCCATCGAGTACATCCGAAATTGTCTGAAGCGTGTGCGAAAGAAGGAATCGGCGATGCTGCTGGCCAGTCAGAATCTGGAGGACTTCGATCAGGAGGGCGTCCGTGAGATGACCAAACCCCTGTTCAGCATCCCGCCTCACCAGTTTCTGTTCAATGCCGGCTCCATCGACAAGCGGTCCTACATGGATATGCTCCAGCTGGAGGAGTCGGAATACAATCTCATCAAGTTCCCCCAGCGCGGCGTCTGCCTGTACAAGTGCGGCAATGAACGATATCTGCTGGAGGTTCACGCTCCTGCCTACAAGGAAAAGCTCTTCGGAACGGCAGGTGGTCGCTGATGGCTGTTTCCGCTGCCGCAGTGGCCAAGGCCGCTGCCATGCTGCTTACCAACGAAAAGACCCGGAAAGGTGTGGGCTGGATTCTGGTGGCAGTCTTTTCACCAGTCATTCTTTTGATCGCCCTGCTCTGCTCTCTTGGCTCAGGCGGGGCGGAGCATAACAACCACTCGGTGGAGGCGTGCTTCTACGGAGCGGAATTCTCCGCAGAAGTCCCGGCGGAGTTTCGATATCACATCGAGGAGATGCGCTCGGCCTTTTCTCTTCTGGATTCGGCGGTGTCCTCTGCCAACGAGCAGATGGACAGCGGCAACAGTCTTGACCCGATCAGAGTCAAGGCTGTTTTTTATGCCCTCTGCTTTGGGGACGACGCCCCGTCCACACGGGCGGCGAACAGCTTCGTGGAGTGCTTCTACACCACCGAAACCCGAACACGAACCGTAGAAGTGACACTGGAGGACGGGACTACAAGTACAGAGGAAGAAGAATACACCGTCGCGGTGCCGGTCTCTCTGTCCCAGGCCTACGCCAATCTGGAAGCCCATCTGGGCAGAGAGATCACGGACGATGACAAGAGCAACATCGACCATATCTATACCATGATCGCGGGGAGCGCCGGGGGCGGCAGCTACAGCGGCGAGTATCTCAGAGGGGATGGGAGCAGCATAGAGCTGGACATCTCCGCCTTCACCGATCCCACCACCAAGAACGCCGCAGATCTTGTGACCTACGCCATCCACGCCTGGGAATCCGGCTGGGGCTATGTCTGGGGAACATACGGCAATGTCCTCACCGATTCGCTCTTCGCCTACAAGCTGGAGCAGTACCCTGATGGCGTCGGCAGCTATGCGGACTTCATCCGTGCCAACTGGCTGGGCGGCAGAACCACAGACTGCGTGGGCCTGATCAAAGGGTACGGATGGCTCAATCCCGACACCATGACCATCGAGTATGGAACCAACGGGATGCCGGATCTTGGTGCCAACCAGATGTACTATAACGCCTCAGTATCCGGAACCATCGACACCATGCCGGATATCCCCGGTCTCGCTGTCTGGCATGACGGCCACATCGGCGTGTACATCGGTGACGGTTATGTGATTGAAGCTATGAATACCAAAAAAGGTGTGGTGAAAACAAAGCTGGAGGGTCGGGGCTGGACCCACTGGCTGCAGATCGAATACATCAACTACGACTGAGAAAGGAAGTGCCAATGAAGCAAGTGAACCTGACCATCACCTTCGACGAGGAGAAGCTCTCTGCGCTCAAACGCTATATGGGCAAGAAGGAGCTTGACCTGGACCGTGAGATGACGGATGCGCTGGTGAAGCTCTATGAAAAATATGTGCCCGCCCCTGTGCGGGAGTATATCGATGAGAGCGATGTAAGCGCCGCCGCTCCGAGCAAGCCCCGGCGCAGCCCGAGAGCCGCCGCACCGAAGCCTGACCTGGAACCGGAGGTGATCCAGTGAACAAAGATGAGATCGCCATGGATTACAAGAAGGAGCTGAAGAAGCGGATCAGCGCCGACTATGAGCGCCGGGTCAAGCAGTGGATGGCGGCCGATCCCTCTCAGCTGATCGATGCCGCTGAGGAGATCACCGCCGCACGGTTGATCCGTGACAATATCGAGGACGCCATCAATGAGGAGGACGCCAGATTTCTGCTGGGGCTGGACGAGCCGCTGGATGAGCTGGCAGACCGCTGGATTGCGGAGAATGGTCTGGATGCCTCCCATGGTGAGGAGCTGCTCCACTGCGTCTGGACACTTCGGGAGGATCTGACTGATGACGCAGGCCCACGCACGGTTCGTGATTTCCTGGCCACCCATGTTGGCGGCGTCTTTTCCCTGATGACCCCGTGCGGCTTTGTGCCTCTGGCCGCAGCCCAGGCGGAAGGACTGATGAGCGGCCAGAGTGCCGCGGCGCATCCCGGCGTGCCCGGCATCACGATGTCGCTCTCTGCCGACGATCTTCTTGGTCAGACGGTCAACAGCGCCAACTACGCAAACGGCGTGTGGCACCTCCTGACCGAGTACCCTGAGATGAAGCAGTGCGGGCCGGAAATGGGAGGAATGCAATGAGGGGCCGTGAGATCACACTCTGGCTCGACGAGCGGTGGTACGACGCTCTGAGCAAACAACTGAAGGGGGAAACGCTGGAGGAGCATCTGGAGAATATCCTTGATGAAATGTGCAACCAGCTTCCTCAGCGGGAGTACGAGCGCATCAGCCATGAGCTCTGGGCAGAGCAGCAGGCGGAGGAGGAGGCTCGGGAGGCCGCACGGCGGTTCGCCGTCTTTCATGTCACGGAGAACGGCAGCTCCGATTATATTCTGGCCGAGGAAAATCTTGAGCTGCTCCGGGTCGCCTGCCGTCTGCGCAGCTACATCCGCAAGCCGCCCGACGAGGCGCCCCACCGCTTTGTCGAAACGCTGCTGCACACCCAGCGAATCTCTCAGGAGGAGTTCAACTCCTATGTGTCGGAGCGGCTGGACAACACCGGCCGGGTGGTGGGTGCCTACGACATCGACCTCGACAGCGGAGATATGGAGGCCGTCAGCATCATGGATGGCTGGAAGCGGTTCAGAATCCGGGATGTGAGCACCGCCGCCTACTTCGCTATGAAGAAGGGCAACGCTTCGTCGGACGAAAGGTGGCGGATCTTCCTGGACCGGCTGGAGGAGAGAACGCTCAACCAGGAGCCGGAACCGGAATACCTCACCGGCAGCCGGCGGCTCTGCGCCGAGGACATTTCCTTCGCTGACGAGATCATTCAGAACGACAATCTGCTGGAGTTTTACATGGAGGTGTGCTTCGACGCAGATCAGATGTTTGGCACCAATGTCTGTACCACCGAGAATGATGACTGGCTGAACATTTATGCCAACTACGATCTGGATGCCCGTCGTGTCTGCGACACACTGGAGATGTATCTGCAACGGGGCAACGGCGATGAGGAAGCGTTCAAGTATCGCCTCAGCGCCGAGGAGCAGGCTCTGCTCCTCCCGAAGATGGATGCCTATTGTCAGACCCGCATGGGTCAGACGCTGGAGGAGTGCTGCGCGGACTATCTGGCGGAGCAGAGCCAGGAACTCCCGGAGATGCAGATGTAGCGCCGTGTTGCCCCCTGTGAGCCGCTGTGTGCGGCTTTCGGCGGCCAGCCGACCGTGTACCCCTCCAGAGGGAAGCGGGCAGGATTTGGGCCGCTTTCCAAGAGGACGGGAAGCTGACGAAAGCGAAGCAGGAGAAAGAGCCGGGGACAATGCCGCCCCCGGCTCTCCCACTTCTGCCCGCAGTGCGGGCAGTTTCCGGCTTTTCGCAGCGGGGACAATCCGGCGGGTGGAAAGAGCTGTTGGACCCTATGATGCGGAAAAGCTCCGCTGTGGCAAGGGTTCTCAGCGGGGACTTGACGAAAAAAGGAGTGGTTTTACTGAAGTCTGAAAGCAGAAAAACGAAGAAGGGGTTCTGGATCTCTGAGGATCTGGACGAGAAGGTAGACATCTACCTGCGCCTCGACAACTGCGCCAGCCGGAGTGAATTCGTGGAGAATGCGCTCCGGTTTTACATCGGCTATCTGAACACGAAGAACGCCGGCGGCTTCCTGCCCGAAGCACTCTCCGCCATGCTCACCGGCACCCTGGACAATTTTGCCGGACGCATGGGCTCGCTCCTGTTCAAGCAGGGTGTGGATCTCAATGTGCTGGGGCAGATCATCGCCTACGACACCGATATCGACGAAGGCGAGTACCAGCGTCTGCGGGGACGCGCCATTCGGGATATGAAGCGCACCAACGGACGCATCTCGTTCAAGGATGCGCTGGACTTCCAGAAGTCGGTGTAACCCATGGCAAAGCTCGTACAGAAAAGCGGCTACATCAAATCCGAAAAGGCCGGCGGGTACATGAAGTACATTGCCACCCGCGAAGGTGTGGAGAAGCTGACCGGCAACGGTCCCGTCACCAAAGGACAGCGGGAGCTGATCCAAAAGCTCCTGCATGATTTCCCTGATGCCGTGGAGCTGTTCGAGTATGAGGATTACCGCAAGACGCCTACCCTTGGTACCGCATCAGCCTTCATCACCATGGCGCTGGATGCAAACCTCCACGAAATAAATTCTGAGAGCGGATACCTGTCCTACATTGCCACCCGCCCCCGTGTGGAGCGCCGCGGTACCCACGGCCTGTTCAGCTCCGCCGCCGCGGTAGACCTCGACGCAGCCATGTCCGAGCTGGAAGCCCATGACGGAAATGTGTGGACCATCATCTACTCCCTGCGCCGTGAGGATGCTGCCCGTCTGGGGTACGACAATGCGGACGCATGGCGCGGCCTGCTCATGATGCACGCACAGGATCTGGCCAAGGCCATGAAGATACTGGCTGATCACTTCCGCTGGTATGCGGCCTTCCACAATGAGGGGCATCACCCCCACATCCACATGATGGTATGGTCAGACGATCCGAAGGAGGGCTTCCTGACCAGGGAAGGCATTACGGCCATGCGCTCCAAGCTGACCAACACCATCTTCCGTGATGAGATAATCCAGATCTACGAGCGGAAGGATGTTGCCTATAAAGAGCTGATCGAAGCGGCGCAGGATACCATGCGGGAGCTGATTCAGAAGATGGAGCATCAGCTCTGCGACAACCCCGTCATCGAGGAACAGATGCGCCAGCTGGTGCAGGCGCTGGAAACCACCACCGGGAAAAAGCAGTATGGCTATCTGAAAAAGTCGCTTAAAGCGTTGGTGGACACCATCGTGGACGAGCTGGCCCGGCAGCCGGAAGTGGCGAAGTGCTACGAAACCTGGAATCAGATCCGGGATGAGCTGAACGAGTGCTATGGCAGCCGCATACCGCGGGAACATCTCCCGCTCTCTCAGCAGAAAGAGTTCCGCCGGATTAAAAACGATATCATCCGGGAGGCCGAGAACATCCGCCTCGGCCTTCCGACTTTTGAAGATGAGAAGATGCAAGATGAGCCGGAGCCGGAGGCGGCACATGAGGAGCAACGATCCAACAGCGTATATGAACAGGCTCGACGCTATCGTGCCGCCAAAACGGTCCTGCAGGATGTCTATGCGCTGGACGAGGAACACACTGAAGCCGTCCGGGCGCTGGAACAGCTCTGGGCGGAAGGATACACGGTGGCGGCGCATCAGCTGGGAAAGTTCTACCGGGATGACCTCTCCACCATGCGAGATCATGAAAAAGCGGAGCGGTGGTTTCGCTTGTCCGCAGAGGCCGGAAATGACTTTTCGGAATACGCACTCGGGAAGCTCCTGCTCTCTCAAAAGCGTACCGGGGAGGCAGTGCGCTGGCTGGATAAGGCCGCCCGGCACGGGAATCCGTTTGCCCAATACCGCCTTGGAAAGCTCTGTCTCACCGGCGAGTCCGTAAAGAAGGATGTGAGAAAAGCTCTGGAGTACCTGACTGCCGCCGCCAGACAAGGAAACCCGTTTGCTCAGTACACACTTGGCAAGCTGTATCTCCTGGGCCGGGATGTGGAACAGGATCGGGAGCAGGCCAGGGATTGGTTCACCCGCTCCGCTGCCCAGGGCAATGCGTATGCCCAATTCTTCCTTGACCGCTTTGACCAGTTCCGAGATCCGTCCGTCATGCTGGCGGCAACCAAGCTGCTCCATCACATGAGCCGGATCTTCCGGGACAATTCCATGCCGCCTCGCAATCCGGCAGGGATTCGCATCGATTCCAAACGGCGCAAGCGGCTGACGGAAAAGCGGATGGCCATGGGCCACAAGGCGGATGATCATGAGGAGCAGGTATCCTATCAGCAGACCATGTAACAGGAGAAACCTATGTCGACCTATATTCATTTCACAGATGAACAAAAGCAGCGAGCCGCCTCCGTTGATCTGGAGGAGTTTCTTCGCTGCCGCGGCGAAAAGCTCCTTACCTCCGGCAGAGAGAAACGGCTGGCCCGAGACCATAGCGTCACCATCCGCGGCAACGAGTGGTACGATCATGCCGAGGAGCGGGGCGGTCACGCTGTCAGCTTCGTGCAGCGGTGTTATCACCTCAGCTATCCAGAGGCGGTGACCATGCTTCTGGGGGGTGAGATGGGAACGGTCTATCCCTCTGCCCAAGAACGGGTTGAGGAGCCGCCCAAACCCTTTGTCCTTCCGCCGGCCAATTCCAATATGCGCCGGGTCTATGCCTATCTGGTCAAGTACCGGAATATCGACCGGAGCGTTGTAGCGCACTTTGCCAGAGAGAAGCTGCTGTATGAAGATGCCGATTACCACAATGCGGTTTTCGTGGGTACGGATGAAGATGGCGTCCCCCGCCATGCCCACAAGCGCAGCGCCAACAGCTTCGGCAAAGCCTTCCGGCTCAATGTGGAGGGCTGCGATCCCCGCCACAGCTTCCACCACATCGGCACAGATGGGAGCCTCTATGTGTTCGAAGCTCCCATCGATATGCTCTCCTACATCACGCTCCATCCGGAGGGCTGGCAGAGCCACAGCTATGTGGCCTGCTGCGGCACCTCCATTCAGCCGGTGCTGAAGCTGCTGGAGCGGCAGCCGCAAATCAATACGGTCCTGCTCTGCCTCGACAATGACGAGGCTGGCCATCTGGCCAGCCGGCGCATGAAGGAACAGCTGGCAGAGAGGTACACGGTGGAAAGGCTCATTCCCGCACACAAGGATTGGAATGATGATCTGACCGCTGAGGAACCGTCCTACGCACAAGTCATGCAGTAAATAACAACAACGCACACCACTTCCTGTTCGCCCGAAGTAGGCCGTAACAAGAGTGATGTGCGCATTCAGAAGTATGGAACCGAGCAGGAAGTGGTGTGCCCTGAAAGGGGTTAACCATGCCACACCAAGTCCTGATTTTGTTGGCCGCCGGCGGGCTGATGTTTCTGGTCATCGGCTGTCTGGCCGCCTTGTCCCACTACTATACCCTGAGCGGGATCAAATCCAAAACGGTCGGCGACGGCCAGCACGGCACCGCAAGATGGGCCACAGCCAAAGAGATCCGGCAGACCTATGCCCATGTTCCCTTCGAGGTGAAGAAATGGCGCAGCGGCCAGAACCTGCCCACGGAGCAGGGGCTGGTGCTGGGGTGCAAGGGAAAGAAAGGCGAACTCACCGCCCTCGTGGACAGCGATGACATCCACTGCCTGATGATCGGTGCTTCCGGCATCGGCAAGACCGCCTATTTTCTCTATCCCAATCTGGAGTACGCCTGCGCCAGCGGCATGAGCTGGCTGGCGCTGGACAGCAAGGGTGACCTCGCCCGCAATTACGGCGCCATTGCCAAGAACTGCTATGGGTATCAGAATGTGGCCGTGATCGACCTACGAAATCCCACCCGCTCGGATGGCAACAATCTGCTGACGCTGGTCAACCGGTATATGGACATTGCCCGGAGTGACCCGAACAATCTCGCGGCCCGGGCCAAGGCCGAGAAATACGCCAAAATCCTGTCCAAGACCATCGTCAATCCGGACGGCGATGACAGCAACCGCGGTCAGAACGCTTTCTTCTACGATGCGGCGGAAGGTCTGCTCACCTCGGTCATCCTGATGCTTGCCGAGTTCCTGCCGCCCGATAAAGACCACCCCCAGGAGCGCCGGCATATCGTCTCCGTGTTCAAGCTGGTGCAGGATCTGCTGGAGCCCAGCCGTGTCAAGGGCAAGAGCCACTTCCAGCTCCTGATGGCAAAACTGCCGCCGGATCACAAGGCGAGGTGGTTTGCCGGTGCCGCCCTCAACAGCGCCGAGCAGGCAATGGCCTCCGTCATGTCCACCGTGCTGTCCCGCTTGAATGCCTTTCTGGACAGCGAGCTGGAGCAGATCCTGTGCTTCGACAGCGCCATTGACGCTGAGAAGTTTGCTTCGGAGAAGTCTGCCATCTTCCTGATCCTGCCGGAAGAAGACACAACCAAGAACTTCATGGCCGGTCTCATGATCCAGAACCTGAGCCGGGAGCTGTTCGCTGTGGCCGATGAGAACGGCGGCAAGCTGAAAAACCGGGTGGTGCTTTTCTGTGACGAATTCGGCACCATGCCCCCGTTTGATATACTGCCCCTTTTCTCCGCTGGACGCTCTCGCCGGTTAACGCTCGTGCCGATCATCCAGTCCTTAGCGCAGCTCGAAAAAAACTACGGGAAAGAGGGCTGCGAGATCATTCAGGACAACTGCCAGGACACCATCTTCGGCGGCTTTGCACCCAACAGCCAGACTGCGGAGGTGCTGTCCAAAGCCCTGGGCAGCCGCACCGTCCTCTCCGGCTCGGTGAGCCGGGGCAAGAACGATCCCAGCCAGAGCCTGCAGATGATGGAGCGCGCCCTGCTGACGCCCGACGAGCTGAAATCCATTCCCAAGGGCAGCTTTATCGTCATGAAAACCGGCACTCATCCCATGCGGACCCGGCTCCAACTCTTCTTAAACTGGGGCATTACCTTCGGGGAGCCGTATGTGGTGCCGGAGAGAGCCAACCGAGCGGTGGCCTATGCCAACCGGGTGGATCTGGAGCGGAATCTCCCGCAGCTCAGCGAGCCGGAGGAGATGGACGAAAGCCGCGGCTATGCGGTATCCAGCCGGGGTGGAATCGCCCATACCCCGGCCCAGGAGAGAGCTGTAAAGCGAGGGAAGCAGATGAAGACATTCGGAGAGGAGGAACGATGAGCTACTTCGGAACGATTTACGCCGACACTGAGCTTCCCTCCAGAGCGAAGGCGGTCTATATGTACCTGCGGGATCGCTCCGATGCCGAGGGAAAGTGCTGGCCGGGCATTAAGACCATTGCCTCGGACATGAAGCTGTCCCGCTCCACGGTCAAGCGGGCGCTGCACGATCTGGAGCAGCGCGGCTATCTGAAAAAGGCTTCCCGGCACAGGCCGAATGGGAGCAGCACCTCCAATCTCTATACCGTGAAATAAAAGAGAGAGTGGTTTGTACCAAAATGTAGTACAAACCACTCTCTGAATCAATGGCAATTTCAAAATCTTCCGCCAAGGGAGAACTGCGCCCATTCGCTGAACCCAGGGGCGGTTCATTGTGAACCACCCAGAAGGACTCACTCTATCAGAGATTTAGGTCAGAGAAAAGACATCCATGCGAAAGAAAATAGTGGTGGAATTACGGTTCATCGACATCCAGACAGTATCCGACTTCCCGCACGGAGCGAATGTAGAACGGGGCATCTGGATTAGCCCGATACAGCTTCTCGCGCAGGTTGCAGATATGAAAACCTATCGTATTGTTTTCGTTTCCTGTAGTGAAATCGCCCCAGACCTGTTCGTAAATCTGTGCGTAGGTCAGCACACGGCCTTTGTTGGTGGCCAGCAGCAGGAGAATCCGATATTCTTTTGCGGTAAGCTGAATCTCCTGGCGATCCCGAAAGACCTTTCGTCTGCTTGGAAAGATCTCAAGACCAGGGAGCGACACCATCGGTTCCTCATCAACCTCGATTTTTTCTATCTCAGGGTGGTTTTTGAGGATAGACAGGATCTGCTCCAAAACTTCCGTATCTCTTTCATGCAGCTCCAGAATCATGACTCGTCCGATGATATCACCGCTTTCTCGGTCAGTTTATAAGCAACTTTCAGTCGCTCAAAGGTTTCCTCGCTGATCACATGCTCAATCCGGCAAGCATCCCGTTCCGCCGTTTCGGGGTCTACGCCGGCTTCAATCAGCCGGTCGGTAAAGAAGCGATGCTTTTCGTAGGTGGCCTCGGCAACCTCACGGCCAAGGTCAGTCAGGTGCAGGAAGTGATCCTCGTCCATGAGCAGAAAGCCGCCCTTTCTCAGCGTAGCCACCGCATGACACACGCTGGGCTTCGATACCTCCATGTGCCGGGCAACATCCACGGAGCGTACCATGCCCGTTTTCTTATAGAGGACAAGGATAGCCTCCAGATAATCTTCTCCCGACGCATGGAGCTTCATTTTACACCTTCCTTATTCAGCGGGTTCCAGAGAAAGAATGTCGAAGAAGTAGGGGGTTCCGGTAAAGGTATAGCCGGAAATCTTGTCTGTGTTATAGACAATCATATCCTTCTGGTAGGTCAGAGGAATATCCAGCGCCGTTCCAATATCGAAGTTAAACAGGTAGGTATAGGTATCCCGGACCTCCTGCTCATCCACCATGTTCGTCAGATTCTTAATAGTAGCAAGGAATTCATCGGAGCCCTCAATGCCGGGCAGGGAGGGGGTCTGCGGCACCATACTGTCCATGGGGGTAAACCAGCAGTGGGGCGAAGCAAAAGCAAACTGACTGTGCCACAGGGTCAGATCGAACTTACCTTCCAGATAATCAGCGTACCACTGCATCTGCTCGGTGCCGTAGATGGTCACATCAATCCCCACCTCCGCGAGCTGGCTCTTGATGACCTCGGCGGTAGGCATACTGGTTGCACTATAATCAGATTCCAAAGTCAGCAGCAGATTCAGCGGCTCGCCATCCTTCTCACGGATTCCGGTGCTCTCATTCATGACCCAACCGGCCTCATCCAGAAGCTGATTCGCCTTATCGGGGTTATAGTCGTAGGTGGTTTCCAATTCTACATCAGCATAGGGCGTATCACGAGTAACAATCATATCTGCCGCAGGCTCATAACCATTAGAAGTAGCCTGGGACAATTCTTCTTTATCGATGGCGTAAGCCACAGCCTGCCGCACCCGGAGGTCAGACATATAGGGACGGGTGGCATTGGTAGTGATAATCTGCACACGGGTGTCCTTATCCGCCATCTGGCCAGCAATACCGTCCATGGCAAGGGCCTGGTCGTATTCCTCATAACTCAGCAGACTGGCACCGTAGATCATGTCAATCTCGCCGGTCTGGAGCGCCTGCAGGCGGGAGGTGGAGTCAGGAATGTACTTGACGATGATCTCGTCCCAATAGGGCTTTTCACCCCAGTAGTCCTCGTTGCGGACAAAGCGGGTGTACTCGCCAGCCACATACTCATCATAGATATAGGGACCCGTACCAGCCACACCGGAAATGGTCTGGAAATCATCTGGAATAATGAACTCCGGCGCGCTCATGGGGCACACATCCGACCAGCAGAAGTCTTGCAGATAGGCATAGAAGGGGTGGTCATAGTGGAGTGTGATGGTGTAGTCATCGACGATCTCCATTTCCGTAATATCGGTGATGCCCTTCAGCGTGTAGAAAGACGGATTGGACTGCTTATGTTCCAAGTTAGTCTTGACCGCCTCGGCGTTAAACGGCTCTCCATTGTGGAAGGTAACTCCCTGCCGCAGATGGAAGGTGAGCTCTGTCTGGTCATCATTGTATTCCCAGCTTTCGGCCAAGCCGGGGACAATTTCTCCGTTGTCAAAGTCCACCAGATTCTCATACACCAACTTGGATGTGCAGCACAGGGAGTTGTTCATGTAAAGGGTAGAAAGATTTGTGGTTTCCGCTCCAATGGCAAAGGTCAGAACTTTTTCCCCTGTGTCCGCCCCCGTACTGGAGGGCGGGGTGCTTTCGGATTCCGAAGGGATTGGACTGCCGCAGGCCGTTAAGAACATAGCGAAGCAGCAAACCGTGGCAAGGAGACGAGCAAGTTTCGATTTTTTCATGGGTCATGTCCTTTCTTTTGGATTTTTTGAATTTATGTCAATATTAGATTGACCGATACGGATGATTTGCCCGCGCTCCAGCTCATAAATTCGCTGGGACAGGCTGTATGCAAACTTCATATCATGGGTAATCAGCAGGTAGCTGCATTGGTACTCCCGATGGTATGCCTCCAGCACCTCCCGGATCGCCTTTTGAGAAATCAGGTCCAAGCCGCTGGTCAGTTCATCCAAAATGAGATAATCCGGCCGGACAGCTAAAGCCCGTAACAGAGCCACCCGGCGCTGTTCACCCCCGGACAGGTTTCTTGCCGGAGTGTCCAGCAGCTTGCGGCTGGTGGCCGTCAGGTCCATCAGTTCTAAAATCCGCGCTTTCCTCTCTTGGGAGGTTAGCTTGGTCAGATTGCGCAGAGGCTCCTCCAGATTTCGGGCCACAGAGAACTGCCTGTTCAGGCTGCCGGTTGCATCCTGAAAAACAGCCTGTACCTTGGTCCTGTGTCTACGCCACTGGTTGTAGCTCCATTTGCTGGTGTCCTCGCCATCCATCAAGATTTTGCCTTGGGTCGGGCGATCCAACCCAATCAGAAGGCGGGCCATCGTGCTTTTCCCGCTGCCGCTTTCACCCATCAGGCTGATATTTTCGCCCTTGGTCCAGACAAAGGAAATGTCACGCAGGGCAGAAAACGGCTTGCCGGAGGCATCCGGGAAATCCTTGCTCACATGGGTAACGGCGATTTGCTCCATGTCCAGCCACCTCCTTCCTCTGTACTGGCGAGCCGCACAAATTCTTTGGTCCATTCCTCCCGTGGTGAAGCAAACAGGCTGCCGGTCGTACCCCGCTCCGCAATCGTCCCGTTCTGCATGACAAGCAGTTCGTCGCAAAGTGTTCGGATCGCCGCATCATCGTGGGAGACAAACAGAATTGCCGACTGCTGTTTCATCCGCGCCAGTTCCTGAATGAGATACGATTTATTCTCTTCATCCAGTGCAGAGGTAGGCTCATCCGCGAATATGTACCGCGGAGACAAGCCGAGTAAAATTGCCATTGTCACGCGCTGGAGCATCCCGCCGGAGAGCTGTCCCGGATAAGCCCGGTAAACACGCTCGCTGTCAGTGAGATGGACCTTTTTCAGCGCCTCCATGCTCAATTTCTGCGCGGCCTTTTTTTCGATATGCAGCCGCTTGTGGAAGGTCTCAGTCATCTGTGCGCCAACCGACACATGGGGATTTAACGCTGTCATGGGATTTTGCGGGATAAACCCTAATGTTGTGCCGCAGAGCTCCCGCCGCACTTTCTCCGCCTGTTGAAGAAGGTCCTTCCCGTCCAGAAGAAGCTGCCCTCCGCAGATCGCAACATCTGGGTCCGAAACCCCCAACAAGGCTTTCAGAAGGGTTGTTTTTCCGCTGCCGCTGGCTCCGGTCAGGCCCGTACAGCCCCCCGGCTCCAGGGCAAAACTCACATGGTCCAAAAGGAGCTTTCCCTTGCGTGTTCGGGCGGTCAAATCCTTGACTTCCATCATGCCTGTTCACCTCCCTCCAACTGCTTTGCCAGCAGGTTAAAGGCCAGCGTGCAGAGAAAGATGAACAGGATCGGTAGGAACAGCAGAGAGGGATGCGTCATCAGCATACTGCGCCCCTCGGAAAGCATGGAGCCCCAATCAATCACATCATCGCCCAGCGTCAGGCCAATAAAGGAGAACGCCGAGATATTCATAATCATCTCCGCGCAGGACAGGCACAGAAAATGCACCAGCGGCCGGATGATGTTCGGCAGGATATGGACAAACAGCACCCGGCTCCGGGAAGCCCCGGAGGAAACGGCGCACAGCACATAGGCTTTATCCAGCTCCAGCTCCGTCTGCGTCTTGACCAGCTTAATCATTCGTAAAATGAGGGAGACGGTCAGCGCCACCAGCATGGTGGGGATGCTATTGCCCCAAATGCCCACGAAGATAATCAGGTATGCCAGCGGCGGGATGGCTGTCACCGCGTCCAACAGGCTGCTGAACGCCAGACTTTTGGCGGCGTTTGCCCGTCCGAGCCATAGCCCGATTAAAGTTCCAAGAACAAGCACGATGCTGCCACCCAGCAGGACGATTCCAAGCGTCACCTTCCCGCCATATAAGAGCCTGGAAAGCTCACAGCGCCCAAACTGGTCTGTTCCCAGCGGAAAGTCCACACTCGGAGCCGCATACTTGTTCACAATGTCCATCGCCTCCGGGTCATTGGGCGCAATCAGGAATCCGAGGAAGCAGAAGGCAATGATGAAAACAGGAATCAGCCATTTCAGATGTTTCATGCCGCGCCCCCCTTTCTGGTCTGGAGAAGCCTCTGGATAATATCCGCCAGAATATTAAAAATCACCAGGGCAAAGGCCAGGAACAGCACCGTGGCGTAGATGACCGGCAGATCCCGGTTTGTCAGGCTGTCCACAATGCGGTATCCAAGGCCCGGCAGGGAAAAGATGTTCTCTACAATAGCGGACCCTGCCATGCACATCCCCATCATTTGCATAAAGGTGGGGACGGTGGAGAGGATTGCTTGTGGAAGAGCATAGCGCACCACGATATAGCGGTCGCTGAGACCGCGGCAGCGGGCATAGAGTACGCTGTCCTCATTCATGGCCCGCTGAATGGTCTTAGAGAGCATCTGCCCGAAAAAGGCGATCCCGCTTACTGCCAGACAGAGCGCCGCAGGAAGGTATCGCATCAATCCTGTGTTTCCCGCCACGCTCATAAGATTCCAGCGCACCGCTACCACATCAATGAACGAGGTTGCCAGATAAAAGGCCGGGATGGAAATTGCCGCGATGGATATGAAACCCAACACTTTCCCTACAAAATTTTTGCGGGCCAGGTAAAGCAGAGTGCCTAAAATCAAAGCCCCAACGGCCTGAAGGACAGTCGCCAGCAGAACAACGCAGGCGGTTTCCTTTGCGGCTGTTCCTACAATGAGGAATACATCCTTGTTGTCCACAAGGGAAGTCCCCAAATCAAGGTGAAGCAGATCTCCCAGCCAGTCCAGATACTGCACCACAAGCGGACGGTTTAAGCCCATTTCCTCCCGGATCAATTCAATTCGGGAATTGTCCACCGTAAAGACGCGGCGCGCATAGGCTTCCGCAGCGTCAATCGGAGAGAGCTTCATCAGAATGAAGGTAATCGCCGTCACCAGGAATAAAGTCAGGAACAGTTGTAGGATTTTTTGAAGTAGGAATCGTTTTGTACTCACACCCCCGCCTCCTTGTACTATGCGTTGATTTTCCAGTCAATCGCAGCTTTACGATTCAAGATGAAATCAGCGTAAATGCCCTTTTGCTGGATGAGTTGGTCGTGGGTGCCGTGTTGAACAATTCTTCCGTGATCCACCACTAAAATCTGGTTTGCATGGCGCACCGTTTTCAGTCGATGGGCGATCATAATAATGGTCTTGCCTCCGGTTAATGCTTCAATGGCCGCTTGAAGTTCCGCCTCATTCTCCGGATCAACATTTGCGGTTGCCTCGTCCAAAATTACGATGGGAGCATCCTTCAGCATGGCTCTGGCTATGGAAAGCCGCTGACGCTCACCGCCGGATATTGTGGCTCCTCCTTCACCAATCATCGTGTCATAGCCGTCAGGCAGCGCCATAATGAAATCATGGCACCGGGCCGCCTTTGCTGCGGCCACCACCTCTTCATGAGTGGCGTCCGGCTTGCCGAATTTGATGTTGTTCTCAATGCTGTCATTAAACAGGTACACGCGCTGAAAGACCATGCTGAAATTGCGCATCAAACTATCCAGCGCATAGTCCTTCACATCAATGCCGCCCAGCTTGACCGCACCGCTGTCCACATCCCAAAATCGGGCCATGAGACTGGTGAGCGTGGTCTTGCCGGAACCAGAGGGCCCCACGATGGCTGTGGTTGTCCCTTCCGGGATGGCAAAACTCGCATCATCAATGATTTTCCTGTCTCCGTAAGAGAAATCCACATGGTCAAATACAATGTCATGGCTTTTTGGCGTTTGAATAGAGCCGCCCTCGTCCATTCGTGGCGCTTGGTCAATTTCCTCTACCCGATCAATAGAAGCATCAATCATCGGCAGCATAAAGAACATCTCGCCGGCAGACTCCAGCTCGCTATATACCAAAAAAGCGGAAACTACCACCATCAGGCAGGTAAAGAGGGTCATACTGCCTTGAAGGAAAAACCAAATTGAGAGCAGAGTCACCGCCACCGCCGTGATGCGCAGAACAATCTGCTCCAGCACATTGTAGGGAATACGCTTGCGCTCCAGCTTGAAATTCTGCTGTTCCGTCTCCCCGATCGTGCGGTTCAGAGTCTGATTTGCCGCTTTGTCTCCATGGAAGGCGCGCACTACGCTCATGCCCTGTATGTATTCCAGCACAGCGTCCACCAGTTTTGTCTGGGCTTCCAGCCGCCCCGGTGACAATTCTCTGGATTTCTTCAGCAAAAGCGAGTTGACCCAAAGGAACAGAAGCATACCAAGCAGGAATACCAGCCCGATGCGCCAGTCAAAGCACAGAATCGCCAAAGAGAAGATGGTGGTCCGGATCATGCCCACCACCGTCCGGGCAATCACCGCAAAGGACATACTCTCCAGGTCTTCCATGGTGGAGGTGGCAGCCGCAGTGAGGCTGCCCAGACTCTGGGCGTTGAAGTAGCCCATGGGCATATACTTCATGCGCTCCCCGATATGGATGCGCTTTTCCGCGCACATCCGGTAATTGGCGTGGCCCTCGCTATTGTGGGCCAGATACCAGCAGAGGGCGGCTCCGGCCACGCTGACCACCATAATCCCAAAGGCCATCCACGGGGTTGCACCGGTCATGTTCTGTTCTACCAGAGCGCGGAGTACAACCAACAGCGCCGCAAACTGCAACGCTTCAAAAATGCTCCGCAGGAGTTCAAAGGCCATTCCCTTATACCAGGTGCCTTTCTGCTTCCCGGCAAAGTGGAAAAACCGTTTATATGCGTCAAACATACTCGCCACCTCCTGTTCTCATATCCGTGTCTTTCACCTGCGTGTGGGCCGCCCACATCTGAGCATAGAGGGGGCACCGTTTCAACAGTTCGTCATGCGTTCCCGCATCCAGAATTTTTCCCTGATCTACCACAGCGATTTGGTCTGTATCGGTGATGGTGCTCAGTCGGTGAGCGATGACGATGAGCGTCTTTCCACGGGTCAGCCTGCCGATGGCATCCTGAAGCACCGCCTCGTTCTCGGGGTCTGTGTAGGAAGTCGCCTCGTCCAGAATCACAATCGGGGCATTTTTCATCATGGCCCGCGCAATGGCGACCCGCTGGCGCTCCCCGCCGGAGAGGTGTCCGCCAGCGCCGCCCACCACAGTGTCATATCCATAATCCAGACCCATGATGAAATCATGACAGCCGGATGCCTTTGCCACGGCCACCACTTCATCGCCGGTGGCCTCTGGCCGTCCCATGCGGATGTTTTCCCGGACAGAGACATTGAACAGGAAGTTATCTTGGGAGACATATCCGATGAGGTCCATTACCTGCTCCGGCGGCAGGTTTTTCACATCCTCTCCGCCGATGGTGATGCTCCCGCCGCCAGCGTCCCAATAGGAAGCGATGAGCTTGGCGATGGTCGATTTGCCAGAGCCGGACGGCCCCACCAGCGCAGTGGTCGTGCCATGCCGGATATTCAGCGTGACACCGTTCAAAACCTGCTTATCTTTGTAAGCGAACGTCACATCCCGCAGGTCAATGTCCAGCCCATGCAGTTCTTTTCTCTGCATAGGCCGCTCCAGATCCGGCTCGGACAGCACAGCGCCGATTTCCCCGGTGATGGTCGCAATTTTGGAGAAATCATCGGTCAAAAAGATCGCCGCTACCAATGGCCCCACGATACCGAGGGACAGGATTGCAATCGTAATAAAATCCGGGGCGGTCAGGCTGCCATTCCTATAAAAGACACAGCCGATAGGCAGCACACCAATCAGCACGGCAGGCCAAATGGTCATCATCAGGGCGGAGTAGCCCTGCGTGGACTTCATCCAGTCCAGCATGAGGTCCGCATTCTGCCTCACAGCCTGCGTAAACTTGCCATAGGAGGCTGCACTCTGATTGAACGCTTTTATGACCTCAATGCCATTGATGTACTCCACCGTAGTGGCACTCATGTGCTTGCCAGCCTGGACCACCGTGCCATACTTTTTCGGGTACTCTTTCATCTGGGCCATGTAACAAAGCATCCCGACGGGGATGGTGATAAGCGACACCAGTGCCATGCGCCAGTCCAAGACAAAGAGGTAGACCACAATAGCGATAGGTACCAGCAGATTAGAGGTCATCTCCGGGATGATGTGGGCCAGCGGGACCTCCATCTGCTCCACACGTTCCACCATGGTCGTTTTCAGACGGCCCGATGGCGTATCGGTCAGATAGCCCATGGAAACGCGGGTCAGCTTATCGGCTACGGCCCGCCGCAGCTCCGACAGCACATGGAAGGTAGCCTCGTGTGAGCACCGGGTGGAAATGCCGTGAAGAATGGACTTAAGCAGATAAGCGATCAGGGCTGCTGCTCCCCAAGTTAAATAAACCGAGAAAGTCTTTTCGCCGGAAATGAGCAGGTTGACCATCTTCGCTACAGCAAAGTATGGCACCATCCCGCTGGCCACACTGAGAACAGCAAGAACAGTCGAGGTAATAAAGCCTGCCCGGTGCGGCCTAATAAATGCCATCAAACTAAATGGTTTCTTTTGTTTCTGCATGGTATCCCTCCAGAAGTTAGCGAACTCTAACCAAGCGGCAAAGAAAAAAACCGATAACTCGCAGGATTATCCTGCAAATCATCGGCTCTGCGTCTTGGCGTCTGGCTCTGACAATATGATGTTTTGTCCCTGCACATCAACAATGTGTTCTGTTCCGCATTTGGGACAGAAAAGCGGAAAACGCTTTAGAACGGTGTCTGGATTCACCTTGGTGCGCGTCTTATTGCCACAGGTAGGGCAGTGAATCCATCCGCTCCGGTCAATCCACCCGCTCAATGGCTTTCACCTCCATCTCCGAAGAAGATAGTTTTCCAGCCAGCGGTATAGAAACGCCGCATCCTCTGGATATGCTCGATTGCCTGATTCTTTGGCATATCATGAATGACCACCTCGAACATCCCGGTATAAAAGGCACTGGACAACAGATGGCTCAGTTCCGGTGTGAGGCGGCCGCTGGAGATTGCGTCGTTCCCAGATGCCTGAATATAACGCATGGTACATTGATTGTCCAGTTCCACAATCCGGTGGAGGAATTCCTGATATGTAATGTTCTCTCCGCTGGTCAGAAGCAGTTTAAACTCGTCAAAATGGTCGTAAATATAGTCCACAGAAGCCCAAAATCCACGGTCTGAGAAGGAACACATTTGAGTGGTTTGTTCGGCTCCTGGCAACTGGTTAAACTGTTCCAATGCCGATTGTATCAGACCGCAAAAATCATCCATGGCAGGCTGCACAAGGGAGCGGTACAGGCTCTCTTTGTCCGGGTAGCGGATGTAGATCGCTCCTTTGCTGGAGCCAGCCTTTTCCGCAATGGCCTGTAAGGAAGCTCGCTCATATCCATTTTTTAGGAATTCCTGCTTGGCTGCTTCCATCAGCTTTTCCGTTACTCCCGCTATACGCTTTGCCATGTGTCGCCTCCAACATTCAAACCAAAGGTTTCAATCCAACGGTTTTAATATAGCACAAACTGGTTTATTCGTCAATAGGAATACATTTAATAACGCTTAAAAATGGCATTTTATCCTGATAATATGAAACAGTCCGACGTAACTATGTGATGCATCAGTCCGTCAGCATACTCTTTCAATTCCAGATTTTTGACACAGCAAAAAAGTGCGGTCCCCGATAATAGATGAGAACCGCACTTTTCTACTTCCATACTTCTCAAAGCAATAACCATACCTGTGTACAGTTTGAATTGCATCGACATTTAGTTTTTTCTTATCTTGTAGATCCTGCTGGTGACACTTTCCGGGCCAACAGTAAGATCATCCGGCATCCCATACTGATAAAGCTGCTCCCGGGTAAAGGTCCAACCGGGATGTGAAGCCAGATAATACAAGATGTTGAACGCTATTGTAGTCATCTCTACGACGTGACCATTTACAAAGACTCTGCGTTGGTTTGGGTCTATATACAGATCATCATAGTGCAGCACAGCTATCCCGGTCAACAGACTCACCCCCATTACCTCTTGCCTGATACAGACCTTTTCAAGTGCTGAAAACTACTCTCGCTGATCACATGCTCAATCCGGCAAGCATCCCGTTCCGCCGTTTCGGGGTCTACGCCGGCTTCAATCAGCCGGTCGGTAAAGAAGCGGTGCTTTTCGTAGATTTGCTCGGCGACTTCCCGGCCCACATCAGTCAGGTGCAGGAAGTGATCTCCATCCATGAGTAGGAAGCCGCCCTTTTTTAGTGTAGCCACCGCGTGACACACACTGGGCTTGGACACCTCCAAGTGTCGGGCCACATCCGCAGACCTCACCAGGCCCGTTTTCTTTTGCAGGACAAGGATGGTCTCCAGATAATCTTCTCCTGAAGCGTGAAGTTCCATGATTCACCTCGGCTATCTCTTGAATTTCAGGAACGAGGTGTTACAACCTCCCACATGACCGGCATATTTCCGGCGAGTCCGCCGCAATGGGCGGAGCAACCCTTGCAGTCGTGGCCGCAGGCGCAGACGCGGTGCAGATACCCGGTTCGCTCCAGAAATTCCATCTGCCGTTTGACATCCTGCGGCGTGGCATCCAAAGCATCAGCCAGATCCTCCACGGAATAAGCTCTGCCCTCTGCGAGCAGCTCCAGCAATTTTGTCATAGCTACGCCTCGCTTACAGGAACAGTGCGGCCACATGATAGACCACAAAGGACATGAGCAGGGCCACACAGATGTAGTAAATGGCGATCCGCACCGTCCACTTGGCCGAATGGGTCTCATTGTAGGTAGAGGCCACCGCCACCACACAGGGGATATTGAAGGTGACGGCGAAGATGAAGGCCAGCGCCTCTGCGGGAGAAATGTTGGCAGCCAGGATCTCTCCCAGATTGGCCGCCTGTCCCGCCGCGCCCACGGTGGAAGCAAAAATGGTACCGGTACCGGCGTACAGAGAACTGAGGACACCCAGCGCCGCCTCCTTGCTCACTGCAGAGGAAATGAAGGCCAGGAAGGTCTGCCAGCTCAGGCCGAAAATACGGGTCACAGGCTCGATGGCCGCGCCAATTTTGTAAATAACGCTGGCTGTCACATCTCCGTCGCTGGAGTAGGAGAGCAGCCAGAAAATGAGGGAGATCAGCAGGATCACCTTCAGCGCACGGATCAGCACATCCTTCGTCCGCCCAAAGACATAACGCAGCAGGTTGCCCCACTTGGGACGGTGATAGGGCGGCAGTTCCATGATGATGCCGGTGCGATCCTCCTCTTTCACCAGCTGGCGGCCGAACACCTTGGAGGTGAGCCACATGTGGAGCAACGCCACGAGGAAGATGCCTACGATCACAAGGGGCGCCCATACGCCGAAGAACACGCTGGAGATCATGGGGACGATGGCCCAGGTGGCGGCGCAGGGAACCGCCCAGGCCAAAGCGATGGTCAGGATGCGCTGGCCCCAGTTGTCGATGACCCTGGTGCCGGCAGCGCCACCGATGGTGCAACCGAAGCTGACCAGAAAGGGCATGATGGCCTTGCCCTGTAAGCCCAGCTTTGCCATTGTGTTGTCAAACACATAGGAGATGCGGGCCATATAGCCGATCTCTTCGATAAAGCCGAACACCAGCGTGATGCCAAAGACAAAGCCGATCATGGAGATGGCAAAATACAGCGCATTGACGCCCACATCACAGATGAGACCGATGACGAACTGCGGTGCGCCGATGGCGCTGAGTCCCGCCGTGAGCCCCGGCGTCAGCAGGGAGGGGAGCATACCGCCTACGATCATAAAGGGAGCTGCAGGAATAAAGGAGGCGATTAGCCCCAGCAGGATGATGGCAACCGCCAGAGGCTTGCCCCAACGCTTACTGGTGGCCAGTCGGTCAAATTTACTCAGTCCCTCGAACCGCTTCTTTCCGGACACGGCGCGGTCCAGCAGGCTGTCGATCCAGTCAAATTTGCACTGACCGGTATGTAATGCTCCATCTTTTACGGCGCCGGCAAGCTGCCGAAATTTTGCCCGGTCCTCCTTCGCCAGCAGCTCCTCCACACGGGCGGTCACAGGAGCATCGCCCTCCATCACCTTGGCGGCCAGCCACAGCGGAGCATAATCCCCCATACCCTGGGTGGGCATCATGGCCTCCAGTTGGGTAAAGCCCTCCAGCTTCCGATACCGCTCCGACAGAGCGTCCGTGCGCAGCGTTTTGCGCTCAGACAGGGCGCGGTCCAGCGCGGTGTAGAAACCGTCATAGTGCTTGACATCCGTGGCGGAGAACGGCACCACCGGGATGCCCAGCTTTTTCTCCAGTACCTGGGCGTCCACAATCTTGCCCTGTTCTTGGGCCACATCCATCAGGTTGAGAAGCAACACGGCGGGGGTTTCAATGCCGGCAAAGTCCGCCAGCATGAAAAGGCTCCGTTCCAACTGGGAGGCGTCGGCCAGAATCACCACCACATCGGCCTTGCCTCCGGCGATGTAGTCCCGGGTGATGATCTCCTCGTCAGAGTTGGCGGAGAGGCTATAGGTGCCCGGCAGGTCTGCTACCGTGTATTTCACGCCGCCACGGGTGAAATACCCCTCCTTCTGTTCCACCGTCTTGCCGGGCCAGTTGCCCACATGCTGCCGCAGACCGGTCAGGCCGTTGAACAGAGTGGATTTGCCCGAGTTAGGCTGCCCCAGCAGGGCAATGACCGTCTCTTTGGTCTGTACCGTACTCATGTTTTATCCCCTCCCATCTGGATGTTATCGCATTCGCCCCGATCCAGGGCGATCATGGAGTCCCGGCTGAAAATCAGAATGGGACGCTTTCTCTCATTTTGCAGCACAGTCACCGGGCACCCGATGGTGAGTCCGATGGATGTGACTCGGCTCAGAAACCGGGTATCACCGCAGATTGCGCTGATCACGCCGGTCTCTCCGTTTTTTGCTTCGGATAATTTCTTCATAGTTTCCTCCCTCATGGCTTTTTATCAATCCGGTACAACCGACGGTATTCCAAAGGAGTCACGCCGGTCTCCCGCCGGAAGGCGGCACCGAATTTTCCTTGGTTCTCATATCCCACTGCATCGGCGATATCGGAAATCCGCAGAGCCGTGCTGCTCAGCAGCTCCTTTGCCCGCGCCATCCGCATGGTTCGGAGATAGACGGAGATGGGTACGCCGTAAACCTGAGAAAAATACTTTTTCAGGGATGCGGGGCTGACCCCTGCCAGTTCCGCCAGCTGCGGCAGGCCGATCTGACAGCGCAGATCCTCCGACATTGCCTCCGATGCCTTCAGAGCTGCAGCTCTTTGCCCGCGGGTCAGGAAAATCGGAGCCAGTTGGCCGGACGTCTCTTTCCCGGTATCAAGAAGCCGCAGCAGTTCCAATGTCAGAAAACGATAAGCGGCAAGATCCAGGTCTGCCTGATCGATGTGGACCATGAGCTGTCTGGCTCTCTGTTCCCAGGACGCAGACACTTTGGAGAGAAAACTGCCGCTCCGATTCGCCAGTCTGGCCGGCGCTGTGCTGAGGTCGATTCCATAATCCAAAAGAGCGACATTCCCTCCGCACATCTCTAAATCCACCGCCATCTCCAAGCCCTGGTAGCATCCGCCGGGGCAGAGCATGACGCCCACCGGTGGATTGACATCGACGCTCAGCGTTCCCTGATCGATATAAATGTACCCCGCTGGCAACGGCACTTCACACCGGCCGCCGGTACAGAAATTGAGCTTCAAATAGTGGTAGTCCCCGGTGGGCCGAATGGGCAGCTGAGGCACATGGAAATCGATAGTCCACACCTGTACCCCTGTCCACAGCTCCAGCAGGCACATCACTCCTTCCCCGTGTTCGGTTGAAAAGGTCATGCGGCGCACCAGTGGGGAGAGTGCCGTCTCCTGGATGCAGTAGTGCATGACAAAATCCGGATCGGCATTGTAAGGCATTGCGTCCCCCTCTTTTTGGTTAGCTAAAGCTAACCATCAAATATACCATACCATATCCAACAGAATATTTCTGCTCCATCGAGCTACTTTTTCTCCGCTGGGCTTATGACTTTGAGAGGATCTTTCCAGTTGATATGTAAAAGTGTATATCCGGCTCCACGGATTGCCTGCCGCAGTACGGCCTCCGGCAATGGCTGCACCATTCTCACGAGAGCGGTCTTTCCCCCCAGATCCACCTTTGCCCATACGCCATTCAGTTCATTTAGGGCGTTTTCTACACGAACGGCACAGTGGCCGCAGGTCATACCATCTATGGTCAACACTGCGGTATAGGGGTAGTGCGTTTCATCCCGATCCGCAACGCGGCGTTTGACTGGACTCACTGCACCGGAACCGCAGCACCCGCCCCGCCGCAGGGTTTTACCATACCGCCAGATGCCAAAGCAGCACACAGACAGGGCCAACCCGATAAAAACAATTTCCATTGGGTACCTCCTCAAGCGGATAAGTCAATCATCCCAACTGCCACCGGGCGCTCTGGTTCTGAAGCTCCACCATGTGCCGGAACAGGCCGCTCTCCGCCATCAGCTCCTGCGGAGAGCCTTGCTGCGCCACCTTTCCGTCCTTCAGCACCACGATATGATCCGCCCCGGCCACGGTGCGCATCCGATGGGCGATGACCAGTACCGTTTTGCCCGCCAGAAGCCGAGAAAGCGCCCCCTGCACCTTGGTCTCATTTTCCACATCCAGAGAGGCGGTGGCCTCATCCAGCAGCACGATGGGGGCGTCCTTGAGCAGCGCCCGGGCGATGGAGATGCGCTGCCGCTCGCCGCCGGAGAGCTTGGCGCCGTTTTCTCCGATGGGCGTCTGATATCCCTGTGGCAGTTTACTGACAAACTCCTCGCAGTTGGCGGCTCTGGCCGCGGCCATCACCTCCGCGTCGGAGGCGCCCCGCCTGCCCAGGCGGATATTCTCCATCACCGTGTCGTCAAACAGCACCACATCCTGAAAGACCATGGAGTAATCGGTCAACAGCACCTCCGGGTCCACCGTGGCGATATCCACCCCGCCCACTTTAATCGTGCCCCCGGTGATATCCCACAGGCGGGCAGCCAGTCGGGCGCAGGTGCTTTTGCCGGAGCCGGAGGGCCCCACCAGCGCAGTGATCTCGCCTTCTTTGGCGGTAAAGCTGACATCGTGCAGAACGGCCTCTTTATCATAGGCGAACTCCACATGGTCAAAGACGATGTCGTGTCCCTGGGGTTGGAAAACCTCCGCCCCTTCGGCGATGGGCGTGTCGAACAGAGCATTCATCCGGTCTGCCGACACCTGGGAGACAAACAGCTCGGCGATCAGTGCCAGGCTCTGATCGAAGGGCGCATAGATCCGGGTGATGACCATCAGGAACAGGAACAGCAGCATGAAGTCGATCTGCCCGGACAGAATCAGCCCCGCACCCACAAGGATCGTGGTGGCCACGCCCAGACGCATGATGACGCTGGCCCCGTTGACGAACAGGCCGGTGACCAGTTCGCCGCGGATCATGATCCGTTCATGGTCGTCGATCTTCCGGTACAGCCCGGCAAGGTATCGCTCCTCCTGATTGGTGGCACGGATCTCCCGCACATTTTCCAGTGCCTCCTGCATCCCGTCCGAGACCCGCACAGCGGCGCGCTTGGTCCGTTCCGCCTGACGCTCGGTGAGCTTCCGGCTTCCAAACAGCAGGCCGAAGGCCACCGGCACCCCCCAGAGGCAGGCAAGGGCCAGCCGCCAGTCATACCAGAGCAGGCACACCGCAATCACGGCGGTGGAGATGTAGGAGCCGTACAGGTAGCCCAGCACATGGCTCCAGACATGCTCCATGCGGTTGACGTCGCCCATCAGGGTCTCCGTCAAATCGGCCAGATCCCGCTTGCCGAAAAAGCCGAGAGGCAGCTTACGCAGCCGCTCCGCCAGACGCAGCCGGGTGGTCTTGACTTCACCATACACCAGACCGTAGGTGGCCTTGTACTGCTGGAGATGCGTGAGAAAGGAGAGAAGTGCAAACGCCGCAAGGCCGGCCAGCACCGGCAAAGCTGCGGGCAGGGCGGTGCCATCAGTCAGAGTTTCCATCAGGCCGGACATCACAAGGTACAGGATGCTGACTCCGCCCATGACCACCAGATTGACGAGTACCGTCCAGAAGGTGCCCTTTTTGGTGTTCTGTACGCCCTGATCCGTCAGGGCATATTTCCGTTGAAAGTTTGCTCCGAACATCACCGTTCCTCCTTGCCGTTTTCCATTTTCCACTGAATCGCCTGATTGTAGTCGGCCCACATCCGGGTGTACAGTCCACCTGCCGCGATCAGCTCCCCGTGGGTGCCTTGCTCCGTCACCCGGCCGCCCTCCAGAACCAGGATCTTGTCCGCGCCCACTACCGTGGAGAGCCGGTGGGCGATCATGATGACGGTGCGGCCCTTCGTCAGCCGTGCAAAGGCTTTCTGAATCAGCGCCTCATTTTCCGGGTCGGCAAAGGCTGTGGCCTCGTCCAGCACCACGATAGGTGCGTCCTTCAAAATGGCCCGGGCCAGGGCGATGCGCTGGGCCTCGCCGCCGGAGAGATAGGTCCCCTCGGTGCCGATCACCGTATCCAGCCCCTGGGGCAGCTTTTCCAGAATGTCGCCGCACTGAGCAGCCTCCAGGGCGGCCAGCGCCTGCTCCCGGCTGGCATCGGGGCGGGCGGCCCGGACATTTTCCAGAATGCTGGCCTTGAACAGGCGGTTGTTCTGGAATACGAACGCCACCTGCTCCATCAGCACATGGGGATCGATCTGGCGCACATCCACGCCGCCCACCTCCACCGTGCCGGTGTCCGCATCCCAGAACCGGGGGATCAGGCTGGCGGCAGTAGTCTTGCCGCCCCCCGAAGGCCCCACCAGCGCCACCGTCTCTCCGGGCTCGGCGGTGAAGGAGACATGGGACAGGGCGGGGGACTGCGCGCCGTCGTAGGTAAAACTCACATCCCGGAAAACCACCCGATTGTCCTTGGGCGTCTGGGGATGCTCCGGTACCGCCAGTGTCGGCGCGTCCATGACCGGCTGGATGCGGCCCAGAGCGGTGTCGGCCAACATCATGCCGGAGGCCGCAAACATGATTTTGGCCAGCGCGGTGGAAATGATAGCGGAGAACACGGCGTAAAAAGCAAAGTTCGTTACAAATCCCGCATAATCGCCGGAAGCCAGCGCACCGGGAGCCAGGAACAGCACCACCGGCACCAGAAACAGAAAGGCGCCCTCGGTGAAGGTCAGGTTGATGGACTGGGGCACACGGCACACATCGCCCTGATAGTGCTCCGCCTTGGCGCTGTAGTCCTCGATGGCCTGCTGAAAGGCCTTGAAGGAGTAGACGGTCTGCTGAAAAATTTTGACTACCGGGATGCCGCGCACATACTCGGTGCCGGATTTGGTCATGCGGTCCTGAGCCGCCTGGTACTCTGCCATCAATGCGGCATTCTTGCCGCCCATCATGCTGCACATGGCGAGTATGGAAATCACCGCCGCCAGCAGGCAGGCCGCGCCCATGCGCCAGTCAAACACGAACATCAGCACCAGCATGGCGAGAAACAATGTAATCGTGCCTACAATGTCCGCCAGATTGTGGGCCAGCAGCGTTTCAGTGTCGGCGGCCGCCGCATCCAGTTTGCTACGAATCAGACCGGAGGCATTGGCGTCAAAATAACCCAACGGTGCCTGCATCACATGGGCCATGCCCTGCTTGCGGATGTTGGCTGCCGTGCGGAACGCAGCCAAGTGGGTACACATCAGGCCAAGGAAGTAGATGAGGATACCGCCTACCGCAAAAGCGAAGGCGATCCAACCGTAGTCCGTCACACTCCGGGCCTGAGTCCAGTCCGGCGCCACAGCGATCAGATCTCGTGCCGCCAGCCAAATGCAGAGGTACGGGATCATGCTGCACACCATGGACACCGCCGACAGTCCCAGCCCCAGAAGGGTAAGCCGCCGATGGCTGCCTGCGTATCCCAGCAGGACAGACAGCGCGTTTTGTTTCTTTTGCTTCACAAATACTCCTCCTTTTAAGGTTAGCCATCACTAACCGATTACGTAAAAAGAAAGGGGCAAAGCCCCGATCTTACAAAAAAGATTGGCGGTATCTTACTGCCCGATCAGCTTCAGCCATCCGGCAGTGTAGAAATCCCGCAGCTGATCCACATAGCGCATAGCCTGCTCCTTGGGCATATCGTGGACGACGATCTCGAAGATGCCGTTGAACATCCCGCTGGCGATGATGTGACACAGCTGTGCATCCAGATGGGGGCATTCATGCCCCAGACGGTGCAGAACCTCCAGGTATTGGAGGGTGTATTCCACTTCGACCTCTACCATATTGTGGACGAAATGCTCATAGCTGGTGCCCTCGGCCTTGCACAACAGCAGCTTCACCGGCTCCCGGTGGTCGCAGATGTAGTCCACCATCCAATGGACGCATTGGCTGGACTCCAGCCCCATGTGTTCCGGCTGCTCCTGCTCGGGCATCTCGGCAAAGGCGGTCTGTGCCTCCATGAACCGGCCCATCAGCGCAGCGGCGTGAGGCTCCACGATGGAGGCAAAGAGCGCCTCCTTGCTGGAGAAATAGCCATATAGTGCGCCGGTGGTGACACCGGCCTGCTTCACGATCTGCCGCAGGGAGGCACCCTGAAAGCCTTTCTCTGAAAACTCCTCCATGGCGGCCCGCTGGATCTTTTCCAGTGTGGCAGTCGATTTCTCTTCCATAAGCGCACCTCATATAACAGCGTTATATATCACTGTTATAATAGAGCCCATGGGATGATTTGTCAAGGGGAAACGGCCGCCTCCGTGCAAAAGCCGACTGGAAAACTCCGGCCAACTTTTGGCGAAGGCATCATTCGGCTTCCAGATGGACCATCTTCACCATCCAAAACCGGTCCGAAACCGCCATGCTGACCTTAGTGGACAGCTTCAATCCGGTTCGGGGGATATGGCGGTAATAAGGCTCCTCAGCCAGCACCCTGA
>OLGN01000280.1_pt1 | contig 46662 bp, 41 predicted proteins | sample 1605941 | NCBI WGS metagenome assembly OLGN01 (sample SAMN03283269) | human gut metagenome | biome: human-associated habitat; material: feces | host: Homo sapiens | place: USA | collected 2013
TTGTATACTGCGAAACGCCCTCATAGAAAAATCCCTTGAAGGTTGAATATCCGTCTTTACCTTCAACTTCCTCGCTCTTTCTGCCTAAATCATCATATGAATATGTCGTGGTCAAATCATTGGTTACGGCTCTTAAAATCCTGCCCATATTGTCATATTCATATGATTTGCTGACATTCTTTTTGGAATCTTTAGAGTTTACAGTCTTTGAAGTCAAATATGATGTGTCATTCTCTGATGACATACCCGTGTACATCTTTATCTGAACTCCGGCATTATTGTAAAAATACTTTGATATATTTTTATCCTTTGAATCTGTACCGCTGAGTGTTACCTGTTCCAGCAATCCCATTGCGTTGTACTTATTTTGAGTAATGCTGTTTTTGCCTGTATCAACAGTCTGTTTTGACTGTGCGGCGTTTGTTATAATATAACCGTCTCCGCCCTTTCTCCATTTTGCTGTGAGCGTTCAGACACTCAAATCCGTTTACCGTTATCCTTGAAAGTTGTGTTCGAACCGTCAGGCAATACTACCTGATAGTAACCCTCGGTCGGCATTACAATTTTGCTCACATCAATATTGAAGTCCCAGCCGATACCGAAACTTCCTTCTTTTTATGGAATCTATGACTACTCACTCTACAATATCTATCAAATGATTTGCAATTATAATATAAATTTAAAATTATTACTATCAATTATTTTACAATTCTATTATATTCATTAGAAGCATAAGTATCTGTCATACCTGCAATAAAATCACATATAATCCTCACAAGAACACATCTCTTTTCATAATACTCCTTCGCTAATTCTGATGTTGAATCATTATTAAAATCATATCCGGTAATTAAGTCGAATTCTTCTTTAATTATCTCATAATTTCCGTATTCGAAATCAACAACATTCTGTGAAACATTTCTTAAGTTGATATAAAGCTTTCTTTGAGTACCCTTATGCAATAATCTTGGATTATTATAATACGCCTTGAATAATCCTTTTACTATTGTGTGTGCATTATTATCAAACAATGATACTTCCGGAGAATTGATAACTTTACTTGTAATAATTGTTTCAAGATATTTATTAAGTGTAGCAGCTGTTTCTGAAAAACTAATTATTTCTTTTGATACTCGGTAATCATTATCCTCAAATTCAGAGTAATCGTATTTATTTATTTTTACAGCTGAATATCTGATAACATCATTTATAAAATAAGAAACAATAGCTGAAACGGTACGACTGTTTCTTAGTTCGTTCTCATCTACAAATCTTCTGTGATTATGATTCATAGCTATTATATCATCATTTACTCTATTAACAATGTCTGCTAACTCTTTCATTTTTTTAACAGTCAGATATTTTTGAAAGTCTTCAAACTGCATCGCACCTGATGACAATGCATCATCCAAGTCATGACCCCTCTGAGCAATTTCATCAGCTATTGCAACTACTTGTCCTTCAAGAGTGGAACAAAACTCTTGTTCAAAGTGTAAATGTTCATTAGCAGAATTATCATTTGTAAATTGCTCAAGCATAAATTCATTTTTCTTAAGCTTGGTATGTTTTATCATTCCTTCTAGAGTCTGGAAGCTTAGATCCATACCACATATTTCCGTATATTCTTCTTCAAGAAGTGATGCAACTCTAAGTGACTGATAATTATGTTTAAATCCACCAAAATAATTAGTTTTTTCAAATAGCTTAATGTTTTTAATTATATCAAACTTACCACGCAATATATCATTTAAAGTTCTTTCACCTTGATGCCCAAATGGTGTATGACCTATATCGTGACCTAATGCAATGGCTTCTGTTAAATATAAATTTAGTTTTAAACCTTCAGCAATTCCTCTTGCAATCTGAGATACTGCTTGAGTATGAGTCATTCGGGTTCTATAGTAATCACCTTTTGACGCACTGAACACCTGTGCCTTATCAACCATACGTCTAAATGCTTTGGAATGTACAATACGCTCATAATCACGCTGAAATTCTCCCCTGTTTTCCATTGGTTCACGAAGGTTATATTGTCTTACACAATGTTCATTTCTTTGTGCATATTCAGAAAGTTCTTTTTCTGAATTCAATTCGTTATAAATACAAGAATGTGTCTTTTCTAAAAATGGTTCATTGATTATAAAATCAATTTGCTTTGAAATTAGTTCGGATTCTTCAATAAGAACATATTCATCTTTTTTAAAATCCTTTTCAAGATTAAGTTCTGAAAGCTTACATATATTTTTTATTGCTGTGCCATAATTAAGTTTAGATTTCACATTCAACTTTATAGCATAACCTTTTTCATTTTTTATAATTTTGCCTGTTCCAAGGTAAGCATAGTCAATTTTTCCATTATGGTGAATTAGAGCAATCAAAAAATATTCCATTTTCAATAATGCTTTGTTAATGTCCATCTCAACTGTACTCTGTTTATTAAAATTATAAAAATACGAATCACTTTGTTCTGTATATGATTTTCTAAAATATGTTATAGCAGAACAATTATCTTTTAATTTTATATAAATATTCTTGTTTGTCATATTTACACCTCAAATTTATACATATGTTGTTATGTCTAAACAGAAAGAAATTCTATCAGCTAAGCACCCAAGAAACAAAATAAAAATCAACGCCGAATAATATAAAATTATCAATAGTTCAAATTCTGACTAATACCAACATAATTAGACATAACCTGGTTGCAATAATGATTAAGTTTTAATAAAAGTCAATACCTAATTCGTAATCAGTATTAATATATTACATATAATACCAATCTTATGTTTTTTATTATACAAGATATTTTTAACGTCGTCAATATTTTTTGGTAATTAATTATAGAATTTTGTAGAATTATATATAATTAAATAATTCTACTTGTTAATATTATACAATACTTGTTTTTTGTAGATTCGTGGCTAATTCTGTTCATTTTTATATTTTAACCGTTCATCAGTTATTTTTATTAATTATCTATGAGTTAGGGATAAAAAATGGAGCAGACAAGTATTTTATACTTGTCTGCTCCATCATTATTAATTAACAGTATATTAAAAAATAATATTAAAGTATTTTATATCACCAATTGTGATAAATCTTTTATGAGTGCCTCCATGAATTTCTTCTAGGATATCCCATTCCTTACTGTTTAATGTATAATATTCATATTCAATTCCCATAACGGACATACGAGTTTCTTTTTTTAAAAAGCCATAAATAACATACTTATTATCTTCGTAGCAAGATGATGTAGATGCCCAGCAACAATTAAATGATATTCAGCCGGGCAAAACATACACATTAAAAGTTGGTTACAGTGTTCCTGACATCACGATGAAATAAATGATTTCATTCGGGATTACTCTGAACCAGAAGAAGAACATCGTGGACTTATGGTGTATTTTGACAAATCCGCCGATAGACTGTGTATTGCTGATATACACCCTGCCACAGCATTTTTTGAAGAAACAGCTGCACCAAAAAAACTTTTTTACAGCGTTGCAAGCCTTGAAAAACTGTCTTTCAGTGCAGGATATATTTCCCTGTACAGACTGTAAAATTCATCGTACCTTTCCATTCTGCTGCTGTCAGGCTGACACACCTTGTCTGTCCTTACTACTGCCTTTACAGCCTCGGGCACACTGCCGTATATCCCTGCACCAACAGACGCAAGAAGTGCCGCACCCAGTGCAGGTCCCTCCTTGGACGCAGGCGTCTTTACCTCACAGCCATACAGATCTGCAAGCATTGAACGCCACAAAGGTGATGTTCCACCGCCGCCGCATGCCATCATATCCGAAACATTTATTCCCATTTCACGAAAAACCTCCACGCAGTCACGAAGTGAATACGCAACGCCCTCCATTACCGCCCTCAGCATATGCTTCTTTGTATGCATTGCTGAAAGTCCGAAGAATACGCCTCTTGCATCAGGGTCAAGATGAGGCGTTCTCTCACCCATGAGATAGGGCAGATACAAAAGCCTTTCCGCACCTATCGGAACGGTTTCTGCCTCCTTGTCCATGAGATAATATTCATCAACATCCATAAGTGCCGCTGTATCCTTTTCTGCACCGCAAAAATTGTCCCTGAACCATTTCAGCGAAAGTCCTGCCGCCTGTGTTACGCCCATAATATGCCATTCTCCCGGAACAGCCGCACAGCAGGTATGAACACGTCCCTCAGGGTCAATGGAAACAGACGGTGTATGTGCAAATACAACTCCAGATGTGCCTATTGTGGTGAACGCTCTGCCCTCTGCACATACCCCTGTACCTATTGCTGCTGCGGCATTGTCACCTGCACCGCCTACTACTATTGTGCCTGCATTAAGTCCGAGCTGTTCTGCAATATCCGCTCTCAGAACGCCTGTCACCTCACAGGATTCATAGACCCTGGCCAGAAGTTCCATATCTATACCGAGTCTTTGACATATTTCACTGCTCCAGCAGCGGTTCGGAACGTCAAGCAGCTGCATTCCTGATGCGTCTGATACTTCTGTTGCATATTCGCCGGTAAGTATAAATCTCAGATAATCCTTCGGCAGAAGTATGTGTCTGCATTTTTCAAAAATCTCAGGCTCGTTATTTTTCACCCACAGAATTTTTGCCGCTGTCCAGCCTGTCAATGCAGGATTTGCTGTGATTTCAATGAGTTTTTCCCTGCCGATTATGCGGTTCATTTCATCAGCCTCTGCGGCTGTACGCTGATCGCACCATATAATAGCATTGCGGAGAACGTTGTTGTCCTTATCAAGCATTACAAGACCGTGCATCTGTCCTGAAATGCCTATGCCCTTTATTTCGTCCTTATTTACACCGCTTTTTGAAACTACTGCTCTCACTGTGTCAAGCATTGCTGCCGCCCAGTGTGCAGGGTCCTGCTCTGCATATCCGTTTTTCGGCTGATACATGGGATATTCCGCAGTTGCAGAGGCAATTACCCTGCCGTTTTCATCAAAAAGAACTGTCTTTGTACCGCTTGTACCGCAGTCCACACCGATTATATATGCCATAGATGTATTCCTTTCGTATGTTGTGGATCATTTGCTGAAAACGTTCCATCGGAACGTTTTCAGAAAAAACTTACAGTAAAAATATAACAGGGAAAGCGGTCTTGTTCGCTTTCCCCTCGAAAAGCTGCCACTTTTCTCACCCTTTTTCTCCGCGCGCAAAAAGCATAGCGCAGGGAATTTCGCCCTCTGCGGAGGGCGACCAGGGCTTCTCATCCTGAACCTCGCCAGCATTTTTGAAAATAGCTGAACCAAAAAACTTTTATTGCCAAGCTGCCATTATCAGAGATTAAACATAATATTATTCACAACAGACTCAAGCATTTCCTGTCTGCCGCTTGAAAGGCTGTCTGTAACTTCACTCTTTTCAAGAGCGTATTTCTCCAGATCTGCCATGGTAACATTACCCTCAATTATATCCTTGCCTATGCCTATCTGCCATGACGCATATCTGTCAGCAACAAACATGTCAATTCTGCCGTCCTCTATCATCTTGACTGCAATTCTCAGACCAAGTGCAAAGGTGTCCATTCCTGCAATATATGAGAGGAAAATATCCTCGGGAGTGAATGAACCTCTTCTTGCCTTTGAGTCAAAGTTAAGTCCTCCGTTTGTAAAGCCGCCTGCTTTCAGAACCTCATACATACAAAGTGCAGCATCATATACATTTGTGGGAAACTGGTCTGTATCCCAGCCCAGCAGCGGATCGCCCTGGTTTGCGTCAATGGAACCAAATACGCCGTTATCCCTTGCAACTCTCAGCTCATGCTGGAATGTGTGCTGTGCCAGTGTTGCGTGGTTTGCCTCTATGTTCATTTTGAAATCATTTTCAAGGCCATACTTGCGCAGGAAGCCTAAAACTGTTGCTGTATCGAAATCATACTGATGCTTTGTGGGTTCCTTTGGCTTTGGTTCAATGTAGAAATCACCCTTATAGCCTATGGAACGTGCATAGTCAACAGTCATTCTCATAAGTCTTGCCATGTTGTCCTGCTCGAGTGCCATATCTGTATTCAGGAGAGTTTCATAGCCTTCTCTGCCGCCCCAGAATACATAACCCATACCGCCAAGCTTTACAGTAGCCTCAACAGCTTTCTTTATCTGTGCTGCGGAAAATGCGAAAACATCTGCAGAGGGTGAAGTTCCTGCACCGTGCATATATCTTGGGTGATCAAAGCATTTTGCAGTGCCCCAGAGAAGTTTTTTGGTAGGGTCAGCCTTCATTTTTTCTGCGATATAGTCTGTTACCTCGTCAAGCTTAGCGTTTGTTTCTGCAAGACTGCCGTACTCAGGAGAAAGGTCACGGTCATGGAAGCAGAAATATTCAATTGACAGCTTGTCCATTATCTCAAAAGCTGCGTCAACCTTTGCCTTTGCTCTTGCTGAGGGGTCAGATTCGCCCCATGACTTGTCAGCAGTACCGCAGCCGAACATATCAGTGCCGTCACCGCCCATTGTATGCCACCATGAAAGTGCAAATTTCAGATGCTCTTTCATAGGCTTTCCTGCGATCATTTCATCGGGATTGTAGTATTTGAATGAAAGCGGGTTCGTGCTGTTTTTGCCCTCGTATGCAATTTTGCCTATGTCTTTGAAGAATTCGCTCATTTTTATTACCTCCGAAAAATATCATAAATTTATTTCTGTGCTGACGCACTTTGTGCCGCACAATTTCTCGCTTATTTCATCAGGCTGATGAGTGCCTGCGTATAATGTAAACCTGCTGCCGAAGCGGTTGCGCTCGCCGTTTTCGTCAACAGCGGTAAATGCTCTTTCCGATACGGATATCTCTACGAACATTTTCTCGCCTGCTGCAAGATTTACCCTCTTGAAACCGCACAAACTCACATTAGGCACAGCGTTTTCACAATAGTCCTTGATATAAAGCTGAATAACGTCATCCACCGCTTTGCCGCCCGTGTTTTCGGCAGTCACAACAACCTTACCGTCCTTGTATTCAACCGATGTGCAAACAATTTTTCCGTAAGTAAGACCGTATCCGAAGGGATACAGCACATTATTTTCCGCATAACGGTAGGTGCGGTTTTTCATGGAATAATCGGTGAAGTCGGGAAGCATATCGGAACGCTCGTAGAATGTAACGGGTAGCTTGCCCGAAGGTGAAACGTCGCCGAAAAGTATCTCTGCAAGTGCCGTGCCGCCTTCCGAGCCGGGATACCATGCGTGGATAAGCGCATCCGGATCACATTCGGTATTCACCGAACTTCCTGCGGCACACACAACGACAACCGGCTTGCCCGTCTGCATTATCTTGTCTACCAGGATACGTTGATATTCGGGCAGACGTATATCATTTTTATCTCCCGAAGAAAACTCGTTGCCTGTATCGCCCTCTTCGCCCTCAATGGTGGAGTCGAGTCCAACGCAAAGTACAACAAGGTCGGCACAGTCCGCAGCGGCGAGTGCCTCAGCATATCTGTCACCCGATTGCGCCAGAGCGGAAACCTTGTCTTTATAAAGGTGACAACCCTCGGCATAAATGACCCTGCCATCAAAGCGTTCTCTGATACCGTCAAGGAATGTAACATACTTATCCGCAGTACCGTTATAGTTGCCCTCCAGCGCAATTCTGCTGTCGCTGTTTGGGCCGATGACCGCAATTGTATGCAGTCGGCTTTCATCAAGCGGAAGTATGCCGTTATTTTTCAGCAATACCATGGATTTTTCCGCACATTTCAGCGAAACCGCCTTGTGCTCCTTGCACGCTACAACGGTATAAGGTATATCATCGTATTCTGTTTTATCATCGAGCATACCAAGCCTTATCCTTGTTCTCATAAGGTGTATGCAGGCGTTTCGGATATGCTCCTCGGTGATAAGTCCCTCGTTAAGTGCGGCAAGGAGATACGCATAAGTGCAGCCGCAGTTTACATCGCATCCCGATTTTATGGCAAGAGCCGCAGATTCAACCGGATTCGCTGTAAGACCGTGATGCTCATGGAAATCGCGTATTGCCCAGCAATCGGACACAAAGTATCCGTCAAAGCCCCACTCGTTCAGCTTGGACATAAGAAAACTGCTCGCGCAGGCAGCCTCGCTGTTTACACGGTTATATGCGCCCATTACGCCCTCAACGTGAGCTTCTCTGACGAGTGCTTCAAATGCAGGAAGATAGGTTTCTTCAATATCCTTTTTGGAAACTTCGGCATTAAACTCGTGACGCACTGCTTCGGGACCGCTGTGTACAGCATAATGCTTAGCACAAGCGGCAGCTTTCATTGTTTTTCCTTCACCCTGCAAGCCATTTACAAAGGCTTTTCCGTTTTCGGCGGTCAAATACGGATCTTCGCCGTAAGTCTCATGTCCTCTGCCCCATCGAGGATCACGGAAAATATTGATATTGGGCGCCCAGAAGGTCAGCCCTTTGTATATATCTCTGTCATCGTATTTTGTATATGCATTATACTTTGCACGAGCTTCCTCGGCGGTTATATCCGCAACCTTCTGAGTCAGTTCTGTATCAAACATAGCCGCCAGACCGATAGCCTGCGGAAACATTGTGGCTATGCCCGAACGCGCCAAACCGTGAAGTCCCTCGTTCCACCAGTTGTATGCAGGAATGCCCAGCCTTTTTACGGCAGGAGCATCGTATCTGAGCTGAGAAGCCTGCTCCTCCACCGTCATTGCATCGGTTAGCGCAATTGCTCTTTCTTCTGCGCTGAGGGTGCTGTCAAAATATTTTTCCATAGTGATTTTCCTTTCAGATTTATATTATATTGCGTCAAGAAATCTGTTGATCCGACCGCCGATATGCTCCTTGAAATCATTCAGATCCGGCTCAAAATTACCTTCGTTATCCAGCAGGCACCAGTGCTCTGAAATGACTGCTTCCTCATTCTTCGCAAACTCTCTTTTTTCTCCCAAAAGCTCACATTCAAGGAACAGGCTGTTGGTATATACCTCAAAATTGCAGGAATAATCGGGATAGCATACCTCCTCGTATTTCGGGATACATTTTGCAAATATCTGCCCGTTGACCGCATAGGCAGCGTAACCGTCCTCAAGATTAAAGCCTGCTTTGAAAGCCTTTCTTACGTAGCTATCCTGCCTTATGCGCACTTCGGAATTTGTTATTCTGAAACGGCTGTCATTTATATCGGAATAGTCCCAAAGACTTATCACACGGTTGGGAAGATATCCTTTTTTCTGCGTGCTGATAGGGATAATACAAACTCCGCCATGTGTAAGACTCGTCACGGACCATGGCGCAAACTCCGCTTTTTTCTCGGATATATTGCGTATTTTGTGCGTTATCTTCACAACTGGAGATGCCTCGTTCATTTCAATTATCATGGTAAATTCCTTACCAAATGGAGTGACGGGCGGCATTAATGTAAGAGTATTGTCCGTGATCTCGCAGCTTACCCTGCTATTATCGGGGTAATAGGTTTCGGGATTCACCTCGGGCGCACACCAAAGCCTGTGTCCGCCGTATGCCACCCATGTTCCGTATTTTCCTGCAGGCTCAGTAAATATGCGTTCAGTATCTTCAAAAAGCACATTTTTCTTTCCCGCAAGGGAGAAATATATTATCCTCGGACCTTCTTCAAGTGTTACTCCCAAGGTGATAATACCGTTATCAAGGAAAATACATTCACCAAAATTCTTGTATATACGTTTTGAAGATATTACACTCATAATTTTTCCTCCAATTTGTTTAAATTATACACTAATTTGTTTTGATTTACTAACCGTTTTTTGCGCTTTAAGTTTCAATTATTGCGATATTTTATATTTTCCCTTGTGCAAATACACATATTTACAATAAAATATATTGCACTTTTTTGCAGGATATGTTATTATATATTTTACATAAAAATACACCATGTAATCTCAAGACATTTTTTGATTATATCATTATTATTCAAAAAATATATGAAAGGGAGCTTGACATGATCGCACATCTTAACGGTGATTTTGAAACGGTTGACTATGCTCAGAACAGAAGTGTGCTTTTATACGACAATATTGAAAATGAAGAATATCCTCTCCACTGGCATAATGCTATCGAAATAATTATGCCGCTTACAAACGGCTTTGAGGCTATTTGTGGAGGCACGGATTATCACCTTGACGAACGTGATATACTTATTATTCCCGCAGGTACGCTCCATAATCTTAAAGCTCAGTCCGGCAGACGCCTTATCCTTCTTATTGACAACCATTCGTTTGCAAATAATCCTGCACTGTCGGAACTGTACTCTGTTTTTTCCGAGCCTTTGCTGATCAATTCAAGCTTTGACAAGGAATTTCTGCGGTCAATGAACCAGATAATGAAAGACATATATATACTTTATTCTAATTTTGGTGATGTTACCGAAGTATATATATATATGAAGATCTTATCTTTTTTTGCCAAAATAAAGGAATATCAGCTTAACGAAATACAATATTACGCCGGCGAACAGTATGCGGGCAAATTCCGTATGATACTGAAATTTATTGAACAGAATTATATGAATGATATTACTCTGGAGGATCTTGCTCAGCTCGCAGGCTACAGTACTTATCATTTTTCAAGGATATTCAAAAAATACAGTAATACCACATTTATTAATTTTCTTAATCGCCGCAGGGTAAAAGCCGCAGAGCTTCTTTTGCTTGAAAACGGATGTTCAATCACCGATGTGGCTATGCAGGTAGGATTTACAAGCCTTACAACATTCAACAGAGTATTCAAAAGTATAACCGGATGTACTCCCTCGGACTACAAAAAACTATATCGGACATAGCAGACAATAGATGTCCACCCCTCAAAGCCCGTAGATACGAGATTGCAATAAGGAACACAAGCAAAATAACCGATTGAGAAGCGATCCGTCAGCAGTTATGCTGGCGGATTGCTTTTATGTGCACTCAGTATGGACACAATTAACGAAGATCAATAACAAACACAGGAGTAGGACATATATAATTAAAAGCAATTATATATGAATTAAAAATATAAACCTATGATTATTTGGATATCTGGATGGCGGTGAAAAAGAATTATTTTTGGAATTTAATACTTTAGTTTTGTCGTATTCCTTTAATGTGAAGTTTATCGCTTTTCCATCTCGAATCATTTGATTTAACTGAGATAATTTTACCGGATTCAATTGAATTTATAGATAAATTGGCTTAAAAAAGGCATATTTGAGATTTTTTCTCTCAAATATGCCTTGAATTTTTTTTAAATATTAGTAAAACGGTTCAAATCCTTCTCCTTCGTAAGCTCGTACATTCTTGACTGTAAACTGACAAACGTATCTTCAAGAGCCATGTATACAACATGACCTTTTTCAGTTCTTCGTCCAAGAAACTTTTCTCCTTTTGCAATAGACAAGCACATATCCATCATCATCCATGACTTACCTATTTTCGGATCGCCCGACAAAATGTGAAGTCCCGGATAAATTATTCTTCGTTTAAGAATTATCACATCGAAAACATTGACTGTCCGTCGTTGTTAAGGTCGGCGAGTTTCCACTGTTCATTTGTAAATCCTTCCTTTTTTACGAGATATTTTTGAAGGGTAACAACATTTGAAATGTTAAACTCTCCATCAAAATTCAAATCTCCTGTTACCGATTCAAGAGTTACAAATTCCAGATTCCATTCATTTGCATATCTCTCTGCTTCTGTATCCTTGTAACCATAAATAATACAGTCGCTGTTAAATGTACATACAGGCTTATCAGTAAGGGGAAAGTTTTCAATCATTCCGATGCTTAAGTATTCCATAGGCTTTTTCATTGGCAACGTTCCTATAGCTTTAACGGTCGGCGGAATGACAATGGCTTTAACATTGCTGTATAAAAATGCAGCTTGCCCAATTGATTTTGTTTCTTTTTGCAGTACTATCGTTTCAAGCTTTTCACAGTTTTTAAAAGCGACAAAGCGGCTTTTTTTGTTTTCTTGGTAAAATGACAAAAACACGAAAGTCGCAAAACAATGGTAGGTAAATGCTTATGTACAACAGAAGAAAAATTGATATAATGAAAGCGAGATACCCCGAAGATACAAGGACATCCAATCGTCAATGACAGGAAAGCACTGGCATAATCATTACCATATGAACCAGATTTCATTGTGTTCTGTCCATACTCAGTCACACTGATAATGTCGCCTTCGAACCCATCTACCAGTTCCTCTATATTTTTATCAATGTATTGTAGTGATACTCGATTCCATTTATTATGTTCGTTTCTCCGTCACCAACATCTATTAATTTTAATTGCTTATATGATACTTCTTACTGATTTCATGCTCTTTTGTACTCTTGTTATAATAGAAAACATCCCGACTGAAAATCAGGAACGGACTTTCCTTTTGATTCTCTTCAAATATTTTCTGCGCCTGTTTTATCATTTTACGTATGGACTTTTTATTGCCTGCTCTTGTAAACAGCACCATATCCTTCGTCGGAACTGCAATCAGTAAATCATCCTGTAATGCCTCGCTGCAATCTTCCCATATACCTGGCAGACACAAAGCCTCCGCTTCAAAATCTCCGCCTGCCACCAATCCATACAAACCTGCTTCCTTTGATTACACCATACGATACGTTATATCCCGGTACAGATTTTCAAACGCTTTGCTCTCAAGCAATTGGGCGGACGTATCTTCCGGAAGATTGTCATAGGTCAGATACATATAAGTGCTGCCCATATCCTGTATCAGTGTAATTATATAGCTATCATAAATCCGAAACATGGGGATATTATTGTATTCCTGTATTTCGCCGCTCTGATTATTAAAATTGTTGTTCGCAGCCATAAGCGTGACTGCCTCAGCGGGAGTTTTTGACCAATTCTTTTTGATACGGGGATAAAGCTTGTCTGGTTCAAATATGTAATCATCTGAAAAGCCGTCCTGAAACTCCGTTTCTTCTTCGTCATTTCTATGCAGATGAGTCCATTCAAGCTCGCATAATGCCCCGTTTTCCTGAATCCATTTTTGGCATCTTTCAAGAAAATCCAAACCATAATTGCTGTAAGAACATTTCGCAGCAACACGAATTACAATCCTGTTATATTCTTCATCTTTATGATACTCCGCAGCTTGTCCACTATCTATAAACTGCAAATAATCACTGATTTTATCCTTCAATGAATGGGCATGACTTTCCCGCACACAATATCCCCATTCCATCGGATCAACAATGATAAGCACCAGCTTTTCATCTTCAACTGCAATTTGGTCTATTACATATCTATTATTTACATCAGACATACTTATTTCACCTCAAATACAAATAATTCCATATTCATTCTTCCATGTAAACACTTCAGAACAGAATAGCAGACATACCTATATATTTCTTCAGTATCCTTATCTTTTTTCCACATATATTTTTCTGTCATTATTGTCAATTTCAAATTCATCCGAAGATGTTCGTATAAGGGCTGTTCCGACAGGATTATCAATATACTTCAATACATCAGAATCCAGTTGACACACTCCTGCAATGGATAACAGCTTTATATTACTGTAATCTGCCACATATTCATCATCCTCATTTCCAGCCATAAAAGACCAGCCGCTGTCATTCTCATTCAGCGCTTCCTCTCTGGTCATATATCCGACTTTCCAACCTTCATCAGTAATCTTTTTCGATACATATGACATCATTCCGAGTAACTTCTTCCTGTTAATCATATCTTCATAATAATGTTCATTATTTTTAAATTCGTTAATATGATCAGCAGTTAATATAACGCCTGTATCAATGCTGTCTATATTTGCATCCCAGATTTTTTTATCATCCATTACATTTCTTAATAATACCGCAAAAGTAAAGATTTCCTCCGTCGATGCTTCCACATATGTTTTGATTTCTTTTATCAAATTTCTTCCATGTTCATCATAAATATATACCAGTACGCCACCATCACGATAAAGTGTCAGCTTAACGGCACCTAAATTATTTTCATCTTTATAAAATACAAAAAAATCGGAAACTTTACCATTCACATACCAATCAAATTCCGTCCCGTTTTTTCCATTCATGTAATAAACTGCCCCATTTTCTTCTAAAGCTTCAGCCTTTACATGCGGCAGATACATTGTACGGCTTTCACGGATCAGCCGTCTTATTTCATTCAATATCCCATTCATAATTTTAGCTCCCATCAAGTTTAATGATGTACCTTTTATTACTTATCATTCAGGAAATATTTCAACCTGAACATTATTTTCACGACAAAATTTAATAAATCCCCCGACATCATCTCCGCTGATTGTCGCAAAGAAAGTAATTTTACGATGGTTATACTTTCCCTCATCGTGCATATCATCGAGATAAACTTCATTATCCTGCTCGCTGTATGTTACGTTAAGCTTCATATTATCTTTATAGATCATTCCGTCTCTGGCAGTGAGCATAACATCTATCTTTACAAAAGACTCCTGCCGAAGCTTTCTGGCTTTTTTTATTGACCAGACGGTGACAGGAATGATACATAAAAATTCAAGAAACATTGGTAATACAAGAAACCAAATATCCGCTATACACATTACACCAAATATGATAATAAACAAAACCAACCATACTAAAATAGGTGCCGATAAGCGCAGCGTATCTTTGTCATTCAAAACACGAGTTGTTACTGTTACCCGATACATCTTTTTCTCCTTTCCGACAATTCGTATAGCCACTAATGACAGTCCCAACTATACAGTACATCGCCAAAATCCAGTTCCTCAAGTTTTTTACTATTGATAAAAAACGCACCGACACCCGCATCGCCCCACAGAATGCGCCACTGATTCTTCCAGTAATCCGAATCAAGCTGAAACAGCAGGGTATCATAATAATCCGCAGCCTCCACACCTCTCGGGTCCCACTGTCTGAAATGTGGATATCCAAACATTCGGTGTCCATATGTGGATTCATGGATGTCCACATATTTTTTATCATACTCGTCAAACATTTGATAGAATTCTAATCTGCTGTCCAATTCAACGCCAAGCTCCTCTGCAATCTTATGCAGTAATTCATCACACCTTACATCACAATCATTCATATATGCTTTTTCCATCTTGAAAGAAACTGCATATTCTCCCCGTACAGGAAAACAGTTGCTATCCTGTTGGTTTACGCTCTTATTCTCTTTTTCCAAATCTCCGGTTGTTTTTATTCCAATAGAAAGCACATCCGCTTCTGTAATACTTTCATCTATTTTTTCGTGATACACCACCTGATATGTATTATTTGGATAGCCGCTTTCCTGAATAGCCATGCCATAGTTTCTGTCACACAGTATAAAAAATTGCAGTATGCCTGTCCTTGGAAGCATCTGATTTTCAGGAAGCTCATTCAGATTCATCTGTGCCAACAGCGTCAACTTACTTCCATCGGAATCCTTCGGATATTCTCTCTTCTTGTCCCAATAAGGGATACCACCTATTTTACTTCCAAAAAGCGTTGGTTTTCTGTTTTCCTCTATCTGAATTTTGATTGAATCCTGACTAGTCCGCTTCTGTAACTCCTGTAAAAGTGCTTTCACAGTTTTCTTGTCCGGCGTTTGAACAGGCGTATAATTGTAGTCAGCACCCTCTTTTGATTTCACATTCTTTTTATGACCAAAATATATCATTACAATTCCCAAGGCTAAAATTACACCAAAGGAAAAGAACAGGGAAAGATACACATGAACCGGCTGAAATTCATCTTCAATCGCACCGAACAAACAACAAATAAACATTCCGCCTCCGAACACAGACAAAAGGATTCCCGGAATAGTTAATATAAATTTTTTCATATTCGTTTGACCTCCTTAAGCACTATTTCTGTTCTCCACCTTCTGCAAATGTTGATTTCTTGTTTACCAAAGTTCTTGGTCAATGTTTAGAATTTGACATCCTTGATATGCATTTTTCTCGCCTTTCCCCGCTAAATATCAATTTGGCTGAACGTTCAATCATTTTTATTTGTTCATTATACATTTAATACGCATTGCCTCCTGCAATATTTTGTCCCCCCACTTATCATCTGGTGGGCCAACAAGGAAAACTTTAAATCCATATACTTTTCCATTTTGCATTACGCTCGGATCATCATCTATATGCAAATCAATTCTATATTTTGCTGGATACTTTGAAGGCATTGGTTCTTTCTTTCCCGCTTGTACTTCTTTCTTATGTCTACTACCATTTATTATCTGACCAACTTTTATTCCATAATGACCAAACAGATGCCTAATATATTTTTCTGTTCTAAAAGAAGTTGTATATATCCAGGTCTCAATTCCTTCAGATTGAAGTTTCCTAAAAAGTTCTATCGTTCCTAAACGTAATCTTTCTTTGTAAATCATTTTCCATGGAAACGTTAATTCATTTTCTATCTGAAATTCTGGTGGAGATACAAACAAAGTATCATCCAAATCAAATGAAACAATTATGTCCCTTCGCCTCCATTAAGAAAATAGAAATTTTTATTCAGTCACAATCTACATATAAAAAATGTTCTCCACAATGCAAACATTTAAAAAGATAACCTTGCATACTACCTTCATTATACATACATTCCTTCACATCTTTTAATTCAAAACCATTTAGTTCTTGATTGTAATTCTTTTCAATTTCATTATCTATACCCATTTCAACTAATTCTTTCCATCCAACATATTCAACAAAAGCACAATAATCGTCACAATAAACAATCTAATATTCTTGCTGCCAACCATTTATAAAAGCTCCCGTCTCAATCGGATTAGGATTTTCACCTTCTTTAGCCCAAGAAATAAGAATTTACCTTCTCTACAACTTGGGGGTTGCTGATTTCTACAAACTTGGAATTTACATCTAGACAGCTGGAAGTTATAAACAGATTTATATATCAATCCATACTTTTCATTCAAATCAAGAATGTAATGACCTAAGATAGTTTTATGAACTATGTCAACAACAATTACAGCATAGAAGTTTTTCTGGTTGGTAAAGAGTAAAATATGTTGGTACGTGCGTTCAGTATTTTCATAAACTGCTTCCACATATTTTTTAGAGAACCCATACTCTGAAATCAAGTTATTTTTTAATAACTGCTTTGCATAGTTCCAAATATTTACCAATGGTTCTGCACTCTCTGTTACATTATTCATTTTGTTTCCCATTGTACTAAGGTATTGTTCTTCATTTAATTGTTTAACCACTGTTTTTGTTCTCCACCTTATGCAAATTAATATTTGTCGAGTAGATTACCTGTTCATCGGGTTTATTATACTATATTTTTCACAATCAGTCAACTGACCATATGACGCTTTTAGCAAAATCTTCCTCAATGATTTAAAAAAACTCACTGGCATTCATCTCAACGAATCCACGTGGGGTTTTAACTTTAGTGCTCCGGTTCAGTCTATACTGCAATATAACTTTTCTCCTATGGTGCTACACTAAAAAAGAGGACAGCTAAAGGCGAAAAATGGTATAATAATAAAAAAAAGGAGAGAATCACATGGAAAACACTAAGTATACAGAGGAATTCAAGCAAAGCATAGTAAACTTGTATGAATCTGGAAAAAGCAGCACGCAGATATGCAAAGAATATGGAATTAGTAGTTCCACATTGCATAAATAGATCAAAAAATATACAAAAGTTCATTCAGACAGCAAATAATCATGAAAACAATTATGATAGCGGTGCTTTTGCCATAATACTATTTTGAACTTATTTTGTATGGATTTTAAATATGCCATATGACTACGATCTGACACATCAAACGCTCATAATATTATCTGCCCACAGCTCACACTGGCTCATAACCGTAGTAACTGCATCGTCCATTCCCTCTGGAGGATAGCGATGATCTTTCAGCAACTTGCGTATCATCATACGCATTTTGGCTCTTGCGCTGTCACGCTTCTGCCAGTCGATAGTGCGATTTTTGCGGAGCTTTTCAGCAAGCTCTTTGGTAATAGCGATAAGCTCTGCATTTTCATAGAAATCCTTGATAGCCTGCGGTTTAGTAAGTGCATCATAGAAAGCAAGCTCATCCGCGGTCAGACCAAGTTCTTCTCCTGCTTCTTTTGCTTCACGGATTTGCTTTGCAAGATTAAGCATTTCCTGAATGACTTCCTCATTGGTAAGCATACCGTTCAAATATCGGTTCATAGCATTCTGCATAATCTCGCTGAATTTCTCCGATTTTACGAGATTAGTGCGCTTATAGATATGCACCTGTTCTGCAATCAGCCTTTTCAGCAGTTCGACAGCGAGGTTCTTTTCTTTCATTCGGGAAATTTCCTCTAAGAATTTCGGATCAAACAGCGAAAAGTCCTGTTCCTTGTCCGAGAAAAGATTGATAACACCGTCACTCTTGATACTCTGCTTCAAAAGCTCATTGATCTTAGCGTTTATTTCAGGGAGCGACAGCTTTTTGCCGCTGCCTTGATTGAGAATACGCATCAGCAGGACACGGACAGCTTCAAAGAAAGCGGCTTCATCTCGTTCGGATTCCTCAGCGATAGAAGAACATAGAGAAAGAGCCTGTTTCAAGAGCAATGCTTCTTTTGTGTAGGTTTCTCTGTCCTTTTCACGGCTTCTGTCCATAAGGAAATTGACTGCACCTGTGATTGTTCTGCCTGCTGTCAGCTCATTACCGCCAAAAAATGCAGAATAATCATATTCGTGTAGCAGTTCACGGCAGACAGACAGTTTCTCCTGAAATTTCGGATATGCTACCTTTCCAATATCGGTGTTGCCGTAATTTTTCTTGTCACGAACGGTATAATCGTTCATAGCCTGCTTCAAGGCACTTGCGATACCAACATAATCAACCACAAGTCCGCCCTCTTTGTCACGAAACACACGATTAACACGAGCAATAGCCTGCATTAAATTATATCCCATCATCGGCTTATAGACATACATAGTTGCAAGTGACGGCACATCAAAGCCTGTCAACCACATATCTACAACGATAGCGATTTTAAGCGGACTATCATTGTCCTTGAATTTCTTTGCAAGTTCCTCCTTGTGACGCTTGTTGCCGATAATACTATGCCATTCTTCGGGATCTTTGTTAGAAGCGGTCATTACAACTGCAACTTTTTCATCCCACCCTGGGCGAATTTCAAGAATACGATTGTATATTTTCATAGCAATAGCTCTTGAATACGCAACTATCATTGCCTTACCTGTCAGTAGGTTCTCTCGATAATTCTCATAGTGATCAAGAATATCGTCAACAAGAGATTTTATGGTATCATCGTGACCGAGGATCGCTTCCATTTGTCCAAGCTCACGCTTACTGCGTTCTATCACATCAGGATCGGCATTCTGCGCCATGATATCGTATTCAGTATCTATCAGCTTCAAGGTGCTTTCATCGAGCTTGAGTTTCATAACACGGCTCTCATAGTAAACAGGACGAGTAGCACCGTCCTCGACTGCCTGCGTCATGTCATAAATGTCGATATAGTCACCAAATACCTCACGGGTGTTTCTGTCCTCTCTTGATATAGGAGTACCCGTAAAGCCGATATATGTAGCGTTCGGAAGCGTATCACGGATAATACGAGCCGTACCGATGACTTTACGGGCGACAAGCTCGCCATCCTCATTTTTTGTCATCTTGATTTTTTCGGTCAGACCGTACTGCCCCCTATGGGCTTCATCTGCCATAACAACGATATTTCTTCTTTCAGACAGCGGCTCGCCCGACTCCTCAAATTTCTGCATTGTAGTGAAAATAATGCCGTTTGCTTTGCGACCGTCGAGCAGAGTTTTCAGATGTTCACGGCTTTCAGCGTGGACAGGCTCTTGACGGAGAAAAGCCTTACACTTCGCAAACTGCGAATAGAGCTGATCGTCAAGATCGTTTCTGTCCGTGATAACAACGATAGTAGGACTTTCAATAGCAGATTGAAGTAAATGTGCATAGAACACCATTGATAGCGACTTGCCAGAACCCTGCGTATGCCAGAACACACCGCCCTTACCGTCGGTAACAGTAGCCTTTTTCGTAGACTCAATAGCCTTTCGAACGGCGAAATACTGATGATAGCCGGCAAGTATCTTATAGCTTGTCAGTCCCTCATTGGAGAAAAGAATAAAGTTTTTCAGAATATCGAGCAGACGGTCTTTCTGAAAGATACCCTCAAAGAATGTATCAAACTGAGCAAATTGTGTATTTTCGTAACTACCGTCCTTCGTTTTCCATTCCATATAGCGATCTTCGCCCGAAGTGATAGTACCTGCACGGTTTTCCGAAAGGTCACTCATAACGCAAATCGCATTGTAAATGAACATTGAGGGAATAGAGTGCATATAGTTACGAATCTGCGTATAAGCTTCTGAAGCGTCTGTTTCCTCACGAGACGGAGATTTCAGCTCCATAAGCACCACGGGCAGACCGTTGATGAACAACAGTACATCGGGGCGCTTCTCATCATTCTCGATGAACGTCCATTGATTTGCCGCAATAAAGGAGTTGTTGTTCGTATTCGCATAGTCCACAAGGTAGCAGATTGCAGAGCGTTCCTCACCATTGTCAGTGTAGCGGACTTCAATACCGTTTTGCAGATAGTCCATAAATACGGCATTTTTATGCACAAGCTCGCCGTTTTCAAAGTTTGTCAGCTTGTAAAGGGCTTCGCTGATCGCATCATCGGGGAGTGTAGGATTGAGCCGGTACAGAGCTTCTGTAAGCTCGTCCATATACAGCGATGTCCTATAATCACGGTCAATTTCCGGTCCGTATGCGTGGGCGTAGCCCATTTCTTCTAAAAGCTGTATGATAGCATTTTCGTAGCTTGCTTCGGTGTAAGGCATGGTTTATCATCTCCTTTGACTAATAACACTTAATCAGATAAAGATTTAATCATATTTTGAGCATTTCCTGCTTTTTTATAGTACTCTTTAACTGCTAAATGAAAATTTAGAACAGCAGGCGCATGCTCTGTTCAAGGCGTGGTTTGTGGATTTTGAGCCGTTTGGTGGAGTAATGCCTTATGATTGGAATGTGGGTATTGTTTCTGACTTGTCAAAGGAAATTATATGCGGAAAGACACCCTCGACAAAAAAGAAAGAGTATTACGGCAATTTTATGCCCTTTATCACTATTCCAGATATGCACAATTGCGTTTATGCAATATCGACTGAGCGTTATTTATCCGAATTAGGGGCAAAATCTCAATCAAAGAAAACATTACCTAAAAACTCAATTTGTGTTAGCTGTATAGGAACTGCAGGACTTGTGGTTCTTGTTGCGGTTGACAGCCAAACCAATCAACAGATAAACTCAATAATCCCCAAAGACGGTTATTCACCATATTATATTTATTTGTTTATGCAAACCTTATCTGAAAAGATTAATAGGTTAGGACAAAGCGGTAGCACTATCGTAAATCTTAATAAAGCGCAATTTGGAATAATGGAAGCACTTGTTCCGTCCATTGTTTCTATGAATGAATTTGATAGCATAGTTCAACCGCTATTCAAGCTAATATTAGCTAATCAGCAAGAAAATCAACGCCTTTCTGCCATACGTGACACCCTACTCCCTAAATTAATGAACGGCGAGATAGATGTATCAGCGGTCAAGATTTAGGCCGCTTGCAAGCGTAAATTTTCATTTATCGCATTATTCAGTTCTATCTTATCATCTATTGCAGACAATACAGCCCCTATCTTACGTTGTTCAGCAATATCCGTAGGAACATATACATTAAGTGTATGGATATGATTTCTGTTAAGAGTAGGAACAGCACTGCCTCCTGCATAATTGCCTAAATCAAGTGTTTGTAAAAAATAGTAGATAAAAATCGGATCAACTGCTTTATACTCCTTGATATACAGTGAGGTGTTATGCGACCATGATCTTCCCTTGAATAAAAAGGGTTTTCCAACATTACCGCTTCTACCAATCGTAATGCTGGGAGCTTCTGTTGTATATTCATTGTGGTATCCTATAATGCCATTTGAACCGACAACTGGATATTCTCCACCTTGCATTTTTGTTTTCGGTAAATCGTGACCTCTTTGGAAGATTATCAAATCTCCGAGTTGACACTCTTTCCATTCGCCCACAAAAACCACCGTCCTATCCTATATATTTTCTATGCGCCAGTTTCACATTACTCTGCTTCACCATCGCATATTGAAGTGTAGTATCTATTCTCTGATGACCGAGCAACCGTTGAAGCTGTTCGATCGGCATACCCTTGTCGATAGCCATTGTTGCAAGCGTTCTCCTAAATTTGTGCGGGTGAACCTTGCTGATACCGAGCTTTCTGCCCATTTCACGCAATCGCAGCTCAATAGCACCTATCGTCAGGCGGTTATGGGGAGAACGAAGCGACACAAATAAAGCTGGATCACTGTCTGTCCGAGAATCAAGGTAATTTTGCAAATGGAGCTTTGTACGGGCATCAAAGTATACCATACGTTCCTTATCTCCCTTACCAACCACAATGCATTCTCGTTCATTGAAGTTAATGTCGTCACGGTTGAGTAATACCATTTCACCAACACGCATACCCGTAGAAGCAAGCATATCAATCATAGCCAAATCTCGCAATTCTACGCAATTATCACGCATAAGCTCCAAATTTTCGTCCGTGTAGGTTTCCTTGATAGTCTTGCTTGTCTTTACCTTGTGAATACGGCGAACTGGGCTTTTGATGATGTAATCCTCGTCCTCTAACCAAGAGAAAAAGCTCGAAAGAATGCGCCTTATGTTGTCCATAGTAACCTTGCTCGACTTCTTTTCGGTCTGATAGTCGGTCAAGTATGATCGTAGATCGTCCGTTGTGATGTGCTTGATGCCCTTATCAATGCTGTTCAGAGCTGCCGTAATAGTCTTGCGATAGTAGTTCAGTGACTTGTCCGAGCAACCCTCTATACGCTTTGCAGAGAGAAATTCCGTAAGAATATTCTCATTGTCAGGCTCATTTTCGGATTCTGCGTTTTCTATTACTGTGACACCCTTGAATGCCTGGACAAGCGCATTGTGCAGAGCTTCAAGCTGAGCATTGTCAAGCTTTTTCAGCATTTTCTGCTCGATTTCAGTAATAAGTCTGTTTTTCATAGTCATTCTCCTTTTGGATTATATTGAGAACGACAAGCAACGGCAGTTCTGTTGGAAAGCCTCGCCGTTGATAAGGCTTTATTCGTATAAATGAAAATTTACGCTTGCAAGTAGCCTAAATCTTGACCTCTGATACGTCTATTTCACCATTCATCAGTTTTGGGAGCAGGGTGTCACGCAGACTAGAAAGTTTTTCATTTTCTAAACCATTTGCAAAAATTTGTTGAAAGTATACAGAAGATAATTCATTGAACTTATCCAATGCCTCAACAGATGGAATAATAACAGGCTCTGTTTCAATAAATCCTGATATATCAAGATTTTTTATTCCAGTAGTTCCATTTTCATAAGAGAAAAATACTTTTCTGTCATACAAATACTGCCAATAGTAATAAATAAATTTACTATATCCTTGTATTGGCTTAATCGCACGACAGAAATTAGTACAAACCATACCCATATCATATCTATTCAAGAGCGATTGAGGGATGACAGTAGATCGTCCTGTTGATTGTATAGGACTTCCGCCTGATATTTCAATGACAATATCATCAGGAACGAGTTTCTTTGACTTATAATTCTTCGGCAAAATATATCTAGTTGGCATTTTACCTTTATTTCCTGCCTTAACTTCGGGAATATCGGCACCACGAATACAATAAACTTGTTCTGTATAGTTACCTGTTGGTTCTTCTTTTCCCCAATCCCCACCAAGTGTCGATTCAATAATTTCAGAAAATGTTCCCATTCTCCAATTTTCGGGCATAATCCCACCAAACGGCTCAAAATCCACAAACCACGCCTTGAACAGAGCATGCGCCTGCTGTTCTAAATTTTCATTTATCGCAGTATTTACGTTGATTTTGTCACCTATACCTGACAGTATAATTGCGATTTTATGTTGTGTATCAATATCTGGCATAGGGATTGTCATTTTTAAGAAATGCGATTTAGGTAATTGTGGCTGTGCACTACCACTTTGTATTGATAATATTTGATTATAGAACCATTTGCTTCGTAACACTTGATATAAATAGTAATTATCAATATTTTCGCCACATCGTATTATAAGCATTCCAGAATTGATACGAATATTTCTGTAAGGCACATCATCGGAGTATATAGCAACATTTCCGACAGTACCACGAGTAGTAATTACAATATCGCCACGATTCAATTTGCCATTATTAAGCAACCCATCCTTCTCTTGCGTGATAAATTGATTATCCGCAAATAAGAACCCGTTTTGTGTTACATTTTTTGCTGATAGAAAAAGACAATATCCTGATTCAAGTAATTCATCTTGATGAGGATAGTTTTTACCTCTATCTCCATCAATTACATCGACGTCTATATCGCATAGTTGAGCAATTTCAAATGTCATACCCAATCGCCCCCAGCTTCTCCCTGATCTCGTTTTCAAGCTCGTGCGACTTTGCAAACATCTCCGAAAGATCCGTGGTCAGACGTTTCATTTTTTCTTCAAATGGTTCTCCGTCATTTTCCAGCTCCTCAATACCCACATATCGTCCCGGAGTGAGTATATAATCCTGCTTTGCAATATCCTCTGTTGTCGCTATCGCACAGAATCCCTTGACTTCTTCAAGCTCGCCGTTCTGAAATGCCTTGAAAGTATCCGCAAGCTTCTGAATATCTTCGTCCGTAAAGTCACGGTGCTTGCGGTCGACCATATAGCCCATTTTACGGGCATCAATGAACAACGTTTTGCCCTTCTGTTTCTTATTCTTACTAATGAACCATAGCGTCACAGGGATAGTTACGCTGTAAAAAAGCTGCGTCGGCATAGCAACGATACCCTCAACCAAGTCTGCTTCAATGATATTCTTACGTATCTCGCCCTCACCGCTTGACTGAGTTGACAGCGCACCGTTCGCAAGCACAAGACCGATCTTGCCGTTAGGTGCAAGGTGGTGAATCATATGCTGGATCCACGCATAGTTGGCATTGCCCGCAGGTGGAATGCCGTATTTCCAACGAATATCATCTTTGAGTTTATCTTGTCCCCAATTAGAGAGGTTGAACGGCGGATTTGCCATGATAAAGTCCGCTTTCAAGGTCTTATGCAGGTCGTTGAAGAAAGTATCAGCGTGATACGGTCCGAAGTCAGCATCAATACCACGGATAGCCATATTCATTTTAGCCATTTTCCAAGTATCAGCATTGGACTCCTGTCCGTAAACCGAAATATTGTCTCTGTTACCGCTATGTGCTTGAATGAATTTTGCACTCTGTACGAACATACCGCCCGAACCACAGCATGGATCTATGTTCCTGCTGATTTTGATACAATAGAAAAAGCCTTTTCCAGGGCAAAAACCACCGAAAAAGGCATAAAATAAGGGCTTTCGGGGTCAAATGCTGACTTCGGAAGCCCTTTTTTGCATTATTTAGTTATGGATTTCTGCCGTTCCAGAGTCCGGCTGCACCGTGGCTGTTAACCTTGGTGGGTGCGCTATATGGAATAATTAAAAGGTATGAGAAAAATTAAAATGTTTCCCTTTTTCTGAACGGCGCATTGTTTTTTCTTTGATCGTGTAATATTTATTCAGCGGCAAAATTAAAGGAATGGCTCTGCCCATCAGAAAACTCAAAGGTTACAGTAGATTTATCCTTATATTCAAACAACCATATTACACTTGCTGTTGCACCCGCCTGAACGGAGGTGTCGCATTGAACAAAACCATCAACCTCTTGTCCGGTGAATACCATTACTGGAATTTCGACTCCATTTTGGTATGCTCTAATATTAATTGCGTCACAAGGCAAACAAGCATATTCACTTAGGTTTGTATAAGTGCAAAATGCACCAACAAGGTCTCGATCCTCAACAGTGAGTGCTTTTGCCTCAATAAATTCAAGCGTATGTTCCGGCTGAGTGCTGCAGGCACATAGTGCGGAAAGTAGCAGCACAATGATACCGCAAGAGATAATCCATTTTTTCATTTGTGGCATCTTCTTTAATATTTTCATGTGTATGTCTCCTTACTTTTTGTATGGCGGTCTTCATCGCGATTAAACCGTAGTTTTCCTAACACTTCTCTATATGCGTTTTCATCGTCATAAATAAGGTAAATGTCGCATGGGACAAAATATCTGGTCGATATAGCAATTTCAAGGGCATCCACAAAATCATCAATGCAGTCCCATTGGCTCGTTAACGCAACGTCTGTATCATCATTATTGGGGTGCAACTGTATATCCACCATATCAAAACCGATGTCCCACTGCTTGCTATAATTTCCATAGAAATCAAAATTCTTGCACTGGCTCATCAGCAATGCCAATGCCTGTTCTCTGATAAAATCCTCCGAGCAGGGATGCTCAACAATGAAGAAGCATTGAAAATTGCGATTAGGTGTTAGGTTGGTTTTTCCGTAATACAGATCTAATGCGTAGAAATTCTCATCCAACTTTGTATATCTTTCCACCTTTCCCCCTCACTTTCATTCTTCATCGCTCTCACCATTGGAATCAAGCTGTTCAGCATAAAACCCTTCCGACATTGCTAATGCATTGCCGAGCAGTGTCACAATGTCTGATGCCATGATGCAGTGATCACTTACGGATGTGTCATCGGCAGGAACTTCCGCTATCTCTATATCACACATCTTTTCATAAACCACATCATACAAGCCATCCTCATCTAATCGCATCAGCTCGTCCTTTGCGATATTGCATTCCTCGCAGATGAATTTAATCTGTTCATCATTAAGTACCCTGGCTGCTTCTACCATATTGGCAGCAACCTTTATCCACCAACCGTTACCGTCGAGATAGCCGTTTCTCAACATAAACGGTACTAACACAACAATTTGCCCGGTTTCTGGAATCGTTACACCTTCGTGCTGAAGAATGGTAAATATCTGTGATTTGTAGCAGTCCATTAATTCACCCCAGGCATCGGTTATATCGCAGGCGGCTTGATACTCTGGAGTACCTGCTTCGTAATCATATACATTATCTTCAACCCACCAAAATTTATTACTTGCTATGGCAAAAGCATCTGCCAAGTGCTGTTCAGTGAGCAATCCTGAATACTTTTCCTTAATATCGGTAGGAGAAATACCCGGCAACGGCTCTTCGCCCATGATATACACTACAAATCACCTCGTTTCGTTAGATGTTATCTAAATATTGGTTAAGACTTTGCAGAAATTCTGCTGTCAGATTGTATCCTTGGCTGTCAGTAATAATTGAGTTGTTACCACAGATAGGACAGACCGCAGTTTCTTCAGCATCCCACTCGACTATATCCTTCGGGTCGATTAAATGGCAACACTCAAAGCAACCGCAGACTGTAGCTGTTTCAAAAGCATCGCGGTTGAATTCGCAATCATCCACGGCTCTGGCAAATGTAAAATGTTCACTTCGCTCCATTCGATGCAGCTTGGCAACGGACGGATTTTTCAAAACATCACGGATGAGACTTCCTACATAGATTCCTTCATCGAGTTCGCGCAGGTCGATCTGGAGATGGGTAACATTATTGTCGTAACAAATTCTATCCCTATCCAGTTCCTGTTCAACCATGTCATCATAAGTTCTGCCGTTGATGTACGGATTGCCTTCAAGATTGAAGTATTCTGTACCCCAATAATCTATGGCTATTACAGGAATGCCCTCCTCGAAAACGACAAAATCGAAAGTAGCATCGCTATCGTTCAATGGGCAATTCGGTATGTAACTGTACTTTTTTGATAAACCAAACAGCGCCACCTCTATGTGACCAAGGTCGATTTCGCGCCAAGTACGGTCATTTTGAGTATGGGCAACTTCCGAGTATGCCTTTTTGATGATTTCCTTTGTTGCACAGGTGTTGCGATATATGGAGTAGAGCGTTTCCCCACACAGAATGCGTTCTTTAACACCGTCCTGCACATGAGAAATAAACTGATGATAGTTATTCTTTGAAATGTTCGTGTACCTTTCCAATCCCAGACGCTTGACCGCTATTTCATAAAACACAGCATACGCAGGATTAGGGGCGATATCAAAGGAATAGTAGATGTCTGATAACTGGCGTGGGAGCAGAACATTAATGATATAAATGAATTCATCTAAAAGCGTTGCTGCTTCCTCGGCAGTGATGTCAAACACACAGCCAATCACTAAATTTAGCGTAAGGTCGTGTTGCGTAATATCATACGCAGAAAGTCTATCAAGCATAATTGCGAAACTTTCCTCACGGCTTTTGGTTTGAAGGAGCAGTTCAATATACTCCATTTCCACACGACCGCAGACCGAATATTCAGTGTCGGAGAGCTTTTCCCAGTAATGGTGATATACCGAGGATGTCTCTTGTGGCTGTGGCGGTACATCCACAGGAAAGCCAATCTCTGCAAGGGTTCTGCAAACCACATCATTTATAGGCTGCCCCTTAATACACCTTAAGGACAAATTAGGATATTCACGCATTCCCAGTCACTCCCTTCATAACAGTATTGGTTAAGATTTAAGCGTATCAATCATTCGGTTCAGAATCGCATCTACCTGTCCGGCTTCGTAACGCACTCGCAAGTAGCCGTTTGAAAAATGGTCTTCTCGCAAAATCATGGTAAGCAAAGCCGTGCATAATTCATAATCAGCATCGGGGAGCCGTTCCAGTTCCTTATCGCAGTCGATAGGCTCGGTTATCATGTAGTCCCAATAATTCCGTTTCAAGCCACCAATATTCTCAAGAAGTCTGTAATAGGCATCTTCTGTGTTCGGATGGTCAATGGTATGTTGGATTGCCTTGATTTTTTCTTCGTTTGTCATACCAGCACCTCCATCAGTCATTCATAAAAGCGTCAAATTCTTCAATGCGGTCAATCCATTCCAGTTCCTTTTGCTTCTTGGCTTTGCTGTCAAGAACGGTAGCCTTGGGATTTCGTTTCAGAATTTCAGCCTTCATTTTTCGTTGTTCTGCCTTGGTGGTAGGGACTAATTTTGTGCCTCCCCACCAGGTCTTTTTTATTTTTTGAGTTACATCATATATAGGCTCCGGAGCCTTTTTCTTTCGTCCAAACATGGCTATCCTCCGTTATATGCTAATACCATGCCACCGTGCCTTTTTCGGGAATATTACCATTTCCCAATTCTTCTTTAATTCTGCGGATAACATGATCTGCGTAATAATACCATTCTTCATCCTTGGTTGCTGTCGGCAACTCGTCTTCTGTCAAAGGCGGTTCTCCATTTTCTCTCCGCATATCATTGATTGCGTCACGCATTGAATTTAACTCATCGGCGGATGTTCTACATAAAAAATCCTCTTCAGCCACCTTGTCAATAGACACGCCCACATTATTTAGATGGATGCTGATGATGCCAAAAGATGAATCCATGTGGTTTTCTGGATAATATCTATACACAGCTTTGGCGCTGTCCTTATTATCAATAACAAATGTAACCATGCCATTATCCTCCGTCAATTCATTTCAACGATCTGCCAACCATCAATCCTATATGGAGATAACATTTGATACTTAAATAGCGTTCGTGGAAAACGCATTAATAAACGCTCGCTCGGAAATTTCCATTCTCGAAATAAAATCGGAGTAGTCTGATGCATCCATAGGAATTTTCAGACCGTGCTTGGTAACACAGATATCATCCCGAGGACTGACTTTTTTCTCATAAGTAGAACCACGGTTCATGCGTAATTTTAAGTCATCGGAGTCTCCTGCTTCGGGATAGAAATAATAACCCGTTTTGGCATCGAAGCGGAACATATAGGCAAGTACCTGCAAATAGTCCCGGTTTCCAATATTATCGATTGGCTTGTACTTGGCATCAGCAATTATTCGCATCTCGCTGTTACGGCTGATGAAATCAGGGTAAATCAGTCCCACATTTCCTTCAAAGAGCCTCTGCGCGCCTTTGCCGCCCTTGTTCATCGGATGGTAGAACATACCCTCAACGAGTGAGTTGATATACTCTTCCCAAAGCCATGCACCGTCAAAAAGGATGCCGTATATCTGTCTCGCACCTGTACCGATTTGGTGCTTTTGGTGTCTAAGAATAAGAAGGCAAAGCCTCTGCAACGCAAGGTATTCTCGGAAATAAGCATGGCGAACAGTATTCTTCTTATTCTGCTCAATGATCTTTTGCCTGTCGTAAGGCTCATAGCCAGGTGTAGCATCTATTACGAGTTTGACCTCATCTTTGACCTTTATGAGTAGTTTGTTCCCATAAGGTTTCCTTTTGATAAATTCAACGGTGTGTCGCACCAATTCCATCAAGCTATTATCATAGGAAAACTCACGTTGGCTATAAGCCACATTTCCGGCAAAGGGAGTGTTCTTTTCGATATGTCTTGCAACATCGATAGTTCCCTTAACATTACCATCATTATATCTGCGGCGAATGTATTTTTTGAATAAGCCCTTACGCATAGCTGCTTTTAGGTAGTGCGGAAACAGGAACAGCAGAAAATTGAATAGCCGATTATTGTGGTTAGCATCTGCATCCATATCCACGATGTTCGGGAAATCAAGAACTCTGTCCAGCAGATATTGGAAAAAGAAATCTTCGCCATCTCCACTAAAGCGGGATTCTATAATCAGACGTTCATCACCGCAGCCGAGAAATCCCATTACATTGCTGGTACGATAGGTGTCGTTTACGCTTTGGAGAATCATTTGATCCTGCGTTATATCTTCTGCATCCTTTATAATCTCCGGAAAAATAAACACACCTTCGCGCTCAAGTTGCTCCAATGTCTTATCTGCTATTTTTCCCGTGAGGGTTCTGATATGAGAAAATGCCTCTTTTTTCTGTTGAGAATTATCCTTGATCCTGAGCATCTTCATGTACATCACCTCTGGATGGACCCTGATAGCCGTAGGCTTTAGCAAACCGCTTCATAATTCCTTCTTCATCGTACATACCCTGAATGTATTCCTGAAGAAGCGGTTGCAGATAATCAGTCCACAATTGATCAAAATCCAGTGTTTTTAGCTTGAGGAAGTAAGAAGCGCCAATTTGATAATTTTCGTTCAAATCCTCAACGGCAGCAATTTCCTTGTTAAGAGCAGCCATTCTCCTGATTGCCTCTGCCTCCAACTCCTCGTTTTCCAGTAGGGCGAGCATCTCCAGGCGCTCGTCTGCCCGAAGCTCCACAAAGCGGAAACGACGGCGCATAGCAAAATCGAAGCTATCCACAGAACGGTCAATATCATTCATCGTACCGATGATATAGACATTTTCAGGGATATAGAACTTCTCATCCGAGTTGGGATGCAGATTTGAATACTGCGTGGAAATCTCACCGGATCTGCCACGATAGCCAGGGTCGATGGCAAAGAACAGTTCACCAAAGATTTTTGAAATTTCACCGCGGTTGATCTCATCGATGATAAATATGTATTTTTTTAGTTCGGCCTGCTTTGCACAAACCTTGGAGGCTGTCGTTTTTTTCGCTTTGATGGCTTTATAAATGGCGAAGTCATAGGAATATGCCTGGGTTGCGAAAGACTTTCCAAAGAAAGTTGTGATATCCTTGATTTTATCGAACCGAAGGCCGGACTCCAACATTCTCCGAACCTCATCCAGATTCAGCGCGAGTTTGTTGACCGTTGCATTGCCAGGGATAGAAATATTAATGTGGCTGTCATCCACGCTCACGATGGTAAATTCGTTGCCATTGATGGTTTTGAAGGTATCCACACCCAGTTCCAAGCTGGCGAAAAACTCTGCCATTGCCTCTTGAACAGAGAGTTCCTTTTCGACTGTTTCCTTGGATTTCTGCGAATCTTCATAGTTCTTTCTGGCACGGGTAACGAACTTCTTGAAAATGCCGTCCTGCAGTTCAAAACCCATAGTACCGTCATCGTTGACCCTCGGTCTCAAACCTTCCACAAAATCGGAGTAATCGTAACTCGGATGGAACTGGACGAATTCTACCTGTCGTTTTTGCTCATCTGTCAGCAGAGTGTAATCATCAAAATATCCGTTGCTGATAATATCCGCAGCGATTTCCTTTGCAAGGTAAGACTTTCCGGTACCCGGAGCGCCTCTGAAAATCAGATTTTTGGATTCAATCAGCATAGAGGAGAAAGGATTCCGATATCCTTTGAACTGCTGAACCAGTTCTTCCTGTGCCGCGGCTTCTGCCTCTTCGACAACAGTTTCTTTTTCGTCTTTTTCACGGTATGTCAGAATAAACTGGTCTCCCGGCTCGCCGAACCGCTTCAAGCACTCCTGAACGAAACTGATTGTAGAAAAAATATTCCAGCAGTAAATGACAAACTGACGGCCGTTGTCATAGCCATAGGTCATGTACTCTATGGTCTTGCGGTGCTTCTTGTATTCATCAACACTTGCAAATATACCACAAATCATCTCACTATCCGGGTTATATCTACAAACAGGAAAACGCTCTTTATCCTCAACGGACAAGGATGCAATCTGCTTTTCAAAAACCTGACACGCAGTACGCGGCAGAGTCTGATTGGAGTTTCTTCGCTCACCCTTGCTGTAGGCACGCTTAATTATCTCGCCATTTGCCTTTTTGAAGCAAACGTCGAGTGGTTTGTAATTATCACCAAGGCTGATATTATCCATTGTGAAACGTTCATCGGTTGATACGACGCTTTCGGCTGTGATAGACAGTTCGAATTTCTCTTGCTGCTTTGTTTCAATAGTAAAGCCCTGACCTTCAAGAAAGCCTTTCGCTTCTACCGCATTGAACCCTTCCGTGGAAATGTCTGAGCCGTTCGCCAAATGGGCAGCAACAGCCACTACATATTTCGGCGGATACCGCTTTCCGTCATCGGTTACAAGTTCATACTTTGTGCTTTGATTATGGAAAGGCACGCCATTCTCATCGATATACTTTAAGGCTTCGATAATGTGTTCCTTTTTGAATTTTGGTATAGCCATACTGATCCTCCAATATTATTTTCATTATTACAGTCTTTGTTTCGTTCCGAGAGGAGTAACGCCAACCTCGGTTAAAAACGCATTGCAGGTTTCAATATCCTGCTGATAAAAGCCTGTGAACAGGTACTTATAAGCCTCTTGTTCTTTGTCACCGTCAACAAAGGTCATTCCACCAAGTCTTAATACTTCTTCCATCTCTTGGAGGTCAAGCCCCAAACCAACTCCCATTGCTACCAGAGGTCGCATTGTAAATTTATGCGTTTCGCCCTGTACGCGAGAAAAATTCATTTTATCCAGTCCAGTCTTGGTTTCAAAAGTGTACTCGTACCAGTTCTCTTCGGCCATGCGCTTTTTCATCCATGCTGCTGGAGTAATAGCAGTGGCCTGTGCGCGTTTTAATTTTTTCTCAAAATCCTTCGCCTTATTGAATAGTTCCGTATTCTGCGTATTGGCATCGTAGGCAGATTCCGTGTTAAAGACACTATCAGAACGGAACATCATTTGAGAGGCTCCGTGCATCAAACTGTCAGGAATCAGCTTGATAGAAAAATCAAGTGTACATTCAGCAAGATGCTCTTTTGCATAAGGCGTCATTGATTTGACGCCATTTCCAGCATCAAACAAATAACGATCATCGTTCAGAACGAAGTATCCCTCGGAAAAGCAGAATGCGCCTGTATCTAATGTCGCACGTAGCAAATCATTTTCACGATACAGCCTAAACGCATCAAGCGGCGAAATGGGGCGTTGATGCCGTTTTGCTTGAGTCGTCTTACGGTGCTGAAGCTGACTTGTGGGAGTGTTGGATTCACCCGCACAATATACCTCAGCTTCACCATATCCCAATTCATACATTCGTATGGCGGCTGACTGTCGGGACACTTCAAAAAAATCCGCTACATTGTCGATTACATATTTAGTTACGATGCTACGGTCTGCGTTTGGATTATCTGCAAGAAGCATCTGGTAAATATGGTCAACCTTTTTCTTGAATGCGGCTCGTGGCATAAGTATTTTGGGGGCAATTGTTTTTGCCTGCCATTCCATTTTATCAATATCAGACCACTGTCCACCAATCAAGCTACCAGTAGTTGAAATTCCTCTGTTGCAGCGGAATGCAAACTCTGTTCCATTTTCATGGTTTCGTTTGTAATTGAAATAATTTCGATGCCGCCACCAATGGAAGCATTCATGAGCCAAGGTATTATTGAACCGACCAATATTTAAGATATCTGCATCAACGAAAATCGCAGGCTGAGATACCTCATATCCAATAGTTTCTTCGGCAGACCAGTCGTATACTTCAATGATGCCCTTCGTAAATGCGATGGCACCTTGTACGCTACCATCAAATGACAAATACTCCGTATCGATGATTTCCAGAGACATAAGCCGTGTAGCAATATCCCGGATAGGTATGGGTCTGGGATTGTCTATGGCATCAGCGCATTCGTATTTTGTCAGAAATGCCTCGGCTTCTTTTTCATAATCAGCCACATAATGCATAAATGGGTTTGCAGCCTTTGCCATAGACAACCTCCTAACCAATTAGTCTATTTGCGTTCCTTCACGCAGGATTCGATAGATTTCCGTCATAAAGACATTTGCAAATTTCGCACGGATTTCCTCATTATTGAGGAGAAGTGTATAGAAATCCGCATTCTGATCATAACCTTCAACCAGTGCGTCCTGGACACAGTCATCATAGGTGAATTTGAACTCGTTGAGGGTATTGTTTTTTGCGCTCTTTTCAAGCCGCTCTTTGAGTGCTGCGTTCTTCAAAAGCAGGTCGCGAATCTGCATGGCGGCTTTTGTAGTGAAATCCGGTTCGTAGTCCTTATCGTACAAGGCATTAACCTCATCGATAATCTGGGAAAGGAGTTTTTTCTGCTCCTCCTCAAGACTTGCAGGTTTCGGTTTCTTAATTTTCACTTCGGGTTTGGCTTCGATTTCCTCACCTTGGTGCTTTTCCATCTGCTTCTGTCTAAAATCGCTGACGGTGATTTTATCAGCAATATCAAAGTTATTTCCGCCGCCACCGGGATTCAGTTCCTTAATCAAATAGGAAAGGAAATTGTAACGCTTGTGGAACTCAAGATTTTCATAGGCAGTTGCCTGAATAAGGAAACAGTAGCCTTTTAGGAAACGACGAATAGTAACCTTGATTTCCATCTGTTCCAATTCGGGGCGTTTTGTAATTCTTTTCAATGCTCCGTCCAATAACGACCACATACGCTGCTTGTCCCGTGCTGTGCGGTTATCCTTGTAGAGATATGTATTGAATTCGTCAATATCGTCCGCATCAAGGAAGTCATACGCATCAATTTCACGATCTAGGTCCCGAATGTCAGACGGAGAAATTGTTTCGAAGAGGATGGTATCTTTGTAGTAAGGCTCAAAAGCTGCCTTGATGTCATCGTAGCTGTTTTTAAAGTCCAACACAAAGGTGGTCTTATCGTAAGGCGGGCAAATTCTGTTCAGTCGAGAGAGGGTCTGCACAGCCTGAACTCCACGCAAACGCTTATCCACATACATTGCCACCAGTCTCGGCTGGTCAAAGCCGGTCTGATACTTATCAGCAACGATAAGTACCTGGTAACAACTGCGGTCAAACTCGTAACGCAGATCTTCTTCTTTGAAGCCGTTCATTCCTGCTTCGGTGTATTCTTTGTCATCCAGCTTTACCTTGCCGGAGAATGCCACCAAAGCTTGAATACCCGTATAGCCACGCGCCTGGATATACCGTTCAAATTCCTGGCGGTACTTTACGGCAGCCGGGCGAGAAGAAGTGATAACCATAGCCTTTGCCTTACCATCGAGGCACCCGGCCACATTCGCTCTGAAATGCTCAATGATGATTTCAACCTTCTGTGCGATGTTGGTATCGTGCAGATCGATAAAGCGAGCCATCTTACGCTTTGCGGTGATAGACTGGAGTTCCGGGTCATCCTGGATCGCCTTGTTGATATGGCAGTAAGTTTTCCAGGTCACATAGTTATCCAGCACATTAAGGATATAACCCTCTTCGATAGCCTGCTTCATAGAATACAGATCGAAGGATTCCTTCTTGCCTTCTGCGTTCAAAGTGCCGAAAAGCTGAAGGGTATCCGGCTTCGGCGTAGCAGTAAAGGCAATCATAGAAACATTGCTCTGCTTGCCACTCTTCTGGATTTCCTCAAGCATCTTATCTTCTTCAGTCTTTTCCTCATCGTCCTCTTCATTGGCGAGGACATTGGTAACGGACTGCATATAGACACCTTCAGTAGAAGAATGTGCCTCGTCAATCAGCACGGCGAACTTCTTCCCCTTGAGGTTTCCAAGAAGATTGTTGTTGAGGATGTAATAGAATTTATGGATGGTGGTAACAACAATTTTGGTGTTGCCACCAAGGGCGATAGCCAAGTCCTCAGAATCGCATCTGTCATCCATAACCTTGACCTGTCCGCTTTTATGCTCGATGCCGAGAATAGCCTCTTGTAGCTGACGGTCAACGATGATACGGTCGGTGATAATCAGCACCGTATCAAAAATGTTTTCATTGGCAGCATCGTGAACCGTTGCAAGAATGTGGGCAAGCCAGGAGATAGTCTCGGTCTTGCCACTGCCTGCAGAATGCTCAATAAGGTAATTGCAGGAGGTGTGGTTCTCAATCACATCGTTCATAACCCGCTCCACAGCACGAAGCTGATGGAAACGAGGGAAAATGAGTGCTTTAGACTTTTTGATTTTTCCAGTGTCCGCGTCCTTGCGTTCCTTCTTTTTGATATAGATGAAACGCTCGATGAGGAACAGGATTTTATCCTTCGTCCAGATGTTCTCCCACATATAGGAAACATTCACGCCGTCCTGATTGTGGGGATTACCCTTACCGAAGTTCTCACCAATATTAAACGGATTGAAGAAGGTATCGGGACCCTTCAGTTCCGTGGTGAAATACACCTCGTTCAGATCTATCGCAAACGCAGCAAACACACCGACCCTACTCTTGAACAAGCGGGTAGACGGATCACGCTCGTACTTGTACTGCTTAATGGCATCCTCATAGCTTTGGCCGGAGGTATTGCACTTCAGTTCCACCGTGAAGATAGCCAAGCCGTTCAGGAAAATAACGAGGTCGATGCGTTCATCAGCTTTATGGTATACCTCTTCCATCGCTGAGAAGACGTTCTTCTGATAGTTCGCAACCGCCTGGGTGTTGATGGTGCTATCCGGCTTGCGATACATCAGTCGAAGGGTGACACCATTGTCGAACTCTACACCGTGCTTGATAACATCGATCAAGCCACGGCTTTCCTTATTGATTTCGGAGTTGATGTAGTTAATGACCGTATCGTTGGTGCGGTCTTTATACATCCGGCGCAGACGCTCCATTTCGTTATGCTGCGTATCTTCCAGAAATTCAAGAAGAACCTCGGTGTCCATTGCCAGCCCAGGCTTATAAGCTGTGTTGGGTCGGATGCGGAATTTGTTGTCCTCTTCCAAACGCTCCAGAATCAGCTTCTGAAAATCTTCTTTTTCTCTAAGCTGGTCTGCTCTGATAGGCATATCCTCATTCCTCCTTTACTCGCTTTTTTCCTGTCACATATTCGAAAATCAGCGCTTTTTTATATTCTTTAAGAGTTTCTATCTGCTTTTCATAGTTTTGAATGGCCACATCCAATTCACTACAACATTTTTCCAAATGGGTGGCAATTGCTTCCTGCTCTGCATATTTCGGAAATGCATACACGAATTCAGCAAAATCACCTTGGTACAAATGTTGTATTGTGCTATTTCCGGCGTTTTTATAGTTAAACCAATTCCAAAATTCTTCAGACTTCAGAACCCAATACAAGAACCGTTTACTATATTCATCCGTGGGCATGATGCGAAGAACACCGCTGTTAAGAGAGGCTTCACCAGGCATATTTGATACAATTGCCACCTTACCAATTGTTCCATCTTTGGTAATCAGCAAATCACCTTCTTGGATTTGAATGTCCTTGGCCTCCTCCCAACGCTTCATAGGCACATGAACACAATTTTCCCAATCAATACTACCATTGTCAAAATCGACACCTGTAATAAGATAAGCACCCTCATCTTGATATTCTTCGGAAGTCAATCCTTGCCAGCCAATACGTCCTTTCAAGGTAGCCATATATTTAATCTTCTTCGTGTTCCACGAAATTGGAATCTCCCCAACCCATTGAATCCCACTATCATGTAGTTTCTCTGTTGTACCAGGAAAAGCATCCAATGTTGCAATCGAATCACCTTGAACCAATGCATTGGCCTCAAGAAACCGCGTCAATAAGGTATCAGTATCGGTTGGCTCATGATACTCTCTGAAATAACGTATAAACGGAAACTCCGCACCCAACCTTTCTTTGTTTGTAGCACTTTCTGCCTTGGTTTCATCAAAGTCATAGAAGTAAATCGCATCAGGGATATGAGGGTATACCTCGGTCTCCATATAGGTTTTCTCGTCCTGGTTGAGACGAATGATCTCTGTATCCTTGGTAGTAGGATCGATGATTACACGGCCTTTTCTGTCCTTCTGGACAACGGCGGTCTTATCGATAACCGACAGTTCCATAGCAATGCCGTTGAGACGCGAATCCGACATACCCTCAATGCCTGCGAGAGCCTTTTTCAGTACCACGACAAACTTGGAAAAATCATTGTATTCCTTGTCAGATTCATGTGCCCTCAGTGCCTCGATTACAGCAGCAGTGAAGGCGCGACCCTTAATCTGTTTCTGATATGCCTTTTCATCAGCATCGTCACGAGGGTTGGTCTGCTCCAACTCCTCCAACTTAGCTTCGTTGAAAATGTTGGTGTTGGCGGTAAAGTAAGCACTGGTACGAAGTGTTTCGATAGAAGCCTCATTGATGACACCACGACGCTGCAAAGGCTGGTACACAGACCACTCCTTATACAGGAATTCCTCACGGTCAAAAATCTTGCTTTCAATAACGCACTCGTGCTTGCGCTTTTCGCACCACTGGGTCTTTTGACCGGGAGCAAAATCTGCATACATTTCGGTGATAAGAGTGATCTGCTCCTTGGAAATTTCTCTACGCTTTTTGCCGAGAGAACGCTTCAGAGGAGTCCACATATCCGTTGCATCGATAAGTTGAACTTTGCCTTCACGCTCTTTACGTTTGCCTTTGGACAGAATAAATGCATAAATTGCAATGTCTGTGTTGTAGAACAACTGAGAAGGCAGACCAATAATTGCCTCTACCAGGTCGTTCTCAAGAAGGTATCTTCTGATCTGACTCTCGCCACTGGTGGTATTGCCAGAGAACAGAGGAGAACCGTTTGTGATAATAGCAGCTCTGCCGACACCTTTCTGCATTTTGGCAACGGCGTGCTGCATAAACAGCAACTGCATATCGCCGGTTGCAGGCAGACCTGCAGGGAATCTACCCTCTTTGCCTTTTTTATGTTCTTTGCGTACAGCTTTTTCAACACCATCACCGGCATCCTTACCGCCCCAAGGCTGACCAAATGGAGGATTTGCGATAACAAATCGCATAGGTGTTCCTTCGAAGCAGTCCTCTTTCATTGTGTCTGCAAAGCGGATATTTTCAGCTGCCTGGTTCTTAATCAGCATATCGGCAAGACAAATAGCGTGGGACTCGTCATTATTTTCTTGTCCGAATAGACGTACTTTGGCGTCTGGATTCATGCGGACAATAAAATCGTGCGCTGTGGACAACATACCTCCAGTCCCGCAGGCCATATCCAAGACAGTAATTTCACGCCCCTCTCGAAAAACATCACTGCATCCCTCTGCCAAAAGAATACTTGTGAGAAGGCGAATTACCTCGCGAGGTGTGTAGTGGTCACCAGCTTCAGCGTTTTCAGAGAATCTACGAATGATTTCTTCAAACATATATCCCATCTTCAAACCATCAACCCTTTCGGGGTCAAGATCCAGTTCGGAGAATTTTTTTACAACGCCCAGCAGTCTGTTGTTTTTGTCGAGGTTTTTGATTTCTTCCTTAAACTTTAGTTCTTCAAAAATTGCCTGGACATTCGGTGAGAAGGACTCAATATAAAAAGTCAGATTCTCTACGATGGCGGGTGCTTCGGTGAGCAGTTTCTTCAAATCAAACTCACAGGTGTTGTAGAACTGATAGCCGGATTTCTTGCACAACAACTGTGCGGGAGCTGCAGGATTTTTCTTGAACGCATCAACCACAGCTTTCTTGGTGGGTGCAAGAGCGCACTCTAACCGACGCAGGATAATCATAGGAATAATGACATCCTTGTACTTATCGGGTTTGTAGGGTCCACGCAGCGTATTTGCAATGGAAAATACCATCGCTATTTCTTTGGACGCATCTATCGTTTTATCGTCCATCATTACCTCGGTGATTTTTGTCTGTGCCATTACATCGTTCCTCCAATTAATATTCATTCAGGTCGATTCCGGCCTTCAGCAAACGCTCATAGCGGTCATTGGAAATGATAACCGCCATAGGTTTGCCGTTTTTCAAGACAAAACCAGCCTTATCTTCGGTAGATATCGTAGTTATAATTTTTGATGCCTGCCCACGCAGGAAGTCTGACATATTATAATGCTCCATCGGAGTGATACTTTTCTTTATCTCAGCCATGATTTGCCTCCTTATAATTCGTGCTATCCTATATTATATCACAAAGTAATTACTTTTTCAATGACTTTTGTGTGACTTTTTGTTTGTACAATTCAAATTACTCGGAAATTCACAAAAAAGTTTGTAACTCGGCGAGTTACGAATTGAGGCACTTATTAACCTTCATCCCTGTCCGCAGCATTTCCAAAACACCGGAAATGCGCTGTGGTCAGGGATTTTTTGCTTATTAGGCTGTAACTCGTCAAGATTCGGGATTTCAGGCATTGTTAGATATAATTTTAGTATCGAGGGTAGCTCCTTCGAAATAAATTTTACTCCGCTTTGTGAGTGGCCATTAACGAAGCGGTGGATACATACGGAACCAGAGACGGATTATCCGTCAGTCATCCGATGTACCACCGTTGATTCGTCATGCCTTCTCACGAGTGTACGAAGCCGGTGTGTCATCTGATGCACCGGCTCTTGTTGTATCTGCCGCCTCCCTTCCCAAAGCGGGAAAGGATAAGCAATGCAAAACAATGACAAACAGTACTACATCTATCTGCGCTCCACCCGTGAACATATCCCCTGCACTAAAGAGGAGTTCGACAACTACTATCGTGACATCAACGCCTTCCGTCAGAAACAGCAGTATCACGGTAAATGCGTCTGCCCCGAAAAGAAGCGGTTGGACTGCGACATGGACTGTGCCACCTGCCCGTTCCGCAGAGCTGGAGACACGCGATCTCTTGACTACACCATAACCGATGAGGATGGTAACGAAAAAGCCTGGGTCGATATGCTACCAGACTCTGCACCTCTTATTGATGACCTCATTGCAAATGCATCAGAGTTCAACTCAGTTCTCGGTCGGCTGTTAGAAATCATGCCCGAAGCAATCGAAATCGGTCGACTTCGTCTGGCAGGGCTTCCAGATGTCGAGATTTCAAAGAGACTCTGCATCAAGAATACAACTATGTTCTATCGTCTGAAACGAGCCAAAGAACTTCTCTCCAAGGAGTTCCCAGAAATTTTCTAAAACTTTTTTCTCGGAATTTTGAAAATCAGCACCTCTCATCCGCAGGGGGCAGTGTAAGGAGCAAACCTACACCGCTCCTTCCAGGAGGTGAAAAAGTATGTACGAGTCCAAAAACACCGTGATGATGCCGGAAGAGGAACTGGTCGAAGTTCTCCTCGACTTCATCATCGTATCCGCAAACCTGGCAAAGAAAGTCAACCGCACCATCAAGCAGAAGCAAATCAAGGAAGGAGGCAACGTCAATGGGAAAAATCAGCGAACTGGAACTGGCGATCAAAGACCTGCGCAGTGCGGCCGCCACTATTAACGATGTGGCAGATACCCTGGCAGAGATGTTCAGCAACGCATCGGCTGACGAAGCCACTGGCGCTGCCGCTCCTGTCGAACCGGCATTGACCCTGGAACAGGTAAGAGCCATCCTTGCAGGCAAATCCCGACAGGGCTTCACCGCAGAGATCCGCACTTTGCTTCAGAAGTACGGTGCGGCAAAGCTGTCTGGCATTAATCCCGTCCACTATAAGGCACTGGTTGCCGAAGCGGAGGTGTTGGGTGATGGCAAATAAACACGCTGTTCTGTCAGCATCCTCATCCGAACGGTGGCTCAACTGTCCACCTTCCGCTCGTCTCTGTGAGAACTACGAGGACAGAGGCAGCGACTACGCAGCCGAAGGCACCGATGCCCACACCCTCTGCGAGTTCCGTTTGAAGCAGGCTCTGGGGATGCCCACGGGAGACCCCATTGAAAACCTCTCCTGGTACAACGAGGAGATGGAGGACTGCGCTGCCGGATATGCCGCCTATGTGGTGGAGCTTCTGGAAACCGCAAAGCAGATCTGCTCCGACCCTGTGGTCATGATTGAGCAGCGTGTGGACTTCACCCGTTGGGTGCCGGACGCTTTCGGAACTGCCGACTGCATCCTTATTGCAGACGGTGTGATGAACATCGTGGACTACAAGCATGGCAAAGGCGTCGAGGTCAGTGCCGTGGAAAATCCCCAGATGATGCTGTATGCCCTGGGTGCCCTGGAAATCTTCGATGGCATCTACGATATCACCGAAGTCCGCATGACCATCTACCAGCCTCGCAAAAACAACGTGAGCGTCTGTGTGATGGAAAAGGACAGCCTGCTTGAATGGGCGCAGAATGACCTGGTCTACAAAGCAAAGTTGGCCTATGAAGGTCAGGGCGATTTCCACTGTGGTGAATGGTGCCGATTCTGTAAAGCCAAGGCCGAATGCAGAGAACGCGCTGAAGCGAATCTTGCTCTTGCCCGCTACGACTTTGAAGCACCGGCTCTCCTCGATGATGAGGAAATTGCAGATATCCTCGGCAAGGTCGATGCACTGACCTCCTGGGCTTCCGATGTAAAGGAATATGCCCTTCAGCAGGCTATCAGCGGCAAGGACTGGACTGGTTGGAAACTGGTCGAGGGCCGTTCCAACCGCAAGTACACCAACGATGCTGTTGTTGCTGCCACCGTGGAGAACGCAGGCTTCGATCCCTATGAGCGCAAAGTCCTCGGCATCACTGCAATGCAGAAGATGCTCGGCAAATCCCGTTTTGAGGAACTTCTCGCGCCCTACATTGAAAAGCCGCAAGGCAAACCGACGCTCGTGCCGGAGAGCGATAAACGTCCGGCAATGAATACCGCAAAAAATGATTTTATGGAGGAATTTTAATATGTCTACTAACACAAACAGAGTCAACAACCCTATGAAGGTCATCACCGGTCCCGACACCCGTTGGTCTTATGCCAACGTCTGGGAGCCTAAGAGCATCAACGGTGGCACTCCCAAGTACAGTGTCAGCCTCATTATTCCCAAGTCCGATACCAAGACGGTCGCAAAGATTAAGGCGGCAATCGAAGCTGCCTACCAGGAGGGTCAGTCCAAGTTGAAGGGCAACAGCAAAAGCGTACCTCCTCTGGCTGCCCTCAAGACCCCTCTGCGCGACGGTGATATCGAGAGACCCGATGATCCCGCCTATGCCAACGCTTACTTCATCAATGCCAACTCTGCTACTGCTCCCGGCATTGTGGATGCTGACCGCAACCCCGTGCTGACCCGCTCCGAGGTCTACTCCGGCGTGTACGGCCGTGCAAGCATCAATCTGTATGCATTCAACAGTAATGGCAACAAGGGTATCGCCTGCGGTCTGAACAATCTGCAGCTTATCCGTGCCGGTGAACCCCTGGGCGGTAAGGCAAGTGCCGAGTCCGATTTCGCAACTGACGATGACGAGGATTTCCTCGGTTAAGACAAAGGAGGTAAAACATTATGACCACTATTCAGACAATTCTTATCACCGCACTCCTGTTCGCATGGCTCTGCATCAGCATCAGTTTCCTGGTGACTGCCATTCAGTCCTTCATCTATGACCGTAAGCGCGAAAAGCGTGAGAAGGAACAGGCTGCCCGTGACCTTGAGTACCATACCAGACGTATGGCAAGCCTTGAGAAATAACTATCCCACCCCGTGGGCGGCGGAGCAATCTGCCGCCCTATTGGGGTAAGCGAAAGGACTGGTGAATATGAAAACTCTCTCAATCGACATTGAGACCTACAGCGATCAGAACCTTGCCAAAACCGGTGTCTATCGCTATGTGGAGTCTCCCGTATTTGAAATATTGCTATTCTCCTACAGTGCAGATGGCGGGCCCGTGCAGTTGGTCGACCTTGCCTGCGGAGAACACATCCCTGCGGAGATTATTGCCGCATTGGAAGATGACTCTGTAACAAAATGGGCCTATAACGCCAACTTTGAACGCATTTGTCTGTCCCGACATCTGGGGTATCCCACCGGGCATTACCTTGAGCCGGAATCATGGAAATGTTCAATGGTGTGGGCTGCAACGATGGGACTGCCGCTTTCTCTGGAAGGCGTGGGCGCTGTACTTGGGCTTGAAAAGCAGAAACTGACCGTAGGCAAAGACCTCATCAAATATTTCTGTCAGCCCTGTGCGCCTACAAAAACCAACGGGCAACGTACCCGCAACCTTCCGGCTCATGCCCCGGACAAATGGTTGACATTCAAAAACTACAACATCCGCGATGTGGAAACCGAGATGTCCATACAGGCTCGGCTTGCCAAATATCCCGTGCCGGATAGCGTATGGGACGAATACCACATCGACCAGGAAATCAATGACCGTGGTGTAGCCTTGGATATGGAATTGGTGCAGCAGGCCATTCAGATGGACGGAAGATCCCGATCCGAACTCACCCAGGCAATGAAAGAACTGACGGCTTTGGAGAACCCCAACTCCGTACAGCAGATGAAGCAGTGGCTTTCGGACAACGGCATGGAAACCGACACCCTCGGCAAAAAAGCTGTGGCTGAAATGCTGAAGACCGCACCACCGGAATTGCAGACCGTACTGACTCTCCGTCAGCAGCTTGCCAAATCCTCGGTAAAGAAATACCAGGCAATGGAGACCGCAGTCTGTGCTGATGGCCGTGCCAGAGGGATGTTCCAGTTCTACGGTGCCAACCGCACAGGACGATGGGCAGGTCGCATCATTCAGATGCAGAACCTCCCACAGAACCACTTGGATGACCTTGCAGAAGCACGCGGCCTTGTCCGCTGTGGTGACTTCGAGGGTGTGGAAATGCTCTATGAAGATGTGCCGGACACGCTTTCCCAGCTTATCCGCACGGCATTCGTTCCCCAGGACAACCGAAAACTTATCGTTGCTGACTTTTCTGCCATCGAAGCCCGTGTTATCGCATGGCTTGCCGGCGAACAGTGGCGGCAGGATGTATTTGCTGAAGGCAAGGACATCTATTGTGCCTCTGCTTCACAGATGTTTGGCGTTCCCGTGGAGAAGCATGGCATCAACGGTCACCTTCGGCAAAAAGGCAAAATCGCGGAATTGGCTCTCGGCTACGGTGGATCTGTCGGTGCATTGAAAGCAATGGGCGCATTGGATATGGGTCTGACGGAAGAAGAACTTCCACCTCTGGTTGCAGCATGGCGGCAGGCAAACCCAAAGATCGTGCAGTTCTGGTGGGCAGTCGACCGTGCGGTTATGGATGCGGTCACGCGCAAAACCACAACTAAGACCCACGGTATCGTATTTTCTGCCAGGAGTGGGATGCTGTTTATAACACTTCCGTCCGGCAGGCAGCTCGCCTATGTGAAACCGAAAATCGGTGAGAACAAGTTCGGTGGCTCCTGTATCACCTATGAAGGTGTCGGTGGCACAAAGAAATGGGAACGCATCGACAGCTACGGTCCCAAGTTCGTGGAGAACATCGTCCAAGCAACTGCCCGTGACCTTCTCTGCTATGCAATGCAGACCCTCCGCTGCTGTTCCATCGTAATGCATATCCACGATGAATTGGTTATCGAAGCCGACCGCAGGATGTCCCTGCAGGCAGTCTGTGACCAGATGGGCAGAACCCCACCTTGGGCGAAAGGACTGCAGCTTCGTGCTGATGGCTATGAAACCGATTTTTATAAGAAAGATTAACGAGGTAAATCCCATGAGTATAGATAAGTTCAACTGCGAGGGTTACTACGACCCTACCGCATACGAGGCAATGACTGCCGTACAAAAGGAAGAACGGGCGCTCCGTGCCTTCCGTCCCATCGTTTATATCTGCTCTCCCTATGCCGGGGATGTGTCGGAGAATGTCGAAAATGCTCGAAAATACAGTCGGTTCGCTGTGGACAAGGGATATATCCCCGTGGCACCACACCTGCTTTTTCCGCAGTTTCTCAACGACAACAATCCCAAAGAGCGTCAATTAGGGCTTTTCTTCGGAAACGCTCTGATGAGTAAGTGCAGTGAGGTATGGGTCTTCGGTGACCGTATCTCTGCCGGCATGGAAGCAGAAATCCGCAGAGCCAAGTGGAAAAATTACCGCTTGCGCTACTTCACCAATACTTGCGAGGAGGTAATTTCAAATGCGTAATCTGGCAATCGCCTACGGCAATAACCGACAGGCAAAGACCTGGGTCAACAAGACCATAAAATTCGATGACCTGAAAGAACGGCTCAAGGTGACCATCCGCACTACGGAATCCGCAGAGGAATATGCCAAGATGAGCAAAGCACAGCGTGATGCTGCAAAAGACCACGGTGGTTTCGTGGCAGGTGTG